>ERZ791618.675-NODE-675-length-15143-cov-2.341729_pt1 | contig 15143 bp, 10 predicted proteins | sample MGYA00510059_ERZ791618 | MGnify/ENA primary metagenome ERZ791618 (study PRJEB30046, sample SAMN00715159) | human gut metagenome | study: EMG produced TPA metagenomics assembly of the A metagenome-wide association study of gut microbiota in type 2...
ATATTACACTATGGCACAGATTGTAGATGGTGCCGGGATGGATGTGATTCTTGTCGGTGACTCTGCTTCCAATGTGATGGCGGGTAATGTAACTACGCTTCCTATTACACTCGATCAGATGATTTATCATGGAAAGTCTGTGGTCCGTGGGGTGAAACGCGCGCTTGTTGTGGTGGATCTGCCTTTTGGCACTTACCAGACTTCCGAATACGAAGCGGTGACCAATGCGATCAAAGTAATGAAGATTACGCACGCCGATGCTTTGAAACTGGAAGGGGGCGTGGAGATCATTGATGCGGTAAAGAAAATCATTGCTGCCGGCATTCCCATCATGGGACATTTGGGGTTAATGCCGCAATCTATCAATAAATATGGAACCTATACTGTACGCGCCAAGGACGAGGAAGAGGCCGAGAAGTTGTTGAGCGATGCACATCTGCTGGAAGAGACAGGGTGTTTTGCGCTGGTACTTGAGAAAATCCCTGCGTCACTGGCAGAGCGTGTGGCTAGGGAACTGACTATTCCCGTTATCGGTATCGGAGCCGGTGGCGCGGTAGACGGGCAGGTGCTGGTAGTATCGGACATGCTGGGGATGACCAACGGTTTCAGTCCTCGTTTCCTCCGTCGTTATGCCGATCTGCATACAGTTATGACGGGAGCCATACAGCAGTATGTGGATGATGTGAAAAAAGGGGATTTCCCTAACGAAGACGAACAATATTAAAAGTTTTTGCTGATATGTATGATGACTTCTTCTTTCCGTATGAAAAGGCAAAACTGTGGACTGGGAATATGTTTTTGTTATCCCTTTCCAATTTTTTGCTTTATGCATCACTATACATGATGCTTCCTGTGCTGCCTTTATGGATGGTGCGGCACTGGTATTGCAGTTATGCGGAAGCAGGAGCAGCCATTGCTGTTTTCGGGCTGGCCATGTTCCTTCCGGGAACATTCAACAGCTACCTTATTGATACGTTCAAACGTAAAAGTGTGTGCTTTATAGCGATATTCCTGTTTGTGGCATCCAGTCTGCTATATCCGTACGTTGCGACCGTAGGATTTGTAGCTTTGGTCAGGGCTGTCCAGGGAGGGCTGTTCAGCGTCATTACCATGACTACGGGCAGTACATTGGTGATTGATGTCACTGCTTCCCGCCGCCGCACGGACGCCAATATCGCTTTTGCCTGGGCGGGTCGTTTTGGAATGGTGGTGGGTCTTGCCTTGGGGATCTATATTTATCCTTATTGGAATTTTCACCATATCATTTATACCAGTATGGCTCTGGGAGCGTTGGCGCTGGTGCTGATTCCGGCGGTGAAAGTTCCTTTCCGTGCTCCGCTCAGCACTTCATGGTTCTCGCTGGACCGTTTTTTGCTGCCGCGCACTTTGTGGCCGGGGATGAATATGATGATGGTGGCCATTATCTTTGGGATATTGGTGGCACATATTTACAATGAATTGTTTTTTGTTTGTATCCTGATAGGCTTTGTCCTGTCTTTGCTGCTTTTGCGTTACGTGCTTTCTCATGCTTCCGGTCGTTCGGAGGTAGAGCTGGGGCAGGCGGCAATGATAGGAGGATTGTTATTGCTCGCTTTTTCCAATAGCTTGATGAACAGTTATATAGCTGGTATTTTGTTGGGGATGGGAACCGGAACCACTGTGTCACGTTTCTTTATAAAAATGATCAGCCTGCCGAGGCATTGCGAGCGGGGAACGGGAAACAATACCTATCAGCTGATGTGGGAGGCAGGAGTACTGATTGGTTTCCTGTTTGAGAATATGTGGACTGAGGGTCATCCCGATACCATTTATTGGATATGTATCGGTATCTGTGTCGTTCTGCTGCTGATGTATGAGTTCTTCACACATCCGTGGTATTACAGAAAGATGGAGGAAAAACAGTGAAATATGGCAACTTACATAAATTAATAATATAAAGAATATGGCAGACGACAAAAAGATTATCTTTTCGATGGTGGGCGTAAGCAAAGCCTTCCAGGCGAACAAACAGGTATTGAAGGACATCTACCTATCCTTTTTTTACGGTGCTAAGATCGGTATCATCGGTCTGAACGGTTCGGGTAAATCAACACTGATGAAAATCATTGCCGGACTGGAGAAAAGTTATCAGGGAGAAGTGGTGTTCTCGCCGGGCTACTCTGTAGGCTATCTGGCACAGGAACCGCATCTGGATGATGAAAAGACAGTGAAAGAGGTGGTGATGGAAGGAGTGCAGAGCATCGTGGACACACTGGCGGAATACGAAGAAATAAACAATAAGTTCGGGCTTCCCGAATACTATGAGGATTCTGAAAAGATGGATGCGCTCTTTGCCCGTCAGGCAGAGTTGCAGGACATCATTGACGCTACGGACGCATGGAATCTGGACAGCAAGCTGGAACGCGCCATGGATGCGTTGCGCTGTCCGCCCGAAGACCAGCCGGTGAAGAACCTCTCGGGAGGCGAGCGTCGCCGTGTGGCATTGTGCCGTCTGCTGTTGCAGAAGCCGGATATTCTGTTACTGGACGAGCCTACCAACCATTTGGATGCGGAAAGTATCGACTGGCTGGAACAGCATTTGCAGCAATATGAAGGTACGGTGATTGCCGTAACCCACGACCGTTACTTCCTGGACCATGTAGCCGGATGGATTCTGGAACTGGACCGTGGCGAAGGAATTCCCTGGAAAGGAAATTACTCCAGCTGGCTGGAACAGAAGACCAAACGCATGGAGATGGAAGAGAAAGTGGCAAGCAAACGCCGCAAGACCTTGGAACGCGAGCTGGATTGGGTGCGCATGGCTCCCAAAGCCCGTCAGGCAAAAGGAAAGGCCCGTCTGAACTCTTACGACAAATTGTTGAATGAGGATGTGAAAGAAAAGGAAGAGAAACTGGAAATCTTCATCCCGAACGGTCCCCGTTTGGGAAACAAGGTGATCGAGGCCAAAGGAGTGGCGAAAGCTTATGGTGACAAGCTGTTGTTCGATAACCTGAATTTCATGCTGCCCCCTAACGGCATTGTCGGTGTAATCGGTCCTAACGGTGCCGGAAAGACTACCTTGTTCCGCTTGATTATGGGACTGGAAACCGTAGACAAAGGTACTTTCGAGGTAGGGGAGACCGTGAAACTGGCATACGTGGACCAGCAACATAAAGATATCGACCCTGCCAAGTCCGTTTATCAGGTGATCAGCGGTGGAAACGAACTGATCCGTCTGGGAAACAGGGATATCAACGCGCGTGCCTACCTCAGCCGTTTCAATTTTTCGGGAGCCGACCAGGAGAAACTTTGTGGAATGCTTTCGGGTGGTGAGCGCAACCGCCTGCATCTGGCTATGGCACTGAAGGAAGAAGGCAACGTGCTGCTGCTGGACGAGCCTACCAATGATATTGACGTGAACACGCTGCGCGCGTTGGAAGAAGGTCTGGACGATTTTGCGGGCTGTGCGGTGGTGATCAGCCACGACCGTTGGTTCTTGGACCGTATCTGTACCCATATCCTGGCTTTCGAAGGAAACAGTGAGGTCTTTTTCTTTGAAGGATCCTATTCGGAATACGAAGAGAACAAGATGAAGCGTTTGGGTAATGAGGAGCCGAAACGGGTGCGCTACCGCAAGCTGATGGAAGACTGATGACGCCCTGTCTATAAAATCTTACCCAAGTGTACGAACAGTAACGTATTCTTGGGTAAGTTTGCATATACACACAACGGCTCGTCAGAAATGTATGGCAACTTCCTCAGTATAAAGACGTTTTTGAGGTTAAGAGCCTTTTTATTATACACCTATCTTATTATGCGCGCACCGCATGGAATTCCCGTCGGCCCGTGTCCCGGGGTCATCCGGCAGGATGAATGTGGTTCACCATAAAACTATAAATTCTCTTTCTATAGACCTGCCACTGTAAATTGTAACCGATTTGTAGTTTGTATATCGTTTCTATTAGCTATCTTTGCAACGTCTTTTAAGACATTAATTATAATATTAATTAATAAAAAGTTTATGGTAAAAAGAATGCGATCTTTTTTTGCGGTGGTTATGTTGGTAATCGCTGCTACTGTTAACGCTCAGGTCACTACCTCGTCAATGAGTGGAAAGGTGGTCGATCAAAGCAATGAAGCCATTATCGGCGCGACGATTCAGGCTATTCATGAGCCGTCCGGCACCCATTATGGGGCCATTACCAATGTGGACGGCCGTTATTCCATCCAGGGCATGCGTGCCGGCGGCCCTTACAAAGTAGAAGTTTCTTATGTAGGTTATCAATCAGTGGTTTACAAGAGCATCAATCTCCAGTTGGGAGAGAATTACGTATTGGATGCGAACTTGAAGGAGTCTACCGAACTGCTGGATGAAGTAGTGATAACCGCTTCCAAGAGCAGCAATATGAAGTCTGACCGCGCCGGAGCGGTGACCAATGTCGATGCGGCCAGAATGTCGGAAGTGCCTACGGTGAGCCGCAGCATGAACGATATCATGCGCCTGACCCCTCAGGGAGCCAATATCGGTAGCGGTTTCTCAGTGGGTGGAGGTAACTACCGCCAGTCTTATGTCACTGTGGACGGAGCCGCTTTCAATAATGCCTTCGGTATCGGCTCGAACTTGCCGGCAGGCGGTTCGCCTATCTCTCTGGATGCATTGGAACAGATTTCCGTTTCCACCACTCCCTTTGATGTCCGTCAGAGCGGGTTTACAGGAGGTGCCATCAACGCCGTGACAAAGAGTGGTACGAATGAGTTCAAAGGTACAGCCTATATGTATACTTCCAATACCCACCTTACCGGTAATAAGGTAGAGGACTATGAGCTGACCCGCAACCGTGACCACAGTACCACCTACGGAGCTTCTTTGGGAGGTGCGATCATTAAAAACAAGTTATTCTTCTTCGTGAACGGCGAATATCAGGATAATGTGCAGGCAGGTCCGTCGGGCATAGCGCGTAGCGGCGCCAATGACGAATGGAGCACCAACGGCATCGTGCACCGTCCGTTCGAGAACACCACAACGGTAGGCGGCCGTACCTTTGTGGGGATGAACAACATCAGCCAATACCTGTCGGAAAAATACAACTACAATCCGGGACGTTATCAAGGATACTCTTTGGAAACCCCTTCTTACAAGATCATGGGCCGTCTGGACTGGAACATCAACAACAACAACAAGATTAATTTCCGTTTCACCCATACCCATTCCAAGTATTCCTCTAACCCTTCCTCTTCCACCACTCCGTTTAAGGATTCAATCATCTATCCGGGTGGAGTAGACGGCAGTGCGGGCAAGAGCAGTTCGGGCCGTACAGCAAACACCGGTCTGTACTTTGAAAGCTCACGCTATATGCAGGAACAGAACTTCACCTCCATCGCTTCCGAATGGAATTCAAAATGGGGGGCTATCAATAACGCCCTGCGTTTCACTTATTCTTATCAGAACGAACCGCGTACATACGAAGGGGGGACATTCCCTACGGTGGACATCCTTGACCAAGGCTCGCTGTACGCCTCATTCGGTCCGGACCCCTTTACAGAAGGGAACTTGCGCCAGGTGAAGACCTTTGTCATTACCGATGAATTCAATTTCTCCAGCGGTATCCATAACTTTATGGGCGGTATCCAGTTTGAGTCCAATAAGGCAGTGAACGGATTCATGCAGGCGGGTAGCGGTTATTATGTCTATTCCTCTTGGGATGATTTTGTGAACAACAGAGCTCCGGCTGCTTTCGGTGTCACTTATTCCAACACCGGGGACGGTTCCCAGTTCCTGGCGAACATGAAGTACCAGCAGCTTTCTTTCTATCTGCAGGACCAGATGAATATCACAGACAACTTCAGACTGACTGCCGGGGTGCGTTTCGAACTGCCCATTTATCCGGAGCTGAAGAACAACTATAACAAGAATTTCGCACAGATTGACTTTGACGGATATCATTACGCCACAGACCAGTTGCCTTCATCCTACCAGCTGACCGCCTCCCCCCGTATCGGCTTCAACTGGGACCTTACAGGCGAGCGTAAGTATGTATTGCGCGGCGGTAGCGGTTACTTCATCGGCCGTCTGCCGTTCGTATGGCTGGTTTCGGCAGTAGGTAATGCCAATTGCGGACAAAGCACCTATTATTATAACGAGCAGAAGGACGCTAAGTACGGACAACCGAGTTTCCACACCAGCGTGGCTGATATGTTGAAAGATCCTAACTTGAACCTTCCGGCGGCTACCGATCCTGCCGCACCTTCCGGAGCCACCATCATTGACCGCGACTTGAAGATGAATGCCACCTGGAAGTCATCATTGGCTTTTGATGCAAAACTTCCCGGAGACATTGACTTTACGTTGGAAGGTATTTTCAGTAAAGAGTTCAATCCGGCTACAGTGACTAATTTGGGACGTAAGTTTAAAGGAGAGCAGGAGATAGCTCCGGGTGATGTCCGCAGAATGTTTGAGTACTCCAATGCGAACAAGACGGATGCTTATTATATCACCAATGCGGGAAACAGCGCTTATTATTACTCACTCACCGCCTCACTGGCCAAGACATTTGATTTCGGCCTGCATCTTTCCGCTTCCTACACCCGTTCTTATGCCAAGTCGTATGGCGACGGCATCGGCGACCAGGTGAACTCGGCTTATTACAACAACCGTTACTCTGTCAACGGAAATAATGACACGGAGACCGGCTATGGTACGTATGTATCGCCCAACCGTGTGCTGGCTTCCGCCGCTTACCGTATTAAATACGCCAAGAATTTCGCTTCCTCCTTGTCTTTGATTTATGAGGGTATGAACATGGGCTATGCCGGAGGATATTCCGCCGCCCGTTATTCCTATACATTCACCGGAAATATTGTAGGCGATTACGGCTCAAACAACTTGCTGTACATTCCGGCATCCCGCGAGGCGCTGGATAAGTGGAACTTTGCCGATTATACTGACAGCAAGACGGGTGAGGTGACTTATTCTGCCAAGGAGCAGCGCGATGATTTCTGGGCTTACATTAATGAGGACAGTTATCTGAAAGGCCGTAAAGGCAAGTATGCCGAACGCGGAGGAGCCATCATGCCCTGGCATCATCAGCTGGATTTGAAGTTCAATCAGGATTTCTTCCTCAATGTAGGGGGCAAGCGCAATACCTTGCAGTTCGGAGTGGATATCAAGAACTTCCTGAACTTGCTGAACAGCGACTGGGGAATTTATAAGACGGTGAACAATACTTCCTTGTTGAGCTATAAGGGCGGCGCTTACCAGTTCCAGAAGAACGGAGGAAAGAAACTGACTGATACGTATTCCAATCTGAACAGTTTCAATTCTACGTATTCCATACAGTTCAGTGTCCGTTATATCTTTAACTAAATGAAATAGCCTGTATCAGACAATACAGGAACAGGATAGAGAGGCGTACCCATGAAGGTGCGCCTCTTTTTGTATGCACATTCTTTCGTTTTCTTTTTGCTCTGTCATTTTGAAAGTGAGAGAGCCTGAATGAAAGTGACCTGTCGTTTTGTCGTAGGGGCGGGCCGGATTTGTCCGGATCAGTGGATACGGCTTTGGGAATAAGGTATGCTGAAAATAGTTCCGGCGGTTTCCATTTGCCCTTCTTTCTACAGTAATATGTGGCAGTTGCTCTGGAATTTCCGGACAGTTTTCCCCTCTTTTGAGGCGGCTTTTTGTTCTTTTCTTAACATAATTGTCATATTCCGCCTAAAAAGTACCCTTTTCGTTTAAATAATCTAATATAAATTCAATTTATATGAATTAAATTTTTATCTTTGTCTTTCCTATTGGGAATGAAATACTAACTAATTAATTTAAATCAAAGACAAAATTATGAGAAATCATCTAAAGCATTTCCTCCTGTTGGCAGTTCTGACAATCTGTTTCACTGCTACGGCTGTTGCGCAAGGAACAGTAAAAGGTAAAGTAGTAGATGCCGAGAACAATGAGCCATTGATTGGGGCCACTGTATCGGTTAGCGGTACGACACTGGGTACTGTAACGGATATTGACGGTAACTTTGTGTTGAAACTTACCTCTTCTAAGGCTACTCTTGTATTCAAGTACTTGGGATACAACGAAATTACGCATCAAGTAAAAGGAAGCAATACGATAGACTTGGGTGAGGTCAAGATGTCTCCAGATGCTATTGGTTTGGGTGAGGTCAGTGTTATTGCCTCTATTATAAAGAGCGACCGTCAGACTCCTATTCCTATTTCTAACGTGAAACTGGCCAAGATAGAGGAGAAAATAGGTAATTTGGAATTCCCCGAATTGCTGAAATCAGTTCCTTCGGTGTATGTAACCCGTGAAAGTGGTGGCTATGGTGATTCCCGTATCAATATGCGTGGTTTTGATTCGTCCAACCTAGGCGTGCTGATCAATGGTGTGCCCATCAACGGCATGGAAAACGGTAAGGTTTATTGGTCTAACTGGTCCGGTTTGTCTGATGTGAGCCAGTTTATTCAGGTACAGCGTGGTTTGGGTGCGTCAGCATTAGGTATTTCTTCTGTGGGAGGAACCATGAATATGGTTACTAAAAGTACCGAAGCCCAAAAAGGTGGATCAGCTTATTTCGGTATTGGTAACGATGGTTTCCGCAAGTATTCGGTTTCTTTCTCTACCGGACTGATGGACAACGGATGGGCTATTACATTCATGGGGGCGCTGAATACGGGAGATGGTTACGTGAAAGGTACCAATTATGAAGGATGGACTTACTTTGGAAATATCTCGAAGGTAATCAACGATCATCATAAATTGTCATTGACAGCTTTTGGAGTCCTCAGTGGCACAACCAGCGCTCGACCATGCACTATATCGAGGATTACAAGAATAGTCCCGATGGCGGACGTTTCAATAACGGATATGGTTATATCAACGGTGAAGCGGTAGGTAGCGGTTATGGCTATAATTATTATCATAAGCCTCAGGTTTCTTTGAATCATTACTGGACTATCGACGATAAATCGACACTGACCACTTCTCTATACGGCTCAATGGCTACAGGCGGCGGACGCCCTGCACGGGGCGCGATGAGGAATTGGCTGACTATTGATAACAATACCGGCCGTCCCAAGGATGGTGCCATGATGACTCCGGACGGTTTGTTCGACTACGAACGTGCTATGGCTGCCAATGCGGCTTCTCAAAACGGGTCGCAGGTGATTTTTACCAATGCTGTCAATGACCATGACTGGTATGGCATGCTGAGTTCCTATAAGAATCATCTGACTGAGAACCTGACTCTTACGGGAGGTGTTGACTTACGTTACTATAAAGGGTATCATACAGAGGAAATTGATGATTTGCTGGGTGGTGAGTTCTATCTGCAGACCTCGCCGCTGGCATTCCAAACCAAGAACCAGTTGCTGAAAGTGGGTGACAAGTTCAATTACTATAGCATTGGAGAGATATTCTGGGGTGGTGTTTTTGCACAGGCTGAATATAATACCGACAAGTGGTCGGGATTCCTGTCGGCATCATTGACTGAAGAGGCTTATAGATATGATGACCGTGGTGGTACGGATTCAAGATACTCTGCCACGGGTGCGGATAAACTGGACAGAGTGTCCAGCCTTCAGAATTTCCTGCCTTGGAGCGTGAAGGGTGGTTTTAACTATAAGTTCAATGACAACCACAATGTATTTGTCAATGCAGGATATTTTACCCGCGCGCCTTTCTTCAACTCTGTCTTTGCAAGCAATACGGCAGCTCCCGAAAAGGATGTACCCTACGAAAAAATTACTACGTTTGAATTGGGTTATGGATTTAGCACGGAACAGGTCAATATTGCATTGAATGGTTATTACACTCAATGGATGGATAAGTCCTTGCGCCGTAAGATCGGTCAGGAATATGCCAACCTTACAGGCTTGGACGCTGTTCACATGGGTGTGGAGCTGGAAGCGACTTACCGTCCTGTCAAGTCCTTTGAATTGAAAGGTATGTTCTCTTTAGGCGATTGGAAATGGAAAGATGATATTCACTTCACTATGTATGATGAAGCGAATAATCCTATCGGAACATACGACGCTTATCTGAAAGATGTCCATGTGGGTAACTCCGCACAGCTCACTTCCGCATTGAGCGCTTCTTGGGAACCGTTCAAAGGATTTAAAATCTCGGCCGACTACAACTTCTTCGGCAAGAACTATGCAGACTTCGATCCTCAGAACCGGGTGAATGAAGCGGATGCCGGTATTGACTCCTGGAAGTTGCCAGATTATGGTACGATTGATTTGGGCATGAACTATCGTTTCAATATTACCAAAGATATCCGTGCCATCGTATACAGTAATGTATATAATTTGACTAATACGGAATATATAGCCGATGCTAAGGACGGTACGAACCATGACTGGAAAACTGCATTGGTATATTATGGCTTCGGTACTACATGGTCTGCCGGTTTTAAAGTAATCTTTTAATCTCTAAAATAGTCAATAAATATGAAGTTAAAATATAATTTAATTGCATGGTCTTTGTTGGGATTCTTTGCTGCGGCATGTGATCCCATGGACGATATTTATAATGAAATCGATGCGGAAGGTACAACGAACACCCAGACGATGGCGGAATATGTACTGACTGATGCCGATTACGAAACGATCAGCTCTGCAGCGGCGAAGGCTGCCACTTCGGATGCTGAAAAAGCCTTGGCGAATGCCGTCAAGACGGATAAGGCTCTGAACGAGTTTGCATCGGCTGAGAAGTATGTTCCTTCCATCATCGCGAAGATGCTGCCTTCATGGGGGAAAGGTTCTTCGGTAGGAGTGACCTATAACTATCAGAATACTCCTTCCGATTACGTACTGGAGTATAGGACAGTGACTAATACTTCTTTGGGTGATAAGGATTATGAGGCTTTGTGGGGTGAAGGCTCTCCCGTGAAGTTCCTGGCTCCGGCACATGCTCCAGCTACCGTATTGCCCGGGTGGCTGGCCGGTCAGTATAAGGATGCGGCAAAAGGTGATCTTGTGCTGGTGGATTACAAATATGACGATGTTGACCCTGAATTTACAGGTGAGGATTTGTACTCTCAGGACTTTGAAACGGTTGAAAAAGACAAAGATATCGTATTGGAAGGCTGGGAGCAGGTGACATTGAAAGGTGATAAAAAATGGCAGGGAAAGATCTATAGCAATAATGGTTATGCACAATTCTCGGCCAACAATTTTGAGGGTGAAGTGGATACTTGGTTCATTTCTCCGGCAGTAGCAGTGACGAGCAAAGATGCCGGACTGTCTTTCGACATAAAGTTCGGATACTATAATGCAGATTGTCTGGATGTATTGGTTTCCGATACATATGCGGGAAATGGTTCGATTGATATGGCACAGTGGACTAGCGTGAAAGACCAGTTCACTTTCCCTGAAGGGCCTGCCAACGGCTACAACGATAATTTTGTGAATGTAGGGAAAACCGGTCTGGAGGCGTACAATGGTAAAAGCGTTTATGTTGCGTTCCGCTATGTAGGCGAGGGGCCCAAGGCGAAAACCACTACTGTTCAGCTCGATAATGTAAGTATTTCATCGGCTGTATTGGCTCCGACGAATGAAAAGCCTTATAATGCATTGTATCAGTTTGACGGAACGGATTGGAAGGTTAAAGAAGATAGCAGATTGGTTGTAGTGGCTCCTGCCGATTATGACGCTATGGGAAGCCCGGGCAGTCATGATAACTTCAGCACTTCGGATGCTCCGGAGAATTATCTGCCCCAGTTCCTGGCTCAGAAATTTCCATATGCCCAGGAAGGGGATTCAAAAGCCGTCATGTACAAATATTATAATAAGGTAACGACGATTGAGGTGGACGAGTATTTGTTCAAGGAGGGTACATGGGTTCTGAATAACAATATTGAACTGAAAGAAAAAGTGAATTTTGTACATAATGGAACCGAGTGGTTGTTTGATCCGACGGTAACGAAATCATTGGCTTCCGAAGATTATTTGATTTTGGAAAATTGGGTGAAAGCGAATAAAGATGCTGGGTATATGGATGCCAAATATGGAAACTCGGAATACTGGTTCGGTGGCAGCTCTTATTATGTAAACTTCAATATCCAGTTGGCTAAACGCCGTTCGAATGACCCCGATGGGGTGGTGCCGGCAGATGATAAAGAGGCTGAGGCTTATTTGTTGTCTATGGTTCAGGAGGGTATTGAATTGATCTTGGCAACAGAGTATCCTACAGCCGGCGCGCAAGTAAGTGGGGTTGATTGTTTCTATGTCATTTCTGCAAAAGTGTATAATGGGCTTGAAACATTTACTTATACTTATACTTTTAAAGGTTTAGGAAATGCTAAATTTGAACTGCAAGGTGAGCCTGAAGTAACAAAATAAGGTTTTAAATTTGAAGATAAATAAAGGGGCTGGTCGTGAATGACAGCCCCTTTATTGTTGCTTACAGTTTATAAGTAAAGGATGTGAACTCATCGTTAGAGGGTAGAAAAGTAGCGACCTCAAGCCTGTTGCATGATATTTCTTTGAATATTTACAGGCTGTAAGTTAAAAACATAAGGAGTTAACCGGCAGGACAGTCCTTTTTCTTTTTTATTACGAAACTCTTTATACAGTTATTCCCGTCTTTGTATAAATGCTTTCTCCCTATAGAGGTGAGTGACATATTGGAACATTAACAATTTATTAGCAGATAACTTTCTTGAAATCCGCTTTTTTTCGTTCCTTTGTATTGAACTGCTTTCAACAGAATTAAAATAACTTTAAATATCAAACGCTTATGTGTAGTGAAGGATTGCGTGAAAGATATGTAAATCCCTATACGGACTTTGCATTCAAATTATTGTTTGGAACCGACTTGAACAAAGAGATTCTTATTGGCTTCTTGAATGCCTTGTTCGATGGCAAGCAGGTCATTGAGGATGTCACCTACTTGAATACAGAGCATCTGGGCAGCAAAGAGATTGACCGCCGGGCTGTCTTTGATGTCTATTGTGAAAATGAAAAAGGAGAAAAGATTCTGATAGAAATGCAGAGAGGGGAGCAACAGTTTTTCAAGGACCGGAGTATTTATTATGCTACCTATCCTATCAGGGAACAGGCTATTAAAGGGGAAATCTGGAACTATGAACTGAAAGCAGTGTATGTGATCGGTATCTTGAATTTTGCCTTGGATGATGTTTCGTCTTCCGGCTTCCGCCATGAAGTGAAGCTGATGGATACAACTACTCATGAAGTGTTTTTTGACAAACTGACTTTTGTGTATCTGGAAATGCCTAAATTCCATAAAACCGAGCAGGAGTTGGATACGTTGTTTGATAAATGGATGTTTGTGCTCAAGAATCTGGCCCGTTTGATGGAACGTCCTACTTCCCTTCAAGAACGTGTGTTCAACCGGCTGTTTGAGGCTGCCGAAATTGCTCAGTTCTCAAAAGAGAACCTTTATGCCTATGAGGAGAGTTTGAAAGTATATAGAGATTGGAACAATGTGATTAATACAGCTATTCAGAAAGGCATTGCAGAAGGTGAATGGATGAAAGCCAAAGCTATTGCAGGAAATTTGAAGAATGCCGGGCTTTCCATAGCTGAAATCGCAAAAGTTACCGGACTTTCGGAAGATGAGATAAACTCCCTTTGATTCCTCGGATAAGAGCATAAAAAAACTCCTCCGATATAGATCAGAGGAGCTGTTCTTTTTGAAGTAAAATTGAATTATGCTTCAGCAGGAGCTTCAGTAGCTTCAGCAGCAGGTGCTTCTTCAGCAGGAGCGTTAGCGGCTTCTGCTTCAGCTTTGGCAGCGGCTTCAGCAGCTTTCTTCTCAGCTACTTTCTTGGCAATTTCTTCATTTACTTTCTTTTCAGCTTCCAAACGAGCTTTTGCTTCAGCTTTCTTTGCTTCATCCAGTTTAGCCTTCAAAGTAGCCAGACCAGATTGTTTGTTGTTCTTCCAAGCTTCGAATTTAGCTTCAGCTTCTGCTTCTGTGAATGCGCCTTTGGCAACACCGCCCAGCAAGTGCTTTTTCATGTAAACACCTTCTTTTGACAAGATGTTACGTACTGTGTCAGTAGGCTGTGCACCGCACATTACCCAATGAAGTGCGCGTTCAAAATTCAAATCTACTGTGGCAGGATTGGTATTAGGGTTGTAAGTACCAATTTTTTCAGTAAATTTACCATCACGTGGAGCTCTTACGTCTGCGATAACGATTGAATAAAACGCATAGCTTTTGCGTCCGTTTCTTTGCAATCTGATTTTAGTTGCCATTTCTAAATAATGTTTTTATAATTAATGATTTGAATTAATGCTAATAACCCGTATTAGCGGGTGCAAAGGTAAGACTTTTCTTTTGAATCGCAAAGACTTGGATGAGATAAAATATAATTTTTATACAAAGGTGAACGGACATAGTGTTAATCGCTAGAAAAATTATATATTTGCAACAGTTACAATTTAACTAAAAAATAAAAATTATGATTTCACAAAAATTACAAGAAGCAATTAATGCTCAGATTGTAGCCGAAATGTGGTCGGCCAATCTTTATCTTTCCATGTCTTATTTCTTCGCTGCGAAAGGCTATGAAGGTTTTGCTTCATGGATGAAAGCGCAGGCTCATGAGGAGAGTGATCATGCTGATGTGTTGGCGCAATATGTGATGAAACGTGGCGGACAAGCCAAGGTGGGGGCTGTGGATGCTGTTCCTCAGGAATGGGCTTCTCCGCTGGATGTGTTCGAGCATGTATACAAGCATGAATGCCATGTTTCCGAATTGATTGACAAACTGGTAGATGTTGCTTCTGCTGAAAAGGACAAGGCTTCTCAGGATTTCTTGTGGGGATTTGTACGTGAGCAGGTAGAAGAGGAAGCTACCGTTCAGGGTATTTTGGACAAGATCAAGCTGGGTGGTGATGTGGCTTTGTATCATTTGGATATTCAACTTGGCGCAAGAAAATAAGCGAAAGAGAAACGAATGCCTGTTTTTTGTCTTCTGCAGATAAAGATGCAGGTGTTTATCGGAAATAGAAAGTGGGTGTGTCAAAATCCAGTTTTTGGAAATATGAATTTATAATTTGAGCATCCTAAAAGACTAAAGAAAGGGTCGCATCAAACTCTGTATTGGTACAACCTTCCGCGATAGCGTATAAGCTATAAAAAAGATAGCCGTCCAGATTTTGGGGCGGCTATTTTTGTGTCTGGCTAA
>ERZ791618.679-NODE-679-length-15043-cov-1.606085_pt1 | contig 15043 bp, 15 predicted proteins | sample MGYA00510059_ERZ791618 | MGnify/ENA primary metagenome ERZ791618 (study PRJEB30046, sample SAMN00715159) | human gut metagenome | study: EMG produced TPA metagenomics assembly of the A metagenome-wide association study of gut microbiota in type 2...
GGCGGGGTTCCTGTTTTCCTTCGGATAGAGGCGGATGGCGAGGTAGAGCCGGTTGTCTCGCAGAAAAGAGACGATTTTGTCTTTCGATACGGGCACGGGTTGCAGGTAGGGGAAGATTTCTTCCCGGAAAAAACGCCGTACAAAGTCACGATGAAACGGTTCTACGTTGCGGCTCTGATAAAAGATGATATGGTTTTTCTTCAGGGCAGGAAGTATCTTCTGTTCATAGATGCGGATACGGTCCTCCATCTGGCGGTTTACTTCAAGATTGATTGCGTCTACCAGTTCGATGGTCGATTGTACTGTTTCCTCGTCACTTTGCGCGGCACCGGTAGCTATTGCCTTATGATCGGCAACGCGTATTTTGTAGAATTCTTCCAGGTTGGAAGAATAAATGGATATAAAGTTAATGCGTTCGTATAGTGGAAGAGTATCATCTTCCGCTTCCAGCAGGACACGGTAGTTGAATGACAGCCAACTGATGTCCCGTTTAAAATATTGATATTGGTTTTCCATGGTTTCATCAAGATTTGCCCAAATATAGTTACCTTTGCACAGATAAACAAAAGAAAGATGACAAAAGTTGGTTTATTATCCGATACACACGGCTATTGGGATGAAAAATATCTGCAATATTTCGAGACGTGTGACGAAATTTGGCATGCCGGTGACATCGGCTCGCTGGAGGTGGCCCGGAAACTGGAAGCATTCCGTCCTTTCCGTGCCGTGTATGGTAACATTGACGGGCAAGACATCCGTCAGGTCTATCCGCAAATCAACCGTTTCACGGTCGATGGTGCCGAGGTATTGATAAAGCATATCGGCGGTTATCCCGGCAATTATGATCCCTCCATACGGGGCAGTATCCTGGTGCGCCCGCCTAAGCTTTTCATCAGCGGACATTCCCATATACTAAAGGTAAAGTATGACAAAACGCTCGATATGCTGCACATCAATCCCGGTGCTGCAGGTATCTCCGGATTCCATAAAGTACGTACCATGGTACGCTTTATTGTGGACAATGGGGTGTTCAAGGATCTTGAAGTGATAGAGCTGGCAGGGTGAGAAAGCTCCTAAAAATAATTTAAATTATTTTGTACTGCATTCCGTTTGCATTATCTTTGTGGCCTGAATAGATCACCGAGAGCCGTGGGGCGTTGTCCTCCTTCTTATTTTATTCTATATTTGTATCAACGAAAAAAGAACTGAAATATGAAAGGAATTATTCTTGCCGGTGGTAGCGCCACCCGTCTTTACCCCTTATCTAAGGCTATTTCCAAGCAGATTATGCCGGTTTATGACAAGCCAATGATTTATTATCCGCTTTCCACGCTTATGTTGGCGGGGATACGCGAAGTGCTGATTATCTCCACTCCACGTGACTTGCCCATGTTTCGCGAATTGCTGGTACAGGTGAAGAGCTTGGAATGTCCTTTTCTTATAAGATACAAGAGCAGCCTAACGGACTGGCTCAGGCTTTCGTGCTGGGGGCCGAGTTTCTGAACGGTGAGCCGGGATGTCTCATTCTGGGTGATAACATGTTCTACGGACAGGGTTTTTCTGCCATGCTGAAACGTGCTGCCTCCATTGAAAAAGGTGCATGCATCTTCGGATATTATGTGAAGGACCCTCGTGCTTATGGTGTGGTGGAATTTGATGCCGACGGAAAAGCGATTTCCCTCGAAGAGAAACCTACACAGCCCAAGAGCAACTATGCAGTGCCCGGTCTGTATTTCTACGACTCTACCGTTACTGCCAAGGCTGCCGCCCTGAAACCTTCCGCCCGTGGCGAATATGAAATTACGGATTTGAACCGTCTGTATCTGGACGAGGGCACGTTGAAAGTCGAAATCTTCGGTCGTGGTTTTGCATGGCTCGATACCGGAAACTGTGACAGCCTGCTGGAAGCAAGCAACTTTGTAGCTACCATACAGAACCGTCAGGGCTTCCGCGTCAGCTGCATCGAAGAAATAGCCTGGCGTAAGGGGTGGATAGATGCCGACCAGCTTTACCGTCTTGGTGAACAACTTGGCAAAACAGAATATGGCACCTACCTGATGGAACTCGCCAACTCCCACCGCTGAACAATTAATAATTGATAATTAAAAATTAATAATTAAGTACATGAAGACTTACTTGTAACCGGTGCTGCCGGATTTATCGGCGCGAACTATATCAAGTACATCCTGGCAAAGCATGATGACGTGCAGCTTGTGATACTTGATGCTTTAACCTATGCCGGAAACCTTGGAACCATCGCTAAAGACATTGATGACGAACGCTGTTTCTTTGTAAAAGGTGACATCTGCGACCGGATACTTGCCGACGAACTGTTTGCCAAATTTAAATTCGACTACGTGGTGAACTTTGCTGCCGAGAGTCACGTAGACCGTAGCATTGAGAATCCGCAGCTCTTCCTCGTTACTAATATTCTGGGTACGCAGAACCTGCTGGATGCAGCTCGCCGTGCCTGGGTGACGGGTAAGGATGAGAATGGCTATCCTACCTGGCGTAAGGGGGTGCGCTACCATCAGGTGTCTACGGACGAGGTGTACGGTTCGTTGGGTGCCGACGGCTACTTCACGGAGCAAACCCCGCTTGTCCGCATAGCCCGTACAGTGCTTCCAAGACCAGCGCCGACATGGTGGTTATGGCTTACCATGATACTTATAAAATGCCGGTGACCATTACCCGCTGTTCCAATAACTACGGCCCGTATCACTTCCCCGAAAAGTTGATCCCGCTTATTATCAAGAATATTCTGGAAGGAAAGAAACTTCCTGTCTACGGCGACGGCAGCAATGTGCGCGACTGGCTTTATGTGGAAGACCATTGCAAAGCTATCGACTTGGTGGTTCGCGAAGGTGTGGAAGGTGAAGTGTACAACGTAGGTGGCCATAACGAAAAGACCAACCTCGAAATTGTGAAGCTGACCATTGCCACCATCCACCGCCTGATGACGGAGAAACCAGAATATCGCGAAGTCCTGAAGAAGAAGACGAAAGGCGAAGATGGCCAGATTGACATCAGCTGGATTAATGAAGACCTGATTACTTTCGTGAAGGACCGTCTTGGTCATGACCAGCGCTATGCCATCGACCCGGCAAAGATTACCGCTGCTCTGGGCTGGTATCCCGAAACGAAGTTCGAAGACGGTATCGTGAAGACCATCGAGTGGTATCTGAATAACCAAGCGTGGGTGGAAGAAGTAACCAGCGGCGACTACCAGCACTATTACGAGAAGATGTACAGTAAAAGATGATAATTTCATCTCATGAGACGATCTTAAATAGTCTCATGAGATGATTTTTTTTATCCCGTGAGACGGAATTTTTCGCCTCACGGGATGATTTTTTTTGTCTCATGGGATGAATCCGGATGCCTGCCGCGTTTATGCAGCCAGTGCTACGGCCAGCAGTATGCCCAGGAATAGCATGTTGCGTGAAGTCTCTCCCAAGATACGGTTCAGCCCTTTACCACTGCGAATTTTTACCATCTTGCGCCATGTCAGGGCGTGCATGCAGAGGTAGACGCAGGGAGCCCAGATAAACTCGATCAGCGTCAGTCGGCCGGTATTTACAAACCAGAGGCAGAGCAGCGTGGCGGCAATACCCAGCCCTAAATACATATTTTCACCGAACTTCCGGCCATAGCGCACTACCAGTGTACACTTGCCACTCACGGCATCTTGCTCGCGGTCGCGGTAGTTGTTCACCATCAGCAGGGTGTCTATGGCCAGACCGCTGACGAGCGACAGTACCAACACGTCCATATTCAGCGTGTAGGCCTGCACGTAGTAGGTGCCGCAGACGGGCACGAAGCCGAAGAAGACCAGCACCAGCACATCGCCCCAGCCCAGATAGGAGAGCAGCGTGGTGTAGAGGAAGGCAAACAGGATACATACTACTCCCAGCACCACCAGTTCCCAGCCTCCGTGGGGCAGTTGCCCCCAGACGGTGAAGAGCAATGCCAATCCTGCCAGGCACGACAGCAGCAATGCGCAGCCGATGCCCAGTTTCATGGCTCCCGGAGTAATCCAGCTTTCGGCGCAGCACGTGGCGGGCCCAGACGATCTTTACGGTCGGTGCCTTTCTGAAAGTCGAAAAGGTCATTGATGAAATTAGCGGCAATTTGCATGCCGCAGGCGAAGAGGGCGCACAGCAGGGCGGGCAGGGTCTTGAACTCCCCATCGCTGAAAGCCAGGGCACTACCCAGCAGTACGGGGATGATGGCTCCCGTCAAGGTCTTGGGACGGGCGGCGAGAAACCAGGCACGGGGTGAATTCAGTTTAATCTCTTTCATATTCCGTTTTTAGTTTAGGGTGAATGCTTGTTTACCGATTCTTGCAACAAAGATACTGAAAATGCCTATCTTTGTGTCTGTGTAATGAAGAAAATACTGCTTGTATATGATGAAGAAATTCCTCTATGTGATTCTTGGAGTACTGTTTCTCTCTTCTTGTAGATCGAACCAGTACGTACTTCCTTCTCTGCCGCCGGAGACTTCGGCTGCGGACAGTATACGACTCGTCGATACAGAAATAACCTCTTCAAAGGCAGGTTCCGGCTACCGGGGCATCAGCCGGGTGCGGACGTACAAGTTCAGTCACCCCGATGTGCCTGCTGCTTTCGACGGTTTTCGCATTGCCTTTATTTCAGATTTGCACTACAAAAGTCTTTTCAAGGAGAAAGGTCTTGAGAACCTGGTCCGCTTGCTCAATGCCCAGCAGGCAGACGTGCTGCTGGTGGGTGGCGACCTGCATGAGGGATGTGAGTATGTGGCACCTGTCGTCTCCGCCCTGGCTGCGGTGAAAGTGCCGATGGGCACCTACGTGGTGCTGGGCAACAACGATTATGAGGCCTGTTATGCCGACATTGTGCGCCAATTGGAGGCACACAACATTCATTTGATGGAGCACCGCGTGGATACGCTGAAGCGGGATGGGGCAGAGATTCTGATAGCCGGTGTGCGCAATCCTTTTGATCTGCAGAAGAATGGTGTATCTCCTACGCTCGCCCTTTCACCCGACGACTTTGTGATTCTGCTGACGCATACGCCCGACTATGCCGAGGATGTTGCCATAACGAATACCGACCTTGTCCTCGCCGGACATACACACGGTGGGCAGGTGACGCTGTTCGGGCTTTATGCTCCCATTCTTCCTTCGCACTACGGACAGCGGTTTCGTGGCGGACTGAAGCGCAATTCCCAGGGAATACCGATGATTATCACCAATGGTCTGGGTACTTCCAATAAGAATATCCGCATGTTTGCCCCCAGTGAGGTGGTGGTGATAGAACTGAATGTTCATCACTAATCATATCCTCTTTGAATGAGAACAGAAATTATTCTTCGGGCATCAGTACTACTCCCAGCTTCTTCTTGCCATCCATCTTTACTGTTACAGGTTGTTCGAAATGTACGTGCCGCAAGTATTTCGTCTCGTGTACGGCAGGTTGGGCATTCAGGAATTCCTGGTTGTATACACCGTCGTTCATAAATGCATTGATGGTGAAATACCCTACGCCGAAGGACGTCAGGTTCTGGAAGAAATGGGTTCCCTGACTGGGGTCTACACGGTAATTCGTTAGTCCGGCTTCCACAATGACGCGGGCGGCGCTGATGTGCGGCCACTTCACGGGGATGCCAAGCCAGGTGTCACTACTTCCCCAGCGTCCGGGACCGACGAGGACATAGTTTCGCCCTTCGTCCAGGAATTGCTGGTTCAGCTTCTCTATCTCCCAGGCAATCTCCTGATTGTGCGATGCACTGTAGTCATCCGTCTTCACGTAGACAACGTCATAGATATCGTTCATAATGCCATGACCCAGCGAATTGTTGGAGCGGAGTAGGGTTTTCTCATCCGGTATGGCGGTGAGGTCTTCGTCCAGCATTTCTTTGGTGTCTACGATAGGACGTATTTGCAACAAGTAGAAAGTACCCGATTTATCCTGTTCGCGGCTCATGGTGGCGGCAAACTCTATCTCGACGGGGCGGCGCATTTCCTGCTCACCGTACTTCAATACCAGTTGCAGGATGCGTGCCAACGGGAAAACGTCATGTTGCAGGATGTTGGCGAAAGTGATTACCTTGCGTCCACCGGGATAAAGCCCGTCGCGGATAATCTGGTCGTAAGGGTCGTAGGTGGAGGCTATGTAATTCAGTGCTCCATCCTTTTCCGCCTCTTTCACGTGCAGTTTTAGCAGGTTAAAGCCATCGTCCATAGAGAAATCGTGTCCGGCATTGCGCAGGTCGAGGGCATAGAAGCGGGTTTGCGTTTCTTTCAGGGCTATCTCCATTTCGCTGGTTTGCAGAATCTGATGCGGATGATAGGGAGAGAAACGGAGCGTCATGCCACCGTCTACGATGTACTTGCCAAGACCGAGGGCGAGGTTTACTGTACCTTCTTCGGCCTTTTCATCACCGATGGGGTAATAGTTGAGCGAACGTGCCACGCCGGACATACTGGGATAATAACGGTCGCCATATTGATTGCCGACTACCTCTTGCAGGATGACAGCCATCTTTTCCTGGTCGATGACATTGCTTGTGGCCTGCATATACGCCTTGCTATCGCGGAAATAGACCGAAGCATATACACCTTTGATGGCGTCGGACAGCATACGAAGCATTTCGTATTTATCATCCAGATAAGGAATCATATAAGTATTATAGATTCCGGCGAAGGGCTGATAGTGCGAATCTTCGAGTAAGGAAGACGAGCGGATGGCAAGCGGTGACTTCACTACATCGAAGAAGGTGAAGAAGTCTTCCACCAACCGGTCGGGTAGTTTGGCTTTTAGGAAGTAGCGCAGGATTAAGTCGTCATCGGCATCGGAGAGGGCTACCTGATACAGGTTGTTTGTCTCCATGAACTCGTCGAAGACATCGGTACAGAGTACCACTGTCTTAGGGATGGCAACGCGGGCATTATCAAACTCTTCAAATTCGGGATGATGCTTCACCATGTTGTCAATAAAAGCCAATCCACGACCTTTGCCTCCCAATGAACCATCGCCGATACGGGCAAAGTTGGAGTAACGGTCGAAGCGGTCACGCTTGAACACAGCTACCACACCCTGGTTCTTCATCTTGCGATATTTTACGATGGCTTCGAAGATGATCTTGCGGTGGGCATCCACGTCTTGCAGGCTGTTCCAAGTGATAGGTTTCAGGAACTCTGCCACCGGGAACATGGCGCGTGAATAAAGCCAGCGTGACACATGATTCCGGCTAATATGATACAAGAAAGACTCGGCAGGCACAGCGAACAGGATATTCTGCAATTCTTTCAGATTACGTACACGGGCAATCTCCTCCCCTGTCTCCGGATTACGGAACACAAAGTCGCCGAAACCAAAGTTATCAGAAACGATACGCCGCAGGTCGACGTCCATTTTCTTGGAGTTCTTGTCGATAAAACTAGCGCCATACTTTGCTGCATACGAAGCGTTCTCTGATTCGGAAGACTGGATAATCAACGGTACAAACGGATCATTCTTACGTATCTCAGCGCATAACTTAATACCCGCCAGACCGTCTTTTTCGCCACGCTCCACCTTCGGGAAACGTACGTCTGTGATAACACCTAATATATTGTTCTGATATTTACGATAGACCTCCATTGCCTCTTGATACGTGCGTGCCAGAACGATTTTAGGACGTCCACGCATACGGAGTGTACGCTGATGCGCATTCAACGCCTCGGTAGAAAATTCCTGGCTTTGCTTTAGCACGAATTTATACAAGTTGGGAAGAATGGAGGAATAGAAACGGATACCGTCTTCCACCAAAAGAATCAACTGTACACCGACTTCCTGCACATCATGTTCCAGATTCATCTTATCCTCCATTAACTTAATGATAGAAACCAACAAATCCGTATTACCCAGCCAGCAGAATACGTATTCGAACGCACTCAGATCTTCGTTGATAATCCTCTTTGTAATACCATGGCTGAAAGGAGTCAGAATGACAATAGGAATATGCTCATATTTCTCTTTAATGTGACGGCCGATGTCGAAACTGTCATTATCACCCGTACTCGGCATACAAATCACCAGGTCGAACGACATATTCTCTAATTGCGTCAAAGCCTCTTCCTCCGTAGATACTTGTGAGAAACGCGGCGGATAACGCAAGGACAAAGAGGTGTATTCATTGAATATCTTTTCATCAATACGTCCGTCATCTTCCAACATGAAAGCGTCATAAGGGTTGGCTATTAACAACACGTTGAAAATCCGCCTGGTCATCAGGTTGGCGAACTGCGTATCTTTGAAGTAAAGCTGGTTTAATTTATATTTACTGAGCATAAAATTATTCTCCTTTCTTATTCCAAATCATCATGTTTCCAAAATCCGGTTTGCAAAGTTAATTTTTTAAATCTCATTTTCTATCATCTTCTTTATAAAGTTTACTTGCTTATCTCTTATTATTTTGTAGATTTGTAACATTAAGTTTATCCTCAATTTTTTTATTCACATGAAAAAAGTAGCATTATTAATGTGCGAATACTATAAGCTCCTTAGCTAGTATCCCCAACTCTATCATTTTATCATTATTTAATCAAAATATAGTCATAAAATCAATCACATTTGAAAACTTTTCCTATATTTGCAGTATAGTTAGTTGACATTTTATCAGAACAACCTTTTTAAAAACATACTATTATGAACATCCAGAAAATCATGTCCTCTTTGGAAGCAAAACATCCCGGTGAGTCTGAATATCTTCAAGCAGTGAAGGAAGTACTTCTTTCTATCGAAGACATCTACAATCAACATCCTGAATTTGAAAAAGCCAAAATCATCGAAAGATTGGTAGAACCAGACCGTATTTTTACTTTCCGTGTCACTTGGGTAGACGATAAAGGAGAAGTTCAAACAAATCTCGGCTATCGCGTACAATTCAACAATGCGATTGGTCCGTACAAAGGTGGTATTCGTTTCCATGCTTCGGTCAATCTTTCCATCCTTAAATTCCTCGGATTCGAACAGACGTTCAAAAACGCGCTGACTACCCTGCCTATGGGCGGAGGTAAAGGAGGTTCGGACTTCTCTCCACGTGGAAAGAGCGATGCTGAAATTATGCGTTTCTGCCAGGCATTTATGTTGGAATTGTGGCGCCATTTAGGTCCGGATATGGATGTGCCTGCCGGTGACATTGGCGTGGGCGGACGTGAAGTAGGTTATATGTTCGGTATGTACAAAAAGCTGACCCGCGAATTTACCGGAACATTTACCGGTAAAGGACTGGAATTTGGCGGTTCGCTGATTCGTCCCGAAGCTACCGGTTTCGGTGGTTTATATTTTGTCAATCAAATGTTGCAGACAAAAGGAATTGATATTAAAGGTAAGACCGTTGCCATCTCCGGTTTTGGTAATGTAGCCTGGGGAGCAGCTACGAAAGCTACCGAGTTGGGTGCAAAAGTTATCACAATCTCGGGCCCGGATGGATACATCTACGACCCGGACGGAATCAGCGGCGAAAAGATAGACTATATGCTCGAGTTGCGTTCTTCGGGTAATGACATTGTAGCTCCTTACGCTGAACAATATCCGAATGCTACATTCGTGAAGGCAAACGCCCGTGGGAAGTAAAAGCAGACATTGCACTTCCATGCGCAACTCAAAACGAATTAAATGGAGAAGATGCACAAAATCTCATAAAAAATGACGTACTTTGTGTCGGAGAAATTTCTAACATGGGATGTACTCCCGAAGCAATCGATTTATTTATCGAACATAAAACGATGTATGCTCCGGGTAAGGCAGTCAATGCCGGCGGTGTTGCCACTTCCGGCCTGGAAATGTCTCAAAACGCAATGCACCTGAGCTGGAGCGCTGCCGAAGTAGATGAAAAGCTTCATGCGATCATGCACGGCATCCATGCCCAATGCGTGAAATACGGCACAGAACCCGACGGATATATTAATTATGTGAAGGGTGCTAATATTGCCGGATTTATGAAAGTAGCTCACGCAATGATGGGACAAGGCGTTATTTAAAAAGACTTTGTTTAGTTGTATTTGTATTTGTGGTTTTGCGCTACTCGCCTCCTGTGACAGGACGCGGGTAGCGCTATTTTTTTGAGATTAACATTATTTTCAATGGAATTAATTATCTTTGTGGCATAATAAGGTAAATAATAGATTATGAATTTGTTGTTCACAGTAAACAACTCACAATTAATGATTTACTATTAGCAATTGTGTAATTATTAATCATGTAACAAATATAAAATGCTACAACCCGAATTAAAACTTCGCCGCGATAAGATTCGCAGTCTGATGGCGTTACAGGGCATTGACGCCGCACTTATTACTTGTAATGCTAATTTAATTTACACGTATGGTTGCGTAGTCAGTGGTTATCTCTATCTCCCACTACACTCACCTGCTTTACTGTTTTTTAAACGTCCCAACAATATCACAGGAGAACATTCATTCTCAATCCGCAAACCAGAACAAATTGTAGATTTGCTAAAAGAAAAAGGATTGCCCATGCCTGCCAAGTTAATGTTGGAAGGTGACGAACTCCCTTACTCGGAATATTGCCGGTTGGCAAGCTTGTTTCCTGAAACGGAAGTAGTCAACGGCACTCCGTTAATCCGCCAGGCACGTAGTGTAAAAACTGCCATTGAAATTGAAATGTTCCGTCGTTCGGGCATTGCTCACGCCAAAGCCTACGAACAAATCCCCAGCGTATACCGCCCCGGCATGACGGACATCGAATTTTCTATCGAAATCGAACGTCTGATGCGTCTGCAAGGCAATTTGGGAATCTTCCGCGTTTTCGGACGTAGCATGGAAATCTTCATGGGTAGCGTGCTGACCGGAGACAATGCCGGATACCCCTCTCCATACGACTTTGCTTTAGGTGGCCAAGGCCTCGACCCTGCCCTGCCGGGAGGGGCGAATAAAACCCCACTGAAAGAAGGCCAGAGTGTAATGATTGACTTAGGCGGCAACTTCAATGGATACATGGGTGACATGAGCCGTGTATTCTCTATTGGGAAATTACCGGAGGAAGCGTATGCTGCTCATCAGGTCTGCCTGGATATTCAGGAAAAAATCGCTTCTATCGCCAAGCCGGGTATTCCTTGCGAAACCCTTTACAACACTGCCATAGAAATGGTGACCGCTGCCGGATTTGCAGATAAATTTATGGGCACGCAACAGCAGGCCAAATTTATCGGTCACGGTATCGGACTCGAAATCAACGAGGCACCCGTGTTAGCTCCCCGCATGAAACAAGAACTGGAACCGGGAATGGTCTTTGCTCTTGAGCCTAAAATCGTTCTTCCGGGTATAGGTCCGGTAGGAATAGAAAACTCTTGGGTAGTAACGAACGAAAGAATAGAAAAACTGACGAACTGTAACGAAGAAATTATTGAATTGAAATAGTTTATATTCAAAAAATATGCAGACAAATCCGGGATATATCAATTAATGCCAAAAAACAACTTCCGGGGTATTAATATAAAGCAACTTTACTCTCTATTTTTTTTAAAGAATGAGAATAAAGTTGCTTTCAATGATTAAATATACTATATTAGCGTCTTAAAAACACATGGACAATAAAAAATTAAACACCTTAATCAATATAAATTTAATAAAACAATGAAACAACCTTTGCTTTTTACCCTTTTATCTTCTGCTGCCTGTGTGGCCACAGCCGCAGACAAAGCCCCCAAACAAACCACCCCCGAAAAAGCAAAAACACCCAACGTTGTGTTTATCTATGCCGACGACCTCGGTTATGGAGATTTGGAATGTTACGGAGCTAAAAACGTACAAACTCCCAATGTCAACAGATTAGCAAAATCAGGTATTCGCTTCACTAATGCCCACGCCACCGCTGCAACCAGTACCCCTTCCCGTTATTCCATGCTGACAGGAGAATATGCTTGGCGCAAAAAAGGAACAGACGTAGCTGCCGGAAATGCCGGCATGATTATCCGTCCCGAACAATATACCATGGCGGATATGTTCAAAAGTACCGGTTATGCTACCGGAGCTATCGGAAAATGGCACCTGGGATTAGGAGATAAAGCCGGTACACAAGATTGGAACGCTCCACTGCCATGTGCATTGGGAGACTTAGGATTTGACTACCATTACATTATGGCAGCTACCGCTGACCGTGTACCTTGCGTATACATTGAAAACGGGAAAGTAGCCAACTACGATCCTAGTGCACCTATCGAAGTAAGCTATCAAAGAAATTTTGAAGGTGAACCTACCGGAAAGAGCAATCCGGAAATGCTTTATAACCTGAAACCTAGTCACGGACACGACATGTCTATCGTCAATGGCATTTCCCGCATCGGCTTTATGAAAGGTGGAGGTAAAGCTCTTTGGAAAGACGAAAACATTGCTGACTCTTTGACAACACATGCCATTCAGTTTATTGAAGAAAATAAGGATAAACCTTTCTTCCTTTATTTTGCAACAAATGATGTACACGTTCCTCGTTTCCCCCATGACCGTTTTAGAGGAAAGAACCCAATGGGACTGAGAGGTGACGCCATTGTACAATTCGACTATTGTGTCGGTGAAATTCTGAATACACTTGAAAAACTAGGCTGAGAGAAAACACATTAATTATTCTTTCAAGTGACAACGGCCCGGTAGTTGACGACGGATATGATGATAAGGCGGAGGAACTCCTTAACGGACACAGCCCTGCAGGACCATTAAGAGGTAATAAATATAGTGCATTTGAAGGAGGGACCCGTATCCCGGCTATCTTAAGCTGGCCGAAAGAAGTAAAAAAAGGTAAAACATCGGATTTGTTGGTTTCTCAGGTCGATTGGTTAGCTTCACTGGCTTCTCTGACCGGGGCTGTTATGCCCAAAGGCACTGCACCTGATAGTTACAACTTCCTGGGAAGCTGGCTAGGCAAAGAAAAGAAAGACCGTCCGTGGGTAATCGAACAAGCTTCCAATCATACACTATCTGTCCGCACAAAAGATTGGAAATATATCGAACCGAATGGGGGACCGAAAATGATCCAGTGGGGACCGAAAATCGAAACCGGTAACTCAAAAGAACCGCAACTGTATAAAATGGAAGAAGTGAAAGAAGTAACTAATTATGCTTCTCAAATGCCAGAAAAAGTGGCAGAGCTACAAACTATCCTTCAGGGTGTACGCGAAGGAAAAGACCTTATCGGCAAATAATTTAAACAACCCATACAACATTTAATTACGTAACATTATGAATTACAAATCTATATCATTAATAAGCGGCACATTACTCCTTTCCACTCTCTCCGCCAACGGACAGAAAAAGGATTCCAAACCCAACATTATATTTATCCTCTGTGACGACATGGGATATGGCGACTTAGGATGCTACGGCCAGCCATTCATACGCACTCCCCATATAGACGCTATGGCAAGCGAAGGAATGCGCTTCACACAAGCGTATGCAGGCAGCCCGTCAGCGCACCTTCCAGAGCTTCATTTATGACAGGACAACATACAGGTCACTGTGAAGTACGCGGAAACAAAGAGTATTGGGGAAATTCACCCATTATCATGTACGGAAACAACAAAGAATATTCGGTAGTGGGACAACATCCTTATGATCCGGATCACGTTATCCTACCGGAAATTATGAAAGACAACGGATATACCACCGGTATGTTCGGTAAATGGGCCGGAGGTTACGAAGGATCTTGCTCTACTCCGGACAAACGCGGCATAGATGAATATTATGGTTACATTTGCCAATTCCAAGCTCACCTCTACTACCCTAATTTCTTAAACCGATATAGTAAAGCTCTGGGCGATACAGGAGTAGTACGTATAGTAATGGACGAAAACATCAAATACCCGATGTACGGTCCTGAATATCAGAAACGCTCGCAATATTCTGCCGACATGATTCACGAGAAAGCAATGGAATGGCTGGACCAACAGGATACCAAACAGCCTTTCTTCGGCATATTTACCTACACTTTGCCTCACGCAGAACTGGTGCAACCGGAAGATTCGATCTTAAACGAGTATAAAGCAAAATTCGATCCGGATAAGGTTTACAAAGGAAGCAAAGGTTCAAGATACAATGCTATCACCCATACACACGCTCAATTTGCCGCCATGATTACCCGCCTGGACTATTATGTAGGGGAAGTTTTGAAGAAATTGAAAGAAAAAGGATTGGATGAAAACACATTAGTTATCTTCTCCAGCGACAACGGCCCTCACGAAGAAGGAGGAGCCGACCCTACTTTCTTCGGTAGAGACGGAAAATTGCGTGGACTGAAACGCCAATGCCACGAGGGAGGAATCCGCATTCCATTCATTGCCCGTTGGCCGGGACACGTACCGGCAGGCAAAGTCAATGACCACATCTGCGCTTTCTATGATTTAATGCCTACTTTCTGTGATGTGGCCGGCATCAAAAATTATGAAAAGAAATACCGTAATAAAGAAAAAGAAGTTGACTATTTCGACGGAATTTCTTTCGCACCGACCTTGCTTGGCAAGAAAAAACAGAAACAACATGACTTCCTGTATTGGGAATTTAACGAAACCAACCAGATAGCAGTGCGCATGGATGATTGGAAATTAATCGTTAAAAAAGGAAAGCCGTTCCTATATAACCTAAAGACAGATATTCACGAAGACAACGATGTAGCACTCCAACATCCGGATATCGTAGAAAAGTTGAAAAAAGTTATATTTGAACAACGCATACCTAACCCATATTTTTCTGTGACACTGCCTAAGCAGTAACCAGATCAACAAAACAAGAAAACAGTGAACACTGTATGGAGTAGATTCATTAAGTGTTCACTGTTTTCTTGTTTATACAGATTTAGACTTATACAAATAGTAAAAACAACCGCCAATTAGTCAAGTGGTTTCAATCCCATTTTCGCAGCTCTTTCCAACATAAAGGCATGAGCGGCCTCATATTCATTCGGGATAACTCCATCCAATATAGCATCTTTAATCGCACTTTTCAAAGCCCCGACTTCACGGCAAGGCTGCAAACCGAAGGTTTCCATGATTTCCTCCCCACTTACCG
>ERZ791618.680-NODE-680-length-15036-cov-4.819304_pt1 | contig 15036 bp, 16 predicted proteins | sample MGYA00510059_ERZ791618 | MGnify/ENA primary metagenome ERZ791618 (study PRJEB30046, sample SAMN00715159) | human gut metagenome | study: EMG produced TPA metagenomics assembly of the A metagenome-wide association study of gut microbiota in type 2...
CACCACATCCTGTAAATAAAGAGCGTTGCCGGCCTATCCGTCTCGATGGCCTCCGACAGCGACACCTCCCCCTGCAGCTTCCGCTGGGCGCGGAAGTGCATGAGGATTTCATTTTCAATACACCTGGACGCATAGGTTGCCAGGCGGATCTTTTTGTCCGGCTGGAAGGTGTTCACGGCCTTGATCAGGCCGATGGTGCCGATGGAGATCAGATCCTCCTGGTTGGCAGCCTGGGTGTAGTACTTCTTGATGATATGGGCCACCAGGCGGAGATTGTGCTCCACCAGGCAGTTGCGGGCAGACAGGTCTCCCCTGCCCCACCGCTCCAGACATTCCCGCTCCTCCTGCCGGGACAGGGGGCGGGGAAACGACCCGGGATTTCCGGACAGGTGCAGCGTCAGAAACAAGCTGTTGGACAGCAGCAGCAAAGCCGCCGATAACATAAACCATCCCTCCTTCACGGCAATCCTATGCCCGGGAGGGATGGTCCTATGTACTGCGGCATACACTGCGTTTGAACCGGCGGTTCTCCGGCTCCCACCGGTATACGCAGCAGCTTACACGTCCTCGGGCTTGGAAATGGCCGCAGAGGGCGTTTTTTCATTTTGTTCATCAGAGGAAAGAATGCGCACCTCCAGACCGGTAATATAATTATCCGGGTGTCCCTCGCAGCACTGATCCACGATGTTGGGGGTGATAACACAGTCATCCACCGGCAGCTTCCGGCGGCGGGCTTCGTCAAACAGGCGGTCGATGGAGTCCTGAATGGTGAGATACGGCCCATAGTGATAGCCGCAGAGATAGTCCCCGGCAGGGATATAGGAAACGGGCTGGTCGGCCATCAGGTCCGGCAGGCGGCGGGCCTCGACGGGAGTATCTTCATAGAGGTAGGCGCCGAACCATTTCCGCTGCCCCTGATAAAAGCCCACGGTGGGATAGAAGTAAAACAGCTCATGGGTAAAGAGGTTGATTTCCTCGCCGATGTGCAGAAAGGCCCGGCGTGGGAAGGAGCGGACATAGAATTTATCCCGTTGGCTGGCGGCCTGCTCCCGCTCGATAAACTCCACCTTCTGCTGGATGATCTGGATGGTGGCATTCAGCTCATCACATTGACGACGCAGCTGCTGCGCCTGCTGGGAGAGCATTTGCAGGTTATCACGCAGGCCGTTGCTGTGGAGAAAGGCCTTGATCTGGGCAAGGGAGTAGTCCAGTCGTCGCAGGTATCGGATTGTGGCCAAGGGATAGACCTGATCGAAGTGGTAAAAGCGGCGGTTATTTTCGCTGTTGCGCACCTGCGGCACCAGCAGGCCCTTGGCGTCATAATGGCGCAGCAGCTGGACATCCATGTTGAAAATGTCAGCAAGCTCCCCGATGGTCAAAAATTCTTTCATAAAAAACCTCCCATTTTCTCGGTGTGAAGAAGCAAGATTTTGTGAGAACACCAGAAAATCCGGAAAAATCAAAATTAGGGCTTGAACCTATAACCGTTATAGGTTGTAGGGTGAGTATATCATTTATGAAACAGCTTGACAAGTATCTGGATGGAGGAATCTCATGCAAACCTATTTGAAGAATGGCTACATTGTCTCCATGGATCAGCGGGACACCGTTTTTGACGGCGGCGGCGTGCTGGTGGAGGATGACCGCATTACGGCGGTTGGTAAGGTAGACCCCAGGCTGGTGAAGCCCGATGCGGAGGTCATTGACCTGCAGGGCAAGTATGTACTGCCCGGGTTTGTGAACACTCACGTACACACCTCCCAGCAGATTTCCCGCGGAGTAGGCGATGATGTTGATTTCATCTGCTGGCTCCACGACCGGATGTGGCCCTTTGAGAGCAGCATGACGGAGGAGGACTCCTATGTGTCCACGCTGATGACCAGCCTGGAGCTGATCCGCTCCGGCGTAACCTCCTTTGCTGAGCCCGGCGGACAGTTCGTCTCCGGCATGGCCCGGGGCACAGCGGAGTCCGGCCTGCGCGGCAAGCTGGCCAAATCCGTGATGGACTGCGGCGAGGGGCTGCCGGAGATCTGGCAGCGCACCATGGAGCAGGAGCTGGAGCAGCAGGTGGTGGATCTGGAGAAATTCCACAACACCGCCGACGGAAGGGTGCAGGTATGGTTCGGCCTGCGCACCATTTTCAACAACACCGATGAACTGTGCGTCCGCACCAAGGAGCTGGCGGACAAATACGGCGTCGGCATCCACATGCATGTGGCCGAGGCTAAGGAGGAGAAGGAATATACCTACGCCCGCTGGGGCGAGGGCACGGTGAAGCACCTGGAGCGGCTGGGCGTGCTGGATAAGAATTTGCTGGCCGTTCACACGGTATGGCTGACGGATGAGGAGCTGGAGCTGTTCAAGAAGCGGGAAGTGAAGATTTCCCACAACCCGGCTTCCGCCATGCGCGTGCTGGGCTTTGCGCGGATCCCGAAGATGCTGGCGATGGGGCTGCGGCCCTCCATTGGGACAGACGGTGCGTCCTCCTCCAATCACATGGACATGGTGGACGAGATGTGGCTGACCAGCCTGATCCACAAGGGCTGGCGTCTGGACCCCACGGTGGTTCCCTCGCAGGATATTCTGCGGATGGCCACCAAGTGGGGCGCCCGCGCACTGCTGGACGAGGACCTGTACGGCAGTCTGGAATGCGGCAAGAAGGCGGACCTGATCGTCATTGACCCCCACGGTCCGTCGATGATGCCGGTGAACGACAAAATCGCCGCCCTGGTAACGGCCATGCATTCGGCCAATATCCAATCCACCATGTGCGACGGCAAGTGGCTTATGCGGGACCGGAAGATCCTGACCCTGGACGAGGAGGCCATCCTGAAGGAGGCCTGCGACCGGGCCAAGGCCATCTATAAGCGGGCGGGCATTGAGCTGCCGGACCGCTTCCCGGTGGTGAAGGTTTAAAGGGTTTTCAACGGTGCGGGGCACCAGAACATAGAAGCAGCAAGCGGAATTATGCGTTTAGTATGGAGGTACAGCATGAATCAGAAATTACTGTCCGTTGCGAAGGGTGAGACTCCGGCCGATCTGGTGATCCGGAACGGCAAGGTGGTCAATGTCTATTCCGGTGAGATCTATGACGGCGGCGTGGCCATCTGCGGCGACACCATCGCTGCCGTGGGCGATGTGGAATACTGCATCGGCGAGGGCACCCGGGTGGTGGACGCGGAGGGAAAGTATCTGACCCCCGGCTTCCTGGACGGACATATCCATCCGGAAAGCTCCTCGCTGGCCATCCGGCCCTTTGCCGAGGCGGTGCTGGCACACGGCACCACCGGCATTATGACGGACCTGCACGAAGTGGGCGTGGTGTCCGGGCTGGAGGGCATCGAGGCCATCCTGAAGGAGGCCGAGGCCACAGACCTGAAAATTTATTTCGTGGTTCCGTCCCACGTGCCGTTTTCCCCCAATCTGGAGACCAGCGGCGGGCGCTTTAATCCGGAGATCATCCGCAAGGCCCTGAAGCGTCCGGACGCGGTGGGCCTGTCCGAGTGTGTCGGCCCCTATATCACAGCCGGGTTCCCCGATCTGCTGGAGTCCTTTGACACCACGCTGTCCATGCCCGGCAAGACCCTGCAGGGCCATCTGCCGGATATGTACGGCCCGGCCATGAGCGCCTGCATTGCCGCCGGTGTGTCCACCGACCATGAGTCCTTCTGCGAAAAGGATGTGTTCGAGCGGCTGCGCAACGGCTGCCACCTGATGATGCGCGAGGGCAGCGCCGCCCGGAATATGCCGGTGCTGCTGAAGACCGTGATGGAAAATCATCTGGACACCGCCATGGTCAGCATCGTCACCGACGACCTGCACACGGTGGACCTGCAGGAGCGGGGCCATCTGGACGACTCGCTGCGCACGGCCCTGGGCATGGGTCTGGACTTTGTCAAGGCCATTCAGATGGTCACCGTCAACTGCGCACGAGCCTTTAATCTGGACCGGGAAATCGGCGGACTGGCGCCCGGACGTCGAGCGGACATCAACATCACCACCGGTCCGCAGGATTTCCGTGTGCTGACCACCTTCGCCGGCGGCCGCCAGATCACAGACAACGGCAAGCTGTTGGTACACTATGAGACGGCAGAGCACGAGCCCTGTGTGCTGAACACCATGCACCTGAAAAACCCCATCACGGCGGACAGCTTCAAGATCCATGCCCCTGCAGGCGCCAAGAAGGTGAAGGCGCTGGTGATGGATACGCTGCCCTACATGCCCTTCACCAATCGCCGGGATGTGGAGCTGCCGGTGGTAGACGGCGTGGTGCAGTGCGATGTGGAGCAGGATGTGCTGTATATTGCCCAGGTAGAGCGTCACGGCAAGAACGGCAATGTGGGCAAGGCCTTTATGGGCGGCTTCCACATCCGGGGCGGCGCCATGGCTTCCTCCGTGGGCCACGACAATCACAACATCATTGTCATGGGCGACAGCTTCGAGGACATGGCGCTGGCGGTGAACCGCTGCGTGGAGCTGGGCGGCGGACAGGTGATCGTCCGCAGCGGCAAGGTGGCCGCCGAGGTGGCATATCCCATCTGTGGTCTGCTGAGCGACCTGCCTCTGGATGAGCTGGCGGAAAAGAAGAAGGAGCTGAACCGGGTGGCCCATGAAATGGGCACGGAAATCGCCATTCCCTTCATGTTCCTCAGCTTTATCTGTCTGGCGGCGATCCCCGCTTACGCCATCACCGACTGCGGATTCATTGATGTGGTGCAGCAGAAGGTCATCGACCCCATTCTGGAGGTCGTGGAATAAAACCGAATCCCCCAAAACCCAACTTGCAAAAGAGCACAGAGAGGAGCAACATGAAAAACGATTTTTTTAAGCTGAAGGATCACGGTACCACCGTCCGGCGGGAAGTGCTGGCAGGTATCACCACCTTTATGACCATGGCCTATGTGCTGGCAGTGCAGCCCTCCGCCATCTGTGGCTTCGGCCCCGATCCCTACATCACGGATATAAACGGCGTTGTGATCAGCAAGTCAGCGCTGCTGGTGATGTGCGCACTGGTCAGCGGCATCATTACCCTGTTCATGGGTCTGTATGCCAATCTGCCGCTGGCGCTGTCCACCGCCATGGGCAGCAACTTCATTCTCGGCGGGCTGGTCAACAGCGGCACGGTGTCCTTCGGTTGGGCCATGGCGCTTCTGCTGTGCTCCGGTATCCTGTTTATCCTGGTAACGGTGCTGGGCGTGCGGAAAATGGTGGTGGATCTGCTGCCGAAGAACCTGAAGATCGCCATACCGACCGCTGTGGGCTTCTTCATTGCCTATCTGGGCTTTAAAAACACCGGCCTTGCCGCCTTCAGCGACAGCGGTCTGGCCTTGGGTGATTTTACCCAGCCCGCGGTGCTGCTGGCCTTGATTACCCTGGCAGTGATGGGCGTGCTGACGGCCTACAAGGTGCGCGGCGCTATTCTGATCGGCATCATTGTCGGCACCATCATCAGCATTCCTATGGGCGTGTCTACGCTGCCCACCACGCTGGTGTCCCTGCCGGATATGAGTGAAATCGGCAATCTGGTGCTGTGCTACGACTTCAAGTCCGTGTTAGCTGACATCCCCGGCGCACTGGTGTGGATCTTCATCCTGTTTACCAGCGACTTCTTTGCTACCTTCGGCGCACTGATCGCCGTGGGCGCCCAGACCAATATGCTGGATGAGAATGGCAACTTCCCCCAGATCGAAAAGCCCTTCCTGGTGGATGCCGTTGGCACGGTGGTGGGCTCCGGCACCGGATGCACCACTATCTCCACCTTCATTGAATCCACCATCGGCGTGGAAGCAGGCGGCCGCACGGGTTTGACGGCGATCGTCAGCGGCGGGCTGTTCCTGGTGTGCATTTTCCTGTCCCCGCTGTTTCTGATGATCCCCACTGCCGTGACCGGCGTGGCGCTGATCTTCGTGGGCTTCTCCATGCTGTCGGGCTTTACGAAGCTGGACTTCTCCGACTTCAAGAGCTGCTTCGGTCCCTTCGTGATGATCCTGTTCGGCACCTTCACCGGCGACATCGCCGCGGCAATCTGCCTGGGCGTGCTGACGGACGTGCTGATCAAGGTGCTGACAGGCGATGCAAAGAAGGTCCACCCGGTGCTGTATGTGCTGTGCATCCCGCTGGTGCTGTACTTCATCGTGTAAATAACCGGATAACAAGGCTCCCGGCGTACCGGGATGAATAGTCCGGATTGTGCAGAATGGCGCAGCTTACGCTGCGCCATTCTGATTTTTTGCCGTGCTTGAGTCGGCCGATCAAAGCGGTTCTTTTTCGTCCGGCTGCCGCCGGTACACGCAGCAGCCCTCCGCCATGCCGCAGAAGCGGAAGCCGGATTTCTCCGCGATGTGCCGGGTCACCGTCTGCTCCGGGACGCACTCAATGACCGCGCCCCGGCCCTGACGCCGGGCGCGGTCCGTCAGCAGCCGGGTCAGCTCCCCGGCGTATCCCCGGCCCCAGCGGCTGCGGTCCAGGACCCAGCCCAGCTCCATGGACACATCGTCATAGGGGTGCCAGATCACATACCCCGCGAAGCCGCCGTCGTCGTCCACCGCCAGGATCAGCGGCTCCGGCGTCAGCCCCGCCCGGTCCAGAAAGGCCCGGGTCTGCTCCCGGGAAAAGGGCGGCTCCAGATACCGCATGACCTCCGGGTCCGACAGCAGCCGGTGCAGAGGCTCCAGGTCCGCCTCCGTCATTCGGCGGACCCGCAGTCCGGCAGATTTGCGCTCCATGCCCGCCTCCCTTACCGCAGCCAATCCGGCAGGGAGTGGCTCTGGACGCTGCTGACCATGCCCATGGCGGCAAACAGGGTCACGATGGACGAGCCGCCATAGCTGAAAAACGGCAGCGTCAGGCCGATCACCGGCAGCACAAACAGGCACATACCCACGTTGCTGATGGTCTGGAAGATCAGCACCGCTGCCACCCCCACGCAGACGTAGGACTCCGTGGTGTTCCGGGCCTTCCGCGCCACCATCAGGCACCGCACGATGATGGCCGCCAGCAGCAGCAGCACCGCCAGGCACCCCAGCATCCCCAGCTCCTCGCCGATGGCGGAGAAGATGAAGTCCGTGTACCGGAACGGCAGACTGCCGGAGTATTCGCCCTGGGTCTGTATCCCATGGAACAGCCCCTGGCCGGTGAGCTTGCCGCCGCCCAGGGCCAGCAGGCTCCGGGTCTGCTGCCATCCGGCCCCCAGGGGGTCCAGGTTGTGGTCAAACACCACCATGAACCGCTCCTTCATATAGTCCGGGATCTTGTCCAGCTCCCACAGCAGGTAAAACGCCGCGCCGCCGCCTAACAGGGCGATGATGAACCACCGGGCCGCCACTCCGGCCACAAAGGCCATGGCCGCGAAGATGAAGACATACACCAGGGCGCTGCCCATATCCGAGGAGATGACGTAGTAAAGCCCCACCATCAGCAGCACATGCCCCGCCAGAAACGCAATGGAACGCAGGGATTTCAGCCCCCAGTTCTCCTTGACCCACACCAGCTGCCGGCTGAGCACCAGGATGAACGTCAGCTTCACGATCTCCGCCGGCTGGATGTTGGCCGGAAAGCCCTGGATCCCCAGCCAGGCCCGGTTGCCGTTGTTCTCGATGCCCAGCGGCGTTTTCAGCAGCAGGAACATGACGATGCCGAAGCCCAGCAGCCATTTCCAGCGCTTGGCGGCCTCGGTCAGGTCGATCTGGGACATGAGAAAATAGATGCCCACTCCCAGCACAATGGCGCAGGCCTGGACGATGACCATCTTCCAGGAATTCAGAAAGTTCGTGGCGCTGGCGATCATCACCAGCCCGAACAGGGCCGCACCGCAGCAGAGACACAGCAAAAGCCAGTCGGCCTGCCGCAAAATATCGAAAATGCTATCCTTGATTCGTTTCAGCATGAAAGGCTCCTCTTGTAAAACCGGTTGCATGGAACATGATATCAATTTAGTATAGCATACGAAACTTTTTCTGTAAACCGAATTTTCTCTTTTCAAGCGGGAATTCCTGTGATATAATCAGTTGATTTTACGGAGAGGAGGCCACCTATGGAGTATATCACCCACAGTCCCGCGGAAACGGAGGAGCTGGGCTGCCGTTTGGGACGGACCCTGGGCCCCGGTGCGGTGGTGGCCTACTTCGGCGGCCTGGGGATGGGCAAAACCGCCTTCACCCGGGGCCTGGCCCGGGGCCTTGGCTGTCGGGGCCGGGTCACCAGCCCCACCTTCACCATCGTCAACGAATACGACGGCCCCACGCCCCTGTTCCACTTCGACATGTACCGCCTGGCGGACGCTGACGCCCTGTTTGACATCGGCTGGGAGGACTATCTGGACCGGGGCGGCGTGTGCGCCGTGGAGTGGAGCGAAAACGTCCGGGAGGCCCTGCCGCCGGACGCCGTTACCGTCACCATCGCCCGCTGTCCGGAAAACGACAGCTGGCGCAGCATTACCATTGAGGGAGGGGAGCCGCTTTGAAAATACTTGCCATCGAGACCTCGGCCAAAAGCGTCTCCGCCGCCGTGGTAGAGGGCGGCGTTCCCCTGGCCAGCGCCTATCAGAACATGGGCCTGACCCACAGCCGCACCCTGATGCCCCTGGTGGACGGTATGCTGTCCGCCGCCGGACTGCGGGTCCGGGATATGGACCTGCTGGCGGCCGCCAACGGGCCGGGCAGCTTCACCGGCCTGCGCATCGGCGTGTCCGCCCTGAAGGGCCTGGCCTGGGCCCTGGAAAAGCCCTGCTGCGGCGTGTCCACCCTGGCCGCCATGGCCCGGAACCTGGCCCATATGGAGGGCCTCATCATCTGCGCCATGGACGCCCGGCGCAATCAGGTATACAATGCCCTGTTCCTGGCCCAGGATGGCGTTCTGACCCGGCAGTGTCCGGACCGGGCCATCGGCCTGGCGGAGCTGGTGGAGGAGATAAAAAACCGCCCGGAGCCGAAATTTGTTGTTGGCGACGGGGCCGGGCTGTGTTATAATTATCTGTTGGAGCAGGATGTTCCCTGCCGGATGGCCCCGCCTCAGCTGGTGATGCAGAACGCCGTGGGGGTGGCCCTGGCGGCGGAGGAAATGGCTGCCGCCGGACAGGTCACCACGGCCCGGGACCTGGTTCCCGTGTACCTGCGGCTGAGCCAGGCGGAGCGGGAGCGGCTGGCCCGGGGCCTGAAGATCACCTTGGATTAATAATTTTATATATAAAGGAGAAGCACCATGTTTAGCGAAAAAGTCCACGTCATGAACCATCCCCTGGTGGCCCACAAGCTCACCATCCTCCGGGACAAGAACACCAGCGTCAAGGATTTCCGGGAGCTGGTTTCCGAGATCGGCATGCTCATCACCTACGAGGCCACCCGTGACCTGCCGCTGACCACCAAGGTGGTGGAGACTCCCCTGTGCAAGGCGGAGCTGCCCACCCTGGCCGGTAAGAAGTTCGCCGTGGTGCCGATTCTCCGGGCCGGTCTGGGTCTGGTGGACGGTGTGCTGCGCATGGTGCCCTCCGCCCGTGTGGGACATATCGGCATGTTCCGGGACGAGGAGACTCTGGAGCCTCACGTCTACTTCTGCAAGATGCCCAAGGACGTGGCTGACCGCGACATCATCATCGTGGATCCCATGCTGGCCACCGGCGGCTCCGCCGATGCCGCCATCACCGAGATGAAGAAGCGCGGCTGCCACAACATCAAGCTCATGGTGCTGGTGGCTGCCCCTGAAGGCATTGAGCACCTGCAGAAGGTTCATCCCGATGTGGACATCTATGTGGGTGCGGTGGACGATCACCTGAACGAGCACGGCTACATCGTTCCCGGCCTGGGCGATGCCGGCGACCGCATCTTCGGCACCAAGTAACATGACGCGTTTTCCCCTGTCCCGGTACAGACCGGGACAGGGGATTTTTGCTTTTTCCTGCCCTTTTTGATATTCGCAAAAATAATGATTGACATTTGTCTTTAATTTTTATATATTGTATCTGCCAAATTTCAACGAGAGATATCAGGCCTATCCGCAAGGCCTCCCTTTGAACAGAGAAAAGAGGTAAGTCAAAAATATTTTACGAACGGGGGAGGATAAATGTCCAAAGAGTTGATTCGCCTGCGGGACCTCTGCATGGCGTTTGACGACGAGCTGGTTCTCGATCACATCAATCTGTATATCAACGATTCTGAATTCCTCACACTTCTGGGCCCCAGCGGCTGTGGCAAGACCACAACGCTGAGGATTATCGGCGGTTTCACGACGCCCACGTCGGGAGACGTCACCTTTGACGGTGTGAGGATTAATGATGTCCCGCCGCATAAGCGGCAGATCAACACGGTGTTCCAGAAGTATGCGCTGTTCCCTCATCTGGACGTGTTTGAGAACATCGCCTTTGGCTTGCGGATCGCCAAGGTGCCTGCCGAGGAAATCGAGGAGCGCGTGACGGAAATGCTGGGCGTGGTGAGTCTGAAGGGCTTTGAGCACCGGAAAATCACCCAGCTGTCCGGCGGCCAGCAGCAGCGGGTGGCCATCGCCCGGGCGCTGGTGAACCGGCCCAAGGTCCTGCTGCTGGATGAGCCCCTAGGCGCGCTGGACCTGCGCCTGCGCAAGGATATGCAGAACGAGCTGAAGCGTATCCAGCAGCAGATGGGCATCACCTTCATCTATGTGACCCACGACCAGGAGGAGGCCCTGACCATGTCCGACACCGTGGTGGTGATGGACAAGGGCCGCATCCAGCAGATCGGCACCCCCGAGGACATCTATAACGAGCCGAAAAACGCCTTTGTGGCGGACTTTATCGGCGAGAGCAACATTCTCAACGGCACCATGGTCCGCGACAACGTGGTGAAAATGTACGGCAAGGAGTTCCCCTGCGTGGACGGCGGGTTCGCCCCCAACGAGCCGGTGGACGTGGTCATCCGCCCCGAGGACATCGACATTGTCCCCGTGGAGCAGGGGCAGCTGGTGGGCACCGTCACCAACGTCACCTTCAAGGGGATGCAGTACGATATCATCGTGGACTTCCGGGGCTTCAAGTGGCTGATCCAGACCACGGACCACTCCCCGGTGGGGGCCCGCATCGGCGTGAAGATCGATCCGGACGGGTTCCATATCATGAAAAAGAGCGAATATTCCGGTCAGTTCGGCGACTACAGCTCCTATTCCGAGGAGTATGAGGAGCTGGCGGACGCCTCCCTGGAGACGGATGAGGAGGAGATCGGGGATGAAGAATAAGCTCTCCCGGTTCGCCGTGCCCTATGAGGTGTGGATGGCCATTTTCGTGGTGGCCCCCATCCTCATCATGGTGATCTATGCCTTCTCCTCCTCGGAGGGGGGCTTCACCCTGGACAATTTTGTGCAGATGGGCGGCTATACCCAGGTGTTTCTGCGGTCCTTCAAGCTGGCCATCATCGCCACGCTGATCTGTCTGGTCATCGGCTATCCCGTGTCCTATCTCATGAGCCGGGAGGGTCCGGCCTTCCAGCGGACGGCTATGGTGCTGATCATGCTGCCCATGTGGATGAACTTCCTGCTGCGGACCTATTCCTGGATGACCATCCTGGAAAACCACGGCCTGCTGAACCAGCTGTTTGAAAAAATCGGCCTCATCAGCCTGTATAACCACATTTTCGGCACGGAGCTGGAGTATTTCTCCATGATGAATACCCAGGGGGCCGTGGTGCTGGGCATGGTGTATAACTATCTGCCGTTTATGATCCTGCCCATCTACTCTGTCATCATCAAGCTGGACGGCTCCCTGCTGGAGGCCGCCCGGGACCTGGGGGCCAATTCCATGACGGTGTTCCGCCGGGTGATCCTGCCCCTGAGCCTGCCGGGGGTCATCTCCGGCATCACCATGGTGTTCGTGCCGTCGGTGTCCACCTTCGCCATCAGCCGGATGCTGGGCGGCGGCACGGAGCTTCTGCTGGGCGACCTCATCGAGCGGCAGTTCCTGGGCGGGGCCTATAACCCCCAGCTGGGCGCGGCCATCTCCCTGGTGATGATGATCATCGTGCTGGTGTGTATGCTGGTGATGAATCGCTTCGGTGAGGGCGAGGAACAGGCGGTGATGCTATGACCGGCCGCAAGCAGAACAGCATCGGCGATCGGGTGCTGATGGCGCTGGTGTTCCTGTTTCTCTATGCACCCATCATCATTCTCATCGTTTTCTCCTTCAACGCAGGCACCAGCTCCAGCGTCTGGAAGGGCTTTTCCCTGAAATGGTACGAGTCCCTGCTGTCCAACCGGCTGATCATGAACAGTGTGTACACCACCCTGATGGTGTCGCTGCTGTCCACCATTGCGGCGGCCATTGCAGGAACGTTTGCCGCCATTGGACTGTACGCCATGAGCCGGCGGCGCCGGGCCATCGTCAATTCCGTCAACAACATCCCCATGATGAACGCGGATATCGTCACCGGCGTCAGCCTGTGCCTGCTGTTCGTGGTGTTCTTCAACGGCTGGGGCGCCTTTGCCGGGTGGGTGAACTCCTGGCAGTCGGCGGTGGTGCTGCCGGAGCGGCTGACCATGGGCTTCGGCACCCTGCTGATCGCCCATGTCTGCTTCAACATCCCCTATGTCATCCTGTCCGTGGGCCCCAAGCTGCGCCAGATGGACCGGAACCTCATCGACGCGGCCCAGGACCTGGGCTGCACCTGGATGCAGGCCTTCTGGCGGGTGGTGATCCCGGAGATCAAGCCCGGCATCGTGTCCGGCGCGCTGACGGCCTTCACCATGTCCGTGGATGACTTCATCATCAGCTACTTTACCGCCGGAACCAGCGCCTCCACCCTGGCCATGACCATCTACGGCATGACCAAAAAGCGCGTCAGTCCGGAGATCAACGCCATTTCCACCCTGCTGTTTGTGACGGTGCTGGTGCTGCTGGCCATCATCAACCTGCGTGACAGCCACGCCGCCCGGCGGGAGCATCACGCGGCGGTGTCCGCCGCCCCCGGCGGACCGGTAAAGCCCCACCGGCGGCCCAACAAGCTGCTGCGCCGGGTGGCGGCCGGAGCCATGGCCTGCGCCTTAGTGGCGGGGGTGGGGGGCACCGGGCACCCCCCCCCGGCGGGGGCCGGCGCCGGGGGGGCCGGCGGACTCGGAGCGGTTGCCCTTACCTATGGATATCAGAGGTTTGACCTCGTTATCATGTATTTTGTCGTGGCTCTGCTGATAGTTCTTGTGCTCGTCATACAGGGTTTCGGGAACACTCTTTATCGAAGAGTAAAATGAACCTCGGGAGGAAAAAACACTACAATGAGGAAAAGTTATCTTGCGCTTGTACTGGGACTGGCTGTCGCACTTATGGGCACGGCCGCTTTTGCAAAGAGCGGTATGGTTGTGAAGATCGGCGGGACCTCTATCTCCCATGTTTTCTACGAAGCCATCGAGAGCAAATTCCGCGCCAAGGGATATGACTGCGAATTTATCATGTTCGATTCCAATCCCGTTGTCCTCGAAGCGTGCGCCAGCGGTGCGGTTGACATCGCCATTGGACAGCATAAGAAATATGTCCGTATCTTTAGCAAAAACAATAACACCAATCTTGACATGGTAAAGCCCTACGGCATGTATACCGGCATCGGCCTGTATTCGAAGAGGTACAAGACCTCCGCTGAATTTCCTGAAGGCGCCCGGATTGCCGTCATGAATGATGCGATGAACGAAAACATCGCTCTTCGTATTCTCGAAAAGGAACGGCTCATCGAGGTCGCCAAGGATGTCCAGCTTGCCACCACTGCTGACATTCTTTCCAACCCCAAAAAACTGAAAATTATCGAAATGGACCAGGCTCAGACGGTTACCACCCTTGACGACATGGCAGGAGCTTGTATTTTCTTTACCCACATGTCGGCGGCTAAAGGCGATCCTTCCAGCTATATTGCTCGCGATGACGTCATGGTCAACATCCCTATGGGAGCCATTACCAAAGCTGAGAACCTTTCAGCTGGATGGGCTATTGCCTTTGCTGAGTGTTTTAGGGACCCTACGGTCCAGAAACAGATCTCCTCAGTGTTCCCTGGCGTCTTTGAATTCTACGTCAGCGACGAACAGGTCAAGGAATAATGCGTCAGGAGTGGCTTGACAGCATTGCCACTCTCTCCTGCGTCCTTGATTTGAAACGCTGTCCCGTGGGAATAAGGGTTATCAAGACCGAAGAAGAGTGCAGTTCTTTTGAAGGGTTGGCGCTGAAAGCTCCCATCAACTACTGTCAAATGATCGTTGCCGCGTCGCGCGGCACGTAATCAAGGCCTGCTCCGAAAGTTTCAAGTGCCGGAGCGGCGCTCGCGCTCTTGGCATCATAAAAGCGATCCTAAAAACGCGCATGGAGAAAATTGGGATCGTCTAGGTCTGTACAAAGGGGCCGATTTATGCCGCGAGATCCGCGAAAGCCTGTGCTACTCGCAGGAGAACGCATACGGTCTGCTGATCGGAGCGCTCCATCTCATGCCCGTGGAATCAGACTCGTCATGATCGCTGCCAATCCCTTCAACGTTATGCGCATCGTACAAGGGTACGCTTATCACTACGGTATGCTTAAAAACGTCAATATGATTGGCAATCAGGCGATATGCCTTGAGTGTACTGCGCGTCCTTACGTTCTGAAGGATATGAATGTATCGGTGCTGTGTATCGGCACACGCCACCGTCTGGCTGGCAAGATGATGAAATGGCTGTTGGCATTCCACAGGCCCAGTTTATTGATGTAGTCGATGGAATACTCAGTACGCTTAATCAGATGGAAAGCGACCGCAACAAACAGATCATTCAGGCCAAGTTTGAGAAAGCGGGAATCCCGTACCCGATCCGTTTCCATTATAACTATTATATGGAATGCTAAAAAACAGGGAAAGTGACGGCTGCACTCGCCTCAAGAGCAAGCTCAGCCTTGGATGTATATCCCTATCATTGTTTTCCAGATATGATCGTAAGGGGGGGGGAACGCTCCGAGTCTCGTAAGATTTCCTTGATCTTCGTTTGCGAATCTGTGTTGTCGCTGAGGGAGCGGAGAGAGCTTTTATTCGCCGAAAAGCCTTGGTTGAGCGGCGCGCTGTAAGAAGTCGTTAA
>ERZ791618.681-NODE-681-length-14971-cov-1.560137_pt1 | contig 14971 bp, 12 predicted proteins | sample MGYA00510059_ERZ791618 | MGnify/ENA primary metagenome ERZ791618 (study PRJEB30046, sample SAMN00715159) | human gut metagenome | study: EMG produced TPA metagenomics assembly of the A metagenome-wide association study of gut microbiota in type 2...
CTCATGTAATGCAGGTTGAATGTGTCGATAATTTGTTGGACATGGGACATGGTGTGAACTTGGTTCGTAAAGGTGTATCGGGCAAGACTCAGAACCAGTTGATCGAATTCGATATGAAGATCAATAACCCTGCCTTGACCGCTCAAATCTTGGTTTCTGTCGCTCGTGCGAGCTTGAAGCAACAACCGGGCGCATATACGATGATCGAATTGCCGATAATCGATATGCTGTACGGCGAGAGAGAGAACTTAATTAGAAGACTCGTTTAATATAAGTTGATGGTTGACAGCAGGCAATTGACAGTTCGGGAAATCCTGACTTGCGATTGTCGACTGTCAATTGTCAATTGCCAACTGAAATAATTATGCTTGATTTTATTACATGGACTGCCGATCCCGCTATCTTTACCATCGGTTCCCGGGAGATTCGTTGGTATGGATTGGCTTTCGCGATTGGTTTCGCTATTGGCTATATGATTGTAGAGCGGATGTGGAAAAAAGAGGGACTGCCGCCCGCATGGATCGATTCCCTTTTGATTTATACGATGCTCGGTACGGTGATTGGTGCCCGTTTGGGGCATTGTTTGTTTTATGCGCCGGAATATTATTTAGCCAACCCGATTGAGATTTTCAAGATTTGGGAGGGAGGTTTGGCTAGCCATGGTGGTACGTTAGGTATAATTATCGCCATTTATTTCTACTCGAAGCGAGTAAGCCATAAAAGTATGTTATGGGCTTTCGATAAGTTGGTGGTTCCGACAGGATTGGTAGCTGCTATGATTCGTCTGGGAAACCTGATGAATCATGAGATTTACGGTCATTCCACTGATTTGCCTTGGGGATTTCGTTTTATCGATAATTTACACGCATGGAGAATGGGGGCGGAGCCTATTTTTACCGCTCCGAGCCATCCGACGCAATTGTATGAGGCCGCTTGTTATCTGGTGACGTTCGCTATCTGTATGTGGCTATATTTCAAGAAAGAGGCTTGGAAAAAGCAAGGACTTATCTTCGGCGTATTTATGATATGCGTATTCGGGTCTCGTTTCTTCATAGAATTCGTGAAAAATGACCAAGAGCCTTTCGAGGCTGGAATGATGTTGAATATGGGGCAATGGCTAAGTATCCCGTTTGTTTTGGCAGGGTGCTGGTTTGTCTGGAGAGCACTAAGAAATGGAAAATTAAAGATTGAAAATTGAAGATTAGAGAGCACACGCTTCGTGATTATCAATTTTCAATTATCAATTATCAATTAAAAAAGATGTACAAGTTAAAAGAAATTGCGGATAAAGTTTATTATGTAGGAGTTAATGACCGTCAAAAGGCCCTCTTCGAGAATATGTGGCCGTTGCCATACGGCGTTTCCTATAACTCGTACTTGATCGTAGACGAGAAAACCGTATTGATCGATACGGTCGATGTTTGTTACTCTGATATTTTCTTGAAAAAAGTAGCGGATGCCTTGGACGGACGTTCTTTGGATTATCTCGTGGTAAATCATATGGAGCCGGATCATGCGGGAAGTATCCGTTTGTTGCTCAGCAATATCCGGACGTACAGATTGTCGGAAACAATAAGACTTTCGGAATGCTGGAAGGATATCATGGCATCAAGGAAGGCTTGTTTGAGGTGAAAGAGGGTGATACCTTGAATACGGGTCGTCATGAGCTTGTATTTTATATGGCTCCGATGGTGCATTGGCCGGAAGTGATGGTTACTTATGACGTTACGGATAAAATCGTATTCTCTGCGGATGCGTTCGGTACGTATGGCACATTGGATGGTGGTGTGATCGATACGGAGATGAATGTGGAGCATTATTGGGAAGAGATGATTCGCTATTACTCCAACATTGTCGGAAAATATGGAAGTCCAGTACAAAGGGCATTACAGAAGCTTTCGGGCTTGGATATCCAGACGATTTGCTCTACCCATGGACCTGTTTGGCGTGAATATGCGTCGAAAGCGATCGATATCTATGACCGTATGAGCCGCTACGAAGGTGAGGAAGGCGTGGTTATTATTTATGGCAGCATGTATGGTAACACGGAGCAGATGGCTGAGGCGATCGCCGCTTCTTTGGCTGATAATGGCATTAAGAATATCGTGATGCATAATGTTAGCAAAAGCCTTCTTCTTATATTTTGAAAGATGTGTTCAAATATAAAGGAGTGATCGTAGGTAGCCCGACTTATAGCAATCAATTGTTCCCGGAGGTGGAAGCTGTGTTGAGTAAGATCGAGTTGCGTGAAGTGAAAAATCGTATTTTCGGTTATTTCGGGTCTTTCACATGGGCTGGAGCCGCCGTGAAACGTTTGGCGGCTTTTGGCGAGAAGATGAAGTGGGAGACTGTCGGTACGCCGGTTGAGCAGAAGCAAGGTTTAAGCGCTACTAAATACGAGGAGTGTTTAGCTTTGGGCAAGGAAATGGCTGGGAAATTGAAAACAATTAACGACAAATCTAATTTATAAACAAGAAAGTTGATACAACTTTCAATTAAAAAACATAACGTTATGAGACTAATTATCGAACCTAATTACGAGCAACTCTCAAAATGGGCTGCCAATTATGTAGCAGCGAAGATCAAAGCCGCGAATCCAACCGCTGAAAAACCATTCGTACTGGGCTTGCCTACCGGATCTTCTCCGCTGGGTATGTACAAGAACCTGATTGAATTGAACAAGCAGGGTGTCGTATCGTTCCAGAACGTGATCACTTTCAATATGGATGAGTATGTCGGCCTTCCGAAAGATCATCCGGAAAGCTATCATTCTTTCATGTGGAATAATTTCTTCAGTCATATCGATATCAAACCGGAGAACGTAAATATCTTGAATGGTAACGCCGAGGATTTGGAGGCTGAGTGTGCGTCTTATGAGGCTCGCATGAAAGCGGTCGGTGGCGTAGACCTGTTCTTGGGTGGTATCGGTCCTGATGGCCATATTGCGTTCAATGAGCCGGGTTCATCTTTGAGTTCTCGTACTCGTATCAAGACGTTAACTACAGATACGATTATCGCTAACTCCCGTTTCTTTGATAATGACGTGAATAAAGTTCCGAAGACTTCTGTAACGGTTGGTGTAGGTACGGTTCTTGACGCTAAGGAGGTATTGATCATGGTAAATGGTCATAACAAGGCTCGTGCGTTGCAACAAGCCGTTGAGGGCGCCGTGAACCAAATGTGGACAATTACCGCCTTGCAGTTGCATCCGAAGGGAATCATTGTTTGCGATGAGGCGGCTTGCGCGGATCTTAAGGTAGGTACTTATAACTATTTCAAGGATATCGAGAAGGATCATCTTTGTCCTTGTTCATTGCTAAAATAAACGAATCTCAGATAGGGCTTTCTTTGAATGCCCATCATAAGGAGTTAAGAATGCCCATTGTAAGGAGTTTACGATGGGCATTCTTATAACCTTACGATGGGCATCGTTGTTTTAGGGTAATTGGTGGCTGCCGGCTGGCTTCCTCATAGAAGATATACTTCACTGGTTAGAGGAAATATACTTTTCCTGTCAGAGGATATATACTTCATTGACAAAGTCAGTACTACTTACTTTTTTGCGTTCTTGACGTAACGATCCAGCCATAGGTCACATTCATACAATAGATGTAATATGTTCTCTTTGGCGGCGTAGCCATGACTCTCATAGGGCAATACGACATAACGTGCGATCGCCCCGTGGCCTTTTAGGGCACTGAACAGGCGCTCGGATTGGATCGGAAAGGTTCCGGAGTTGTTATCCATCTCACCATGTATGATTAATAAAGCTCCATGTAGTTTATCGGCAGACATGAATGGCGACATGGCATTATATATTTCCGGCACTTCCCAATACGTACGGGTCTCTGTTTGGAAGCCGAATGGGGTAAGCGTCGGTTGTAAGCTCCGCTACGTGCGATGCCGGCTTTGAACAGTTTGGTATGTGTTAATAGATTCGCTGTCATGAAAGCTCCATAGGAATGTCCTCCTACGGCTACACGATTCGGATCACCTACACCCATCTCGGAAATGACTTTTACGGCCGCCTCGGCGTTCATTGTCAATTGCTCAATGAAATCATCGTTCGGCTCCGCTCCCTCACTGGTACTAACGATCGGCATCTCGACATTTTCCATTATACAGAATCCACGTAAAACCCAATAGACGGGAGAACCATAGTTGATATTCGTAAACATGTATTGAGAACCTCGTACCTGAGAAGCCTCGGCCTTGCTTTTATATTCTCTCGGATAGGCCCACATTAAGACAGGTAATGGACCGTCCTTCGCTTTATCATATCCGGCAGGGAGGTATACGGTCGCTGTTAGATCCAAACCATCCGCACGTTTATACTTGATCTTTTGTTTACTAACGTTTGCCATGGCCGGATATGGATTGGCGAAATGAGTCAATTGAGCGAATTTTTTCTTTCTCAAGTCACGAGAGCAGAGATTCGCCGGTTCTGTAATGGATTGCCGTGAAGTGATCAATTGCAGCTTTTCCGGATTCGCTACCTTTAGGATGGTCTCATAATATCCGTCCTCGCAGCGCCAAAGTTCTGTGTTCTTTTTTGTTTTTAAATTGTAACGGCTAAGGTAAGGCATATCCCCTTTAGGAGAGGCACCTTGGGCAAGCATCAATAACTCATTGTGGGCTTTATTGATATAAACGATATATTTACCATACGCATTTTTAACCGTAAGTGGATTTCCCGGATTGTTGTAATTATCGTCGGTGGATACATCGAATAATAGAACCGGAGACTCAGAAGAGCAAGGCTTAAAAGTAAATGTCCTGTTTTTTCGAGTCTCCCGGGAAGTCTCGATCAATAAAGCGAAAGCATCGTCATTCCACAGGATGTTGCGGAAACGTTTCTCTGTCTTTGCGACTTCCTGTTTCTCGCTGTTGAACGGATAGCTTATTTGGTAGATAATATCCATGAAATCGGTCTTGTTTTGCTTAGGATCTCCTTTATCTTGCGCTTCCGCCCAGTAAACGGTAGCCGGTTGATCCGATCTCCATCCGAATTGGCGGGGATAAGGCGAGTCGTGTCATATCCCATCGGTATATTAATGGTTGATTATCCGCTAACGTATAAATGGAATTACCTTGTAAGTCGATAACCTCGAACTTTGTGGAAAGTTATATACCGGTACTTGATAGGAATACGGACGATGGACTGTCGCGATAAGTAGCAAAGATTTATCCGGGGATAATGAAAGTGTACTGCCGTAGATTGCCGGTTTTCCGATCTCGTACACAATGCCCTCTTTTATACGTACCAATTGGGAGGTGAAGTAATAGTCGAATAATTGCTCGTCGTACGGATTTTTCAGCAAGTCTTGATAGGTACGAGCGGGCATCACCTTTCCAGTACTTTCTTGAATGATGGGCCCGGATGGGACTGTGGGTTTCTCCGGTGCCTTCCCCCTGTTTTCTGGAACCATAAGCGTAATAAACTCATTGTCGCTAATCCATAAGATCTCCGCTCCACTTGTCGCGTTGATTTTACGGGTACTTACTTTCTGAGCTACGGGCTGTTCCGGGGTACAGTTATAAAGATATACGCCATTCGCCTCTTCCACGAATAGAGCTACCTTATTGGATGAAGGAGAGAATGAGGCTTCTGTGATTACTGCGTTGTCAGGAATTCCTTCTATCTTGATTTCTTCTTGAGTAGCGATGTTCATTAAACTGGCACCCGTATATTCGGCTTGCCGGCTCGTATTGAATGTTTCGGGACTGATACGCATTCCCGCTAATTTAAGCTCCGGTTGCGCAAGCTTGCGATAGACCGGTACGGGGAACGCTCTAACTGGAGTGCCCACTGATTGTTATCACTAATTCGGATGATAGGAGAAAGCTTGGCCAAGGCCACTTCCTCGATAACTGCAGGAGGACGTTGATAATGTGTTTCTTGCGCTATTCCAGGACATATAAGCGCTAAAGAGAGCAGAGCTGAAAATAAATGATTTGTTTTCATAAATAGTGATATAAGAAATCCCCAAAGATAACCTGTTAAAGTATACTTTGGGGATTGTGATTAATGTAAGTTAACGTAAAAAGAGTGTTAATAGTTCTTTTCGATCAAGTCGTTGAAATCTGTTTCCTTTTTTGGAATCTCGAAGATCCAGCCATCAGCATTCGGATCCTTGTGCAAGAAACCACAGAAAGTAGCGTCAAAATTAGAACCGGTTCTATCCAATGGCAAACCTAGACGTTTCAAGTCGAACCAACGGAAACCTTCGCCCCAAAGTTCGATACGGCGATGTGTCATGATCTCATCCGCTAGTTTTGCGCCTGTGTTACCCAAATCCTTGTACTCTGGATCACGTTCTTTCAACAAGGCTTGCAAATATTCCTTTGCTTTTGCGTCTTGATTGGAACGAGCGAAAGCCTCGGCTGCTGTCAAGTACATTTCGCTGATACGCATGAAGGCAAAATCACCTACAGCATCAGCTGTAGAGCGTGCTGTGAACTTGCGGTTCTGATAAACACGCTGGTTGTAAGAAGTTGCGGGTACTTCTGCCTTTCCTGTCGGATCCCACCATTGACGGCGAAGATCGGTTGGCGACATTAAGTCGTAAGTACTTTGGCTGATACATTTGATACCTGTGCGGATAGAGCTGGAGTTGAAGTTCCAAGACCTATACGCATAGAAAGAGTAGAAATAAACCGTTTGGTCATTCTGCGTCATAGCAGCATACATCGCCTCTTTTGTAGCGGAAGTGATATTAGCGAAACCATTCATCAATTCAGACTGAGACATGATCTTACAGCCATCTTTCTCTGCTTCATTGATAGAATTCACCGCGGCCGTAGCTGCGTCTGCGTATTTCTGTTGAGTCAGAAGAGCACGTGCTTTCAATCCGTAAACCGATGCTAGGCTATAATGATTCTTATCATTTGGCTCATAGTCTGCCAATAAGTTCAACGCTTCGTCTAAGTCTCCGTGAATCTTCGTGTACACCTCTTCTACCGTATTACGTGCCATAGGCTCGATTTCCGGACTCGTACGATAAGGAACTCCCGGTTGAGAGTTGTCCTGTCCGTTACGATATGGTTTCGCATAATATTGTACTAGATTGAAATGACTCCATGCACGAATTGCCAAACACTCGCCCTTGATATGGTTCGCAAGCGCTTTTTCGCTATCTGTGAGTTTTGACTCATCGCTAAAGTTATCATCAACGCTTTCAAGATGTTGTTTGCATTCAAAATGAACTTATAATAAGTTTCCCACTCACCGGAGTTGTACGAACTTGTTGCGTTCGTTGGATAACTCCAGTTTAAGAAACCTTGATGCCAAGTCTGCGTGTCCCATGTCAAATCATCAGCCAACGCTTCTCGACCGATGATGAAACCGGGCTCACCTCCCAAACCTTGGTTGCCTAAGTCTTGAGATACCATCTTACGATGAATACCGTTCAGTGCAAGATAAAGATTGTCGAGCGAAGTGGATATGTCGTGAATGAAACGTTCTCGGTTGGGATTGTATCCATATAATCGCTGGAACAGCTTGTGCCGATAAGCGAGCCACTTAGAAGCAGTCCTGCTGCGATGTGTTTGAATAATTGTATATTTTTCATATCTTTTCCTTTGTTTGATGTATTATGAATTTAGAACGATACATTTAAACCGATCGTAAAGTTCTTAGCCGGCATATATTCATTGTAAGATACTCCGGCATAGTTAGCTTGCGGATTCAGACCTTGACGGGCTTTCAACATGAATAAGTTCTCTGCGCTGACATTGACGCGTGCACTCTTGATGTTGATAACGTTTAGGATAGACTTAGGCAAGTTGTAAGCCAAAGTGACAGTACGCAAGTTCAAGTAATTTGCGTTTGTCAACCAACGTGTAGAATAGGATTGTCCAATGCTAGTCGCATGATCTGAGTTATTGTCCAAACGAGGTACATCTGTGATCTGGCCCGGAGTTGTCCATGCGTTATGTAGATCCGGTGACATCGCATAACCGAACTCACCTACATCCATCAATCCTCTATAACTCGAGTCAAGCACCTTACCTCCTAATGAATAAGAGAATACGGTAGAAAGGTCGAATGCCTTATAGCTCAAATTGATATTGAAACCACCATATACTTTCGGAACGGCAGAACCACTGAAATCATATTTCGCATAGCTATAAGAGTTTGTCAATACTTGACCATCTTTCTCTACAAGTGTCTTTTTTACCGCATCTTTAATATTACCATTCGCATCGGTGTTGTTTTCGGCATCAAAGATATACAATCCATCTCCGTTATCAGGATTAACACCCCACCATTGACGTAACCAGAACTCATAGATTGAATGTCCCTCCATCAATTTCTTAGAGTCTTTGATGATACCATCTTTCCGGTTGGCATCAGGCAGACGAGTCACCTTATTATTGATGAATGTAGCGTTTGCGCCGACTGATAATTTCCAATCTTTTGATTTTAATACTTGGTAGTTTAAGTCGATTTCCACACCTTGGTTACGAACTTTACCAATGTTTTGTACGATCTTTTCGACACCACTGGATAACGGCTGGCTAACATTGAATAACAAGTCTCTGGAGGCCTTACGGAAGAACTCGACCGTACCATTTAAGCGACCGAACAATCCGAATTCTAAAGCGACGTCGGTAGAAACCTGTGTCTCCCATTTCAAATTATTGTTTGCCATAGTCGGGAAGTAGAGACCTGCTTCCGAACCGTTGTTGATACCCAAATTATACAAGGTTTGATAAGGATAGTAATCCTGTTGTGTGTCATCATCTGTATAATAGATGGCATCGTTTCCGGTTTCACCGTAGGATGCTCTCAGTTTCAAATTGTCCACCCAAGTCAAGTTTTCCATGAAATCTTCTTGGCTGATACGCCAAGATGCTCCGAATGACCAGAAGTTACCCCAACGGTTATCCTTGCTAAAGCGAGAGGAACCGTCACGACGATACGAGGCTGTTACATAATATTTATCATCGAAATCATAGTTCAAACGAGCGAAGTATCCTTCTTTCTTATATTCGCGTGTGTAAGACTCCATTGAGCTTACGTTTACGAAGTTACCATACTCGTATGTTCCGGAAACGATCTCGTTGGTCTTCATTCCATAGTTATGTTGGAAGCGGTAGCTATAGTTCTCATGGCCTAACAAAGCTTCGATGTTATGTTTACCAAAAGTCTTTGTGTAATTGATCAATTGGTTGAAAGTCTGGGTCAAGTAGTTTCTATTTCGGATGTTCAAACGTCCCGGTCCTGCGGTTCCGTCACCTACCTCTGGGTTCTCATATACTCTACGGCGTTCATCCTTATTGTCAAATGCGTAGTTCACTGTTAAGTTCAATCCTTCGATCGGAGTGATCGTTACATAAGTACGGGCACTAGAGTTTGTGGTAGACATCAAGCGATCGTTCCACAGGGCCTCAGCGATACCGTCGCGTCCATTGCTGGAGATACGGGCTCCTTCATAATCATAGGTATATAAAGCCGGATCAGTAACTACGTTTCCTTCTTTATCCAAATAAGCCCCTGTCTCAATATCATGCTTATGTACCGGATAGATCGGTGCCATAGAACGAATGAAACGAGATAAGTTACCATAACCAGCGGAGTTGCTAGAAGTAGAAGTAGAATAATTGGAATTTGTGCGACTTAAACCTAAATTCAATCCACTCTTGAACCATTTCACCGGATAGATATTATAGTTCAAGCGTGCGTTGTAACGCTCAAAGTCTGTCTTAATCATATATCCCTTATCATTCAGATAGCCTATGGAAGCATATGTGTCGCTCTTTTCTGTTTTTGTATTGTAGCTTACATTATATTCTTGGCGATGTCCGGTACGGTAAGCGGCATCTTCCCAATCAAGGTCCTCACCCCATTTTAAAGCCGAGGCTGATGGATTCAATAAACCGTCTGTGCCCACGATTGCGTCATTGGCGATTCCTACGAAAGGATTATATTTTAATTTGTTGATAATATCTTTAGAAGCATTAGCGGCAGCGGCGGCAGCACTTTGTCCGAGTGACATATTTGCGTTTCTCAACATTTGCCATTGCAAAGGATAATAATCGTATACACCTACTTTTGCGTAATCGTTATAAGCTCTGCTAGACCAACCTTGTGAGATACTCAAGGTAACACCTGCGCCACTGCTGGTAGAACCTTTCTTGGTCGTGATCAAAACCACACCGTTACCTGCGCTAGATCCATACAAAGATGTAGAAGCGGCATCTTTTAAAATTGTCATTGATTCGATATCAGATGGGCTGATAGAAGAGATATCACCACTGAAGATGGCGCCATCCACTACATATAAAGGAGCATTATCCGCGTTTACAGAACCAAAACCACGGATCGTTACCTTAGCAGCTTCTCCCGGTTGTCCGATAGAGGAAGTCATTTGTACTCCGGAAGTGTTTCCTTCTAATGCGGAGAGGGCGTTACTCAATGGACGTTTGTCCATCAAAGCGGCACCCACCGTGGATGCGGAACCTGTAAAAGAACTTTTCTTTGCGGTACCATAAGCTACGACAACAACTTCATCTATAGCTTGAGAATCTGAAGAAAGAACAATTCTCATGTTTTGCTGAGCTGTAGTTTCTTGAGTCCGTAAACCTACATAAGAAATAATTAGCTTAGCATCTTTCTGAGTTTCTAACTCAAATTTACCATCTAAATCGGTAATGGTTCCAATAGTGGTTCCTTTTACTACGATGGATGCACCTATAACAGGCTCCCCATCATCTTCATTAATCACTACACCGGTCACCTTCATTTGCTGGGCGACCATACACTGCACTCCCAGAAAGAATGAGAGTAGTACAAGCGTTAATTTGTGCTTCATAGAATGAATTTGTTTGTTAATTAGACACACATTATTTTTTCGAGAGACCATAGTCTGCACAGAACTACAGTTAAAATACTTATCAAAAAATGTACATACCAAGACTCTAGAAATTCACAGCCGCAAATATACTAATTTTTATTATAAAAAAGCAAACTGTTATAAAACATTCTAAAACTAATATAATATTGATTGATATTACCAAATTCAATTTAGTTCTACTGGGGGAGTTCTTGCATTATGATAGCTGGCAGGGGAGTTTTTGGTCTTGGTTATCTGTCTGTTAATTATGCTTTTAAACATAGTTCTGTGCAGACTAAATGCATTAATGAATGCTGAAAGGGAAGATGTCCATAAAGACCATCTTCCCTTAAACTTTGTGTGTATAATGAAAAAAATGAAGTGTTAATTAACGTTTATAAACGGATCGGATTGCCATTATAGAAATCAAGAATCTTCGTACGGAAGATAAAATCATATTTGGCCTGTGCCTGTTCCGCTAGACTTTGTGCGTATTTTGTTTTAGCCTCATTAAATTCAAAGACAGTGCTTTTACCTGCGTTGTAACGCTCTTGGGCATAATTGAACGCTTCTTGCTCGCCGTGACGGATTTGTCGGAAGCCGTATATTTCTCTTGGGAAGCCGTTGCGTTGTAGTACGCTTGCTGGATTTCCTTGTATAACGTTTTCTTTGTATTTTCCATCAGCAATTCCCGGTTGATAATGTTGATCCTTGCGGTACGAACGCTATTGCGTACTTGGAAGCGGTTGAAAAGTGGAATACTCAATGAGAATCCGACGATCTTTTGCCCATTCTGCTTAAACTGCTCGCTAAAGGAACGAGTATCGGCAAATTCACCTCCGGAAGTAGAATGATAATATCCATTGCTGTAACTAGCCCCGAAATTTAACTTGGGGTAATAGCCCGCTTGCGCGACACGCAACATTTTCTTTTGGCTCTCTAGCAAATACTGTTGTTCCTTGATCTGAGGCTTGAACGTAACCGCATGATCGTAAATGTTTTCCGGAGGTAGGATGCTGCTCATATTATCAGCCACCGCATCTTCAATTACAGGAGTCTGTATATCGAAACTCCGATCGCTTCGCTCTAGTTCCAGACTTTGCGCCAGATCCAGTAAAGCGAGGTTCACATTGTTTTGCGACTCGGTAAGCGTGACCTCATCTTTCGCTAATTGGGCCTTGATATCATACAGTTGGGAAAGTGGCACCTTTCCGGCGTTCACCATGGCCTCTGTTTTATTCACCTGCTCCTTGTCTAGTTCCACTTGTAGTTGCGCTATTTTCAGTAACTCTTTATTATAAAGTACTTGCAGGTAGTAGGAAGCTATATTGATGGATAGGTCTTCTCTCGCCTTATTCAAGTTCTCGATAGACGCTTTTAGATCAAGTTTGCGGGCGGCGATATCGTTCGGTATTTTTAACCCGTCAAATAAAGGCATGTCCAGATTGATCCCCAATGTGAATTGGCGGCGTTCTGGTCCACGATCACCCCGGATTTAGACGTGGAGCGTCCGAACTGGAAGCTCTGTCCAAGACTGCCGTTTAGGGCCGGGAGCCAACTGTATTTGCTGGTATGTAAGTCTACCTTTCGGCTTTCCTGTTCCTGCTCCTTTTGCTTTAAGTCGATATTATGCTCGATGGCATATTGGATGCACTCCTCCAGACTCCATTGCTTCACCGCATCCTGAGCGAAAACATAGTTTCCGGACAGGAGGGAAGCGATTGCCAGTATATATAAGTTTCTTCTCATCATACAATCTTTCTTTTATTTCTTATTCGGGTCAATAGCTGCGCCCCGGACTTTATCGGTCGCGGCCAGTCCTTCTTGAATCTCGATCTTGATACCGTCGGACAGACCTACCTTTACAGGATGCTTCTCGAAGACTTGCTCCGGTTGCTCTTGTTTAACTAACTGAACGAATGCGGAATCCCCTTGGAACTCAACCGTACTTTCCGGGATCGTAAGCACGTCTTCCGCACGTTTTAGCACGATCTCGGCGTTGGCGCTATATCCCGCACGGATGAAAGCATCTTCGGGGATCGTTACGGCCGCCTTGATCTCAAATTGAATGGCTCCATTCTTGTCTACTCCCTTGGGCGATACATATTCCAGCAAAGCGTCGAATGAACGGCTTTCCATGGCGCCGACGGTCAATTTGATCGGCATTCCCTCGTGGATGCGTCCGATCTCGGTCTCGTCTACGTTTCCTTTGAAGATCATGTCGTTCATATTGGCTACGGTAGCGATCGTCGTGCCATCATTGAAATTATTCGCTTGGATAACCGGTTACCTACTTTAACGGGAATGTCCAAGATCATACCGGTAATGGTACTACGGATTTGGGTCGTACTGGCCACGCTGGAGTTCTTGGCTATACCGTCGCGGATGATCTCCAAGGCACTTTGCGCATTATCCTTTTCCTCCACGGCTTTTAGGTAGTTCGCTTTGGAAAGATCGAAATCTTCTTGGGCGATAACACCTTGCTTAAATAATTGCGTATCCCGCTTATAAGTCTCTTCCACTTGCTTCAAAGAGATATTGGCGAGGTTCACGCGCGATTCGGCGCTGTTGAGCTGTACCATCTCGGGGATTACCTTGATAATGGCGATAATCTCTCCCGCTTGGACCATCTGCCCCGCTTCTTCTTCAGCTCGGAGATGATACCGGATATCTGCGGCTTGATCTCCACCTCGAAACGAGGCTCTACGTTTCCGGTAGCGACCGTCTTGGTTTCCACATCCCCTTTTTCAGGGGTTACGATCTCATAAACGGTGATGACCGGTTGCGCTTTCTTCCATAAGAAATAGAATGTACCGATTACCGCTGCTCCCACAAGTACTAATAAGATGATACGCAGGATCTTTTTTACAATGCGATTCTTCATGATTATATAGTTTTATTAATTGACAATTGTTGTTTATTCTTCTCGTATGGCATCTATCGCCTTGATCTGCATAGCTCGCCATGCGGGGATCAGCCCGGCCAGCAGACCGCTGAATAATAAGATCACCGTGGCCGCTACCGCGATCTGGATGCTTACCTCCGGATGCTCCATCATGGTTCCGTTGGAAGCCGGCTGGGCACTCATGATCTTATCTACAAGATCGAGCAGGAATACCCCGGCGCTTAACCCCAACAAACCCGCTAAGGCCGTAAGTAGCAGACTCTCGCTCATGATCTGCGAGATGATGTTCCAAGGCTTCGCTCCCAGGCCCTGCGTACGCCGATTTCCCGGGTACGCTCCTTAACCGTTACCATCATGATATTACTTACACCGATAATACCCGCCAATAACGTACCCATACCCACGAGCCAGATCAAGATATCGATACCGATAAATAGCATATTGAAAGTCTCGAACTGAGCCGCCAAGTTGATCACCGTCACGGCCTGCGGGTCGGTAGGAGAGATCTGGTTCTGGCTCTTTACAATATCCTTGATCTGCGTGATCACCGGATCGATCTTATAGCCGGGTTTGGCGCTCACGCACAAGAAGTGAATGATATCCCCTTGGTTCAGCGTCTGTTGCATGGTACTGAAAGGGAGGAATACGCTTTCCTCGGCCCGTCCGCCGATATTGACGCTAGAGGCTCGTTGCTTCGTGACGCCTACCACTTGGTAGTAAATCCCGTTTACCCGGATATATTTCCCGCAGGGATCATTTCCCTTGAACAATACCTCGTTCACCTTAGCGCCGATCAAGCAAACCTTACGTTTCTCGATCTCGTCGATCTCGTTTAGTAACCGTCCGTAATAAAGCTGCTGGGTCTCGATCTTGAAATAATCGGGCTGCACGCCTTTTACGTTATAAGTACCGCTTAATTGGCCGAAAACGATATTCTTGTCCGAGCGATTTCCCCAGATGATGGGGGAGACGGCCTCGATGTCCTTCACCTGTTTCCGGATGCTCTCCACGTCCCGGTTTCGCATGTCCCATTGACGCCCCTTGTTAAAGCCTTTGTACGACTCGCTGGTCCGGTCGGAGAAAAAGAAGGCGGAGTTCGTGGCGAATCCGTTGATATTCGAGAACATAGCGTTCTTCATCCCGTTTCCGGCTCCCAATAGAATCACCAACATCAAGATTCCCAGAATACGCCGAAGCAGGTCAACAAGCTGCGTGTCTTGTTTCGGTA
>ERZ791618.686-NODE-686-length-14850-cov-4.929841_pt1 | contig 14850 bp, 15 predicted proteins | sample MGYA00510059_ERZ791618 | MGnify/ENA primary metagenome ERZ791618 (study PRJEB30046, sample SAMN00715159) | human gut metagenome | study: EMG produced TPA metagenomics assembly of the A metagenome-wide association study of gut microbiota in type 2...
GCCGGAGCTGACCATCAGCAAGGCCCTGTCTCCCGCCGTGGTCACCGGCAACGGGCCTCTGACCTATACCTTCACCATCCGCAACACCGGCAACACCGCCCTGACCGGCCAGGAGGGGGCCGTGATCACCGACACCTTCGACCCCATCCTGAACATCACCGGCGTTACTTTCAACGGCACGGCCTGGACGTCGCCGGAGGACTACACCTATGACGCCGCCACCGGCGCTTTTGCCACGGTGGCCGGTAAGCTGACGGTGCCGGAGGCCGCGTTCACCCAGAACGCCGACGGCTCCTGGACCGTCACCCCGGGGCAGAGCGTCCTGACGGTAACGGGCACCGTGTAACAGCCCGGGTCATAAGACGATAAGCGCCCGCCTGCCGCGAAAGCGGCAGACGGGCAAATTTTGCTTTGGAAAACGGCAAAAAGCCATTGACAAAGGTGAATTTCTCTGTTATACTCTATAAGCCGCTTTGAATGGGTCAAAAGTTCCGGCCTTGCCGGACGCCCCCGACAGCGAGTCCGTAATAAAGGAAAGGCAGGTGCAACAAGTATGCAGGCTATTATCGTGACCGGTGGTAAGCAGTACAACGTCTCCGAGGGTGACACTCTGTTTATCGAGAAGCTGGACGTCAACGCGGGTGATTCCGTGGTGTTCGACCAGGTCCTGGCCATCGTCGACGGCGAAAACACCAAGTTCGGCGCTCCCGTGGTGGAGGGCGCTAAGGTGGACGCCACCGTCGTGAAGAACGGCAAGGGCAAGAAGATCCGTATCTTCAAGTATACCCCCAAGAAGGGTTATCGCAAACGGCAGGGTCATCGTCAGCCCTACACCAAGGTGGAAATCGGCAAGATCTCCTTCTGAGTGACAGCATGACGACCGTTACATTCCTGACAGAGGAAGCCCGCATCGTCGGTTTCGATGCACAGGGACACAGCGGCTTCGCCGCAGAGGGTGAGGACATCGTCTGCGCCGCCGTTACCAGCGCCGTGCGCCTGGTAGAAGCCACCATCAATGACGTGATGGGCCTGTGTGCCGCGGTGAAAGTCCGGGAGCAGGACGCCGCCATCTCCTTTCGTCTGCCCGGGGGCCTGGCTCCCATGGCGGAGAACACCTGCCAGAATCTTCTGACGGGGCTGATGGTGTATCTGGCCCAGCTTCACGACGAGTATCCGGAAAACATTGAAGTGATGGAGGCGTGAAACCCTCCTGTTCCCCCGCAATCATCTCATAGAAAGGATGGTACTGCATTATGCTGAACATTGGTCTGCAGTTCTTTGCCCATAAAAAAGGTATGGGCTCCACCAAGAACGGCCGTGATTCCGAGTCCAAGCGCCTTGGCCCCAAGCGCGCTGATGGTCAGTTCGTTCTGGCCGGCAACATCCTGGTCCGCCAGCGCGGCACCCACATCCACGCCGGCACCAACGTCGGTATCGGCAGCGATGACACGCTGTTTGCCAAGGCCGACGGTGTTGTCCGCTTCGAGCGTCTGGGCAAGGATCGTAAGCAGGTTTCTGTTTATCCCGCCGAGTAAAAGAACCATATGAAAAGCACCGCCTGCGGGCGGTGCTTTTTTGTATCAAAATATGTGCGGCGGTCAGTCCTGCTCCTGAAATGCCCGGATATACGCCTCCAGGGCTTCGGCGGTTTTCTCCACCCCCAGGACGCTGGTGTTCACCGTCAGGTCATAGCAGGAGCTGTGGCCCCAGAACTTGCCGGTGTGGTGGTGGTAGTAGACCCGGCGGTGCCGGTCGGTTTTGGCCACCAGCAGCGCGGCCTTTTCCGGGGAGAGATTGTGCCGCTGCTGGATGCGCTTGATCCGCTGGGTCAGGTCCGCCCGGCAGAAGATCCGCAGCAGGCCCGGCCGCCCGGCCAGGGCATAGTCGGCGCAGCGGCCCACGAAAATGGCGGATTCGCCGCTGTCGGCGATCTGGCGGATCATGTCGAACTGCCGCTGGGCCACGTTGTGGGGGATGGAGTTGTCAAATTCGTTGATCTTGCGGCTGAGAATGCGGTTCACCGGCCGCTCGTCGTACTCCTGGGCCAGCCGCTGCATTTCCGGGTCATTTTTCCAGAGCTCGTCAATAAGCTCCCGGTCCAGCATCCGGATGCCCAGCCGCTGGCTCAGCAGGACCGCCAGGTCATGCCCGCCGCTGCCGTATTCGCGGCCAATGGTGATAAGAATCTGCTTTTTCATGCGAAAACATCCTTTCTGCACCCCGTCAATGGTGATGATTTGTCTATATTATACTGCCTTTGTCCGGATTTGTCACCTGATTTTTACGGATTCTGTACAGGAAAATGAAAATGTATAGATGAGGCCTCCGGATGGGGCGGAAAACTTTTTCATGGACAAAAGGGCCGGGCTGTGGTAGAATAACCTGAATGCATATGTCGAGCCGGGGGAGGAAACATAGGATGAGCGGAAAACTGATCGTATTCGAGGGCACCGACGGCTCCGGAAAGGCTACCCAGACGGCGCTTCTGTGCCGGGAGCTGGAGAGCCGGGGCGTGCCCTTCCGCAAGCTGGAATTTCCCCGGTACAAGGAGGAGTCCTCGGCGCTGCTGCGGCTGTATCTCAGCGGGGCCTTCGGCACCGACCCGGCGGACGTCAATGCCTATGCCGCCGCCACGTTTTTCTCCGTGGACCGCTACGCCTCCTTCAAGCAGGACTGGGGCGGCTGGTACCGGCAGGGGGGGCTGGTCATCGCCGACCGGTACACCACCAGCAACGCCGTGCACCAGACCTCCAAGCTGCCGCCTCAGGAGCGGCAGGCGTTTCTGGATTGGCTGTTTGACTTTGAATACCGGAAGCTGGGCTGCCGGAGCCGGACCGGGTGCTGTATCTGGACGTGCCCACGGAGCTGTCGGAGCAGATGATGCGCCGCCGGGAGCAGCTGACCCACACCACCGCCGACATCCACGAGCGGGACGAGGCATACCTGCGGTCCTGCCGGGAGAGCGCCGCCATGGTGGTGGACTACGGCGGGTGGACCCGCATTGACTGCGCCCGGGACGGACAGGTCCGCTCCGTGGACGACATCCACCGGGAGGTCATGGAGCGGCTCCGGGACCTGCTGGAGGGCATAAAATAGGGAGGGAACGCCTGCGCGTCCCCTCCGGGCGAGGGTATGTACGGCCCTCAGCAGGAGCAGCAGCCGTCGCCTCCATTGCCGCAGCCGCAGCGGGATCCGGTTCCGCTGCCGCAGCAGCAGAACACCAGCAGTAAGATCACGATCAGCCAGATGCAGGAGCAATTGTTGTTGTCAAAGCACATGCGATTCACCTCACTTGTTTCCTGTATGGGCTATTCTATGCCGGAGATGGCTCCGGCGTATCTTGTCCGGGTGTGCCCGGCGGAAAAAATAGAGAAAGGAACCGATCATATGTCCGATTATCAGAACTCCGATACGGCCAAATGGGATGCCCAGGAGGTCCGTAAGCAGGCTTCCGGCCAGGGACCGAAGCCCAAGAAAAAGCGCCGCCTGGGGTGGCTGGGCTATCTGGCGGGGGTCATCGTGGCCTCGTTCCTGCTGGCCGGTATCGGCTGGCTGGCTGTCAACGATGTGTGCGCCCTGAATAAGGCTCCTCTGACCGCCACCATCGAGGTGGAAAGCGGCGACTCCGTGGGGACGGTGGCCGGCAAGCTGAAGAAGGCGGGGCTCATCAACTCCAAGCTGCTGTTCATGATCACCAGCCCCGTGTTCCACGCCAGCCGCTATATTCAGCCCGGCGTGTATGAGCTGAACACCGACATGGACTTCAACTGTCTCATCAAGTCCATGCAGCCCACCGGCGGCGTGGCGGCCACTGTTACCGTCACCATCCCCGAGGGCTATACCGTGGAGCAGATCATCCAGCTGCTGGCGGAGAACGATGTGTCCGACGCCGCAGCCCTGGAGGAGTCCGCCAAGAACCATGTGTTCGACAAGTTCGACTTTGTGGACAACGAAAATCTGGGCAGCGTCAGCCGCCTGGAGGGATACCTGTTCCCGGATACCTACGAGTTCTATGTGAAGGAAAATGCCGACTCAGCCCTGAGCCGCCTGCTGTCCAACTTCCAGGACCGCATTATGGACGACCCGGATATTGCGCCGCTGCTCGCCAATTCTTCCTATAGCCTGAAGGAAATCGTCATCATGGCCTCCCTGATCGAGAAGGAGACGGACGGTACCGACCGTGCCGTGATCTCTTCTGTCATCCACAACCGGCTGGAGAACGTGGGCGAGACGGCCCACCTGCTGCAGATCGACGCCTCCCTGGTGTATGCCGCCGGGCGGGAGATCACCGAGGACGACTATCAGACCCTGGACAGCCCCTATAACCTGTATACCCACCAGGGACTGCCCCCCACGGCCATCGCCAACGCCGGTAAGGCCTCCATCCAGGCCGCCCTGCAGCCGGACAAGACCAACTACTATTTCTATGTGCTCAATCCCGATACCCAGCGGCATGTGTTCAGCCGCACCCTGTCCGAGCACAACGCCAATCTGCGGAAGTTCGGATGACGGCGGAGCGGAAAAAACCGGAGCTGCTGGCTCCGGCAGGGGACTGGGAAAAGCTGCAGATGGCCGTGCTGTACGGGGCGGACGCCGTATATCTGGCGGGGACGTCCTTCGGCATGCGGTCCTTTGCGGGGAATTTCAGCGATGAGGAGCTGCCCCGGGCGGTGGACTTTGCCCACCGGCACGGGGTGAAGGTCCACGCCACCGTGAACACCATGCCCCGCAGCGGCGAGGTGGACCGGCTGCCGGAGCACCTGGAAAAGCTCAACGACGCCGGGGTGGACGCCTTGATCCTGGCGGACCTGGGGGCCTTTACCCTGGCCGGGAAATACGCCCCCCGGTGCCAGCGGCACATCAGCACCCAGCAGTCCATTGCCAACTACGCCTGCGCCCAGGCGTGGTTTGACCTGGGGGCGCAGCGGGTGGTGCTGGCCCGGGAGCTGGGGATGGACGAGATACGGGAGATCCGCCGCCGGGTGGACCCGGCGCTGGAGCTGGAAACCTTCTGCCACGGGGCCATGTGCGTGTCCTATTCCGGGCGGTGCCTGCTGTCCAACTATATGACCGGGCGGGACTCCAACCGGGGCGCCTGCGCCCAGCCCTGCCGCTATCAGTACGCCCTGATGGAGGAAAAGCGGCCCGGGGAGTATTTCCCGGTGTTCGAGGACGAGAAGGGCACCTACATCATGAACTCCCGGGATATGTGCATGATCGACCACCTGGACGACCTGATGGACGCCGGGGTGGACTGCCTGAAGATCGAGGGGCGGGCCAAGTCCGCCTATTACGCCGCCATTGTCACCGGGGCCTATCGCCATGTGCTGGACGACGTGGCCGCCGGGCGGCCGGTGGACCCGGTGTGGCGGGACGAGGTGGAGCATGTCAGCCACCGGCACTATTCCACCGGATTTTTCTATGGCCAGCCGGGGCAGTTCTATGAGGACGCTCGGTACATCCGGGATTGGCAGATCTGCGCCGTGGTGATGGGCTGCACGCCGGAGGGCCTGGCCACCCTGAGCCTGCGCAACAAGTTTGCTGCCGGAGACGCCGTGGAGGTGGTGGGGCCGGACACCAAGCCCTTTACCATGACAGCCCCCATGATGACCGACAGCCAGGGGCTGCCGCTGACGGAGCCGAAAACGCCGCAGATGGTGTTTACCATGCAGCTGCCCCATCCGGTGCCGCCTATGAGCTTTGTCCGCCACGCGGTGGACCTGGGCGGAAGATAAATGTGTTGAAGCGGGAATCCGACTTGCCGGATTCCCGCTTTTGATATAAATTCCCGAGCCTGGATTGCCGTGATGGTTCGGCCATAGCCCGATCACGCAAAAAGGATGGCCATCAAAGCTCGGAATGGAAACCTGGCCGACTTTTTCCCTTCTTGGTTCAGTTTATCACAACAGCATCCTTGTTGATATACACGGTGTAACCTTCAGAGAATTCGGGAATGTAGGCAAAAAAGCAATACATTCGAGCCACCCCATTCTCAATTTCGTAGGAGTAAAATGTAGAAAATGCGGAGTCTGACACGGATGGGAGCGGATCCTGATCTGTCGACATGTAAGTAAGGTGAATATAGTGGTCTCCATAGTCCGGAACGAAGCACTCTGTTATGTGGCACAAGTTGTCCTCTATTTGTGCCACTTTATCGGTGTAACGCACAGGAACGGGAGCGACCTGTCCATTGTCGAGGGCCTGAAAAACATTCCATTCGTAATTGCCGTTTGGTGCATCGTACCAATACAGCATGGCAGTTTCCGTTCCATCTACCCGCAGGATGACATCCTTTTTTGATAAATCAACGAATGAAGGCCAAACGGTAACTGAAGACATGCAGGCCGTCAGCATACAAAGCAAGGAACACACGCAGAACGCGATGGCGAAGTGTCGGAACGGTTTCATATGTTTTCTCTCTTTCCTCTTATATGGCGGTGGGAAGCTCTCACCCCTACTATATACAACACCGTTGCAGCCGTTTTGCAACGGACTTTTTGTATTTTTGGAAAGATTGTGGTATATGCCAAAAAGCACACGTGTTTTTTGGCCGTTATGCCCGGGGAACGGAGCCTCTGTCGGGATAAATGCCGCAAAAGAGAACGGCGCGACCGAAGCCGTGCCGCTCTCTGAAAACGAAAGGTTCTTATCGCTTTTTAATTATCCGGCGTTGTGATTATCTGGCTGCATTGTGCCCGGCCTTATTGATCCTCGGCCCGGCGCTTATAGGACTCGTATTTGGCCTTGGCGGCGTCCTCCGCCTCGGCGAACAGGACCTTGGCGTTCTCCGGGAAGCTCAGCTCCAGGGAGGAGTAGCGCACCTCGCCCTTCATGAAGTCGTACAGGGCCATGCTGGGCTCCTTGCTGTCCAGGGTGAACTTATGGGTCTCGGGACTGTAGCGGTACAGGTTCCAGTAGCCGGAGGCCACGGCGTCCTTCATCTCCTGCTGGACGCAGCCCATGCCCTTCTTGATGCCGTGGTTGATGCAGGGGGCGTAGCAGATGACGATGGAGGGACCCTTGTGGGCCTCGGCCTCCCGGATGGCCTTGATGAGCTGGGCCGGGTCCGCGCCCATGGAGCACTGGGCCACATAGACGTTGTCGTAGGTCATCATCAGCATGCCCAGGTCCTTCTTCTTGGTCTTCTTGCCGCTGGCCTGGAACTGGGCCACGGCGCCCACGGGAGTGGCCTTGGAGGACTGTCCGCCGGTGTTGGAATACACCTCGGTGTCCACCAGCAGGACGTTGACGTCCTCGCCCATGGCGAACACATGGTCCAGACCGCCGTAGCCGATGTCGTAGGCCCAGCCGTCGCCGCCGTACATCCACATGGTCTTCTTGGACATATCCTTGCGGCGCTTGAGGATCTCATCCACCAGAGCCTGCTCCTGAGCGGAGAAGGTCTCGCTCTCCAGCAGGTGCAGCAGCTCCTGGGTGGCGGGGGTGGAGGCATCCAGATCGTCATAGGTCTCCAGCCACTTGGCGATGGCGGCCTTGACGGCGGCGTTTTCGGTCATGTCATCCAGCTGATGGACGTAGTCCGTGACGGCGGCGCGCAGCTGCTTCACCGCCAGGCACATACCATAGGAGAACTCGGCGTTGTTTTCAAACAGGGAGTTGGACCAGGCGGGACCCTTGCCCTCCTTATTCTTGCAGTAGGGCACGCAGGGCATGGCCGCGCCCCAGGCCTGGGTGCAGCCGGTGGCGTTGGCCAGGAACATCTTGTCGCCGAACAGCTGGGTCAGCAGCTTCACATACGGGGTCTCGCCGCAGCCGGCGCAGGCACCGTTGAATTCCACCAGGGGCTGGCGGAACTGGCTGCCCTTCAGGGTGAACTTGTCGAAGCGGTCATTCTTCTCGGGGATGGTCTGCAGATAGTTCCAGTTGGTCTGGTCCAGGGATACCTCGTGGGCCGGGACCATGCGCAGGGCCTTGCCGCTCTTGGGGCAGGAGGCCACGCAGCTGCCGCAGCTGGTGCAGTCCAGGGTGGACACGCCCATGGTGTACCGCAGGCCGGCCAGCTGGGGACCCTTGGCGTCGGTAAGCTCCAGACCGGCGGGGGCGTTCTTCACCTCGTCCTCGTTCAGCAGATACGGACGGATCACCGCATGGGGACACACGAAGGAGCAGCGGTTGCACTGGATGCACTCGCTCTTGTCCCACACCGGCAGATGGGTGGCGATGCCGCGCTTTTCATACTGGGAGGTGCCCAGAGGCATGGTGCCGTCCTCCATGCCGCGGAAGGCGGAAACCGGCAGATCGTCGCCCTTCTGGGCGTTGATGGGCACCAGGATATTTTTGATGACGTCGGGCACATCGGCACGGGGCGGCTGGATGGCGGCACCGGACAGGTTCTTCCACTCGGGCTTCACCTGCACCTGCACCAGGGCGTTGATGCCGGCGTCCACGGCGGCGATGTTCATGTTGACCACCTTTTCGCCCTTGAGGCCGTAGGTCTTTTTCACGGCGGCCTTCATGTGCTCCACGGCGTCCTCCACGGGGATGACATTAGCCAGCTTGAAGAACGCCGCCTGCAGCACCATGTTGGACCGGTTGCCCAGACCCAGGGCCTGGGATTCCTTATTGGCGTCGATGATGTAGAAATGAATGTCGTTTTCCGCGATATAGCGCAGAATGTCGCCGGGGATGTGCTGCTCCAGCTGGTCCTCGGTCCACTCGCAGTTCAGCAGGAAGCTGCCGTGGGGCTTCAGCTCGGAGATGATGTCGTACTTGGTCAGATAGGTCTGGTTGTGGCAGGCCACAAAGTCGGCCCGGCTGACATAGTAGGTGGAGCTGATGGGGTGCTTGCCGAAGCGCAGATGGCTCTTGGTGATGCCGAAGGACTTCTTGGTGTCGTACTCAAAGTACGCCTGGCAGTACATATCCGTGGTTTCGCCGATGATCTTGATGGAGTTCTTGTTGGCGCCCACGGTGCCGTCGGAGCCCAGGCCCCAGAACTTGCAGCTGATGGTGCCCTCGGGCTCGGTGAGCAGGGGGACGCCCACGGGCAGGGACAGATGGGTCACGTCGTCCTCGATGCCGATGGTGAAGTGGTTCTTGGGCTCCTCCAGCAGCAGATTGTCGAACACGGCCTTCAGCTGGGCGGGGGTGGTGTCCTTGCTGGACAGGCCATAGCGTCCGGCGAAGATCAGGGGGCGGTCCGCCTCGTTGATATAGGCGGCGCAGATGTCCTCATACAGGGGCTCGCCGATGGAACCGGCTTCCTTCACACGGTCCAGCACGGCGATGCGCTTCACGGTCTTGGGCATGGCGGCCATCAGGTGCTTGCGGGAGAAGGGACGGAACAGGTGCACCTGCAGGAAGCCCACCTTTTCACCCTTGGCATTCAGATAATTGACGACCTCCTGGGCGCAGCCGGACACGCTGCCCATGGCCACGATGACGCGCTCTGCGTCAGGCGCGCCGTAATAGTTGAACAGGTGATATTCCCGGCCCGTCAGGCGGCTGATCTGGGCCATGTAGTCCTCCACCACGTCGGGGAGGTTGGCATAGTCGGTGTTGTTGGACTCCCGCAGCTGGAAGTAGATATCGGGGTTATCCACCAGGGAGCGCATCCGGGGATCCTCGGGGTTCAGGGCGTTGGCGCGGAATCTGGCCAGGGCCTCGTAATCCACCAGCTTGGCGTATTCGTCATAGCTCAGCACGTCGATCTTCTGAATCTCGTGGCTGGTGCGGAAGCCGTCGAAGAAGTGCAGGAAGGGGATCCGGGCCCGGATGGCGGACAGATGGGCCACGGCGGCCAGGTCGGCGGCCTGCTGGACGCTGCCGCTGGAGAGCATGGCAAAGCCCGTCTGGCGGCAGTTCATCACGTCGCTGTGGTCGCCGAAGATGGAGAAGGCGTGGGTGCCCACGGTGCGGGACGCCACATGCAGCACGCCGGGCAGACGCTCGCCGGAGATGCGGTGCATGGTGGGGATCATCAGCATCAGGCCCTGGGAAGCGGTGAAGCTGGTGGCCAGAGCGCCGGCCTCCAGTGCGCCGTGACATGCGCCGCAGGCGCCGGCCTCGGACTGCATCTCCACCAGGCGGACGGTCTGGCCGAAGATGTTCTTTCTTCCGTTGGCGGCCCATTCGTCGGTTTTCTCCGCCATGGGGGACGACGGGGTGATGGGATAGATGCCCGCTACCTCGGAAAAGGCATAGGCAACATAGGCGGCGGCTTCGTTGCCGTCACAGATTTTCAGGAGCTTGCTCATATAGGTTCCTCCTCACACATTTTTGCGGCGGCCCCACACAGACCGCCGTCCGACCTATACATACATTTTTCATTTTAGCACTTTGAATTGAGATGTCAATGATTTAACAAATGATTTCATTGAATTTTTCCGTAAAATCCAATCGGGAGTCGTGGAAAGAAACAAAAAGCCATGGAGCCGGTAACTGGCTCCATGACTTTTACATAAAAATTATTATATTGGTGAGAATTATTTATTTCAGCAGCTCCAGGAACTCGTCCTCCGTCAGGACGGGGATGTTCAGCTCCTGGGCGCGGCGCAGCTTGGACCCCGCGCCGGGCCCGGCCACCACATAGCTGGTCTTTTTGGACACCGAGGAGGCGGACTTTCCGCCCCGCTGCTCGATCATCTGACCGGCCTCCTCCCGGGTGAAGCGCTCCAGGCTTCCGGTGAGGACGAAAGCCATTCCGGCAAAACGATTGTCAACCAATTCCTCTTTACAGCTCATATTGACCCCGGCGTCCTCCAGACGCCGCAGCAGGTCCCGGGATTGGGGGCTTTCCATCCACTGGCGGATATAGGCGGCGGTGATGGGGCCCACATCGTCGATGGAGGTCAGCTCCTCCTCCGTGGCCTGGGACAGGGCCTGCATGGTGCCGAAGCGGCGGGCCAGGACCTTGGCGGCCTTTTCGCCCACCTGCCGGATGCCCAGGGCGAAAATCAGACGCCACAGGTCGTTGTCCCGGCTTTTATAGATGGCGGCCACGGCGTTGGCGGCGGACTTCTCGCCCATGCGCTCCAGGGGGGCGATGTCGGCGGCGGTCAGGTCGTACAGGTCGGCGGCGGTTTTTACCAGACCGCTTTCGATGAGCTGATTCAGCACCGCCGGGCCCAGACCGTCAATATCCATGGCTTCCGGCTGGCGAAATGGGTCAGGTTCCGCAGGCGCTGGGCCGGGCATTCCGCGCCGGTGCAGCGCAGGGCCGCGCCGTCCGGGTCCCGCTCCACCGGTGCGCCGCACACGGGACAGGTCTGAGGGAGGTAGTAGGGGACCGCCCCGGTGGGGCGGTGCTGCGTTACCACCTCCACGATCTCGGGAATGATCTCTCCCGCCTTCTGCACCACCACGGTGTCGCCGATGCGGATATCCTTCTGGGTGATATAGTCCTGGTTGTGGAGGGTGGCAAAGGTGACGGTGGTCCCGGCCAGGCGCACCGGCTCCAGCTGGGCCTTGGGCGTCAGCACCCCGGTGCGGCCCACCTGGACCACGATGTCCAGAATGCGGGAGGTCTTGCGCTCCGGGGGATATTTATAGGCGATGGCCCAGCGGGGGAACTTGGCGGTGCTGCCCAGAGTCTCCCGGTCTGCCAGGTCGTTGAGCTTCACCACCGCGCCGTCCATGTCGAAGGGACGCTCCATCCGGGTGTCGTTAAGGCGGTCGATTTCCGCCATGATATCGGCATGAGTACGCAACAGGCGATAGGGGATGACCTTGAAGTGCTGGGAGCGGAGATAATCCAGGGTCTCCGTGTGGGTAGTGAAGCTGCGGCCTTGGGCCAGCTGGAGGTTGAACACGGCGATGTCCAGCTGCCGCTGGGCGGCGATCTTGGGGTCCAGCTGCCGCAGAGAGCCTGCCGCCGCATTGCGGGGATTGGCCAACAGGGGCTTGCCCTCGATCTCCCGGCGGGCGTTGAGCTTCTCAAACACGCTGCGGGACATATACACCTCACCCCGGACGATGAGACGGGGCAGCTTCTCCGGCAGGGTCATGGGGATAGAGCGGATGGTGCGCAGATTCTCCGTCACATCCTCGCCCACCTGGCCGTCGCCCCGGGTGGCCCCCCGGACGAACACGCCGTCCCGGTATTCCAGGGCCACGGACAGGCCGTCCACCTTGGGCTCCACGCTGTATTCCGCCTGGGGCATGGTCTCCGCCACCCGCAGCAGGAAATCCCGGACCTCCTCACCGTCAAAGACGTCCTGAAGGCTCTCCAGAGGTACGTCGTGGCGGACCTGTTCAAACTGGGACAGGGCCGGGCCGCCCACCCGCTGGGTGGGGGAGTCCGGAGTCACCTCCTCCGGGTGCTCCCGCTCCAGGTCCTCCAGGCGGCGGAGCATATGGTCGTACTCATAGTCGCTGATGGTGGGGGCGTCCAGCACATAATAGCGGTAGCCGTGGGCGTTGAGGGTGTCCCGCAGCTCCTTCATCTCGGTTTTATAGTCCATGTTTCACTTATCCTTTGTTCATGATATAGTCCCGGGCGGTATCTTCCAGCTCATCGGGCGTGGTACTGAAGTAGGTGTACGTCTCCGGCACGGAGCCGACGATGACGGTCTCCGCCACGGCGATCTCGTTGCTGACCTTGGTGGAGGCGGTGAAGCCCGGCAGGAGAATGCTGGTGTACACGTCCACGCTCAACAGGATCTGGTGCCGGGTCTGGTTGATACCGGCGGCGGAAAAGGCGTTGCGGAGGCTGGCGTCCGTGGAGCCCACCGCCTGCATCCGCACCCGGATGCAGGGTCCCCGGCCCGCCAGCAGGGTAGAGCCGGTGAGGGTTCCCACGGGGATGGACAGCTCGCTGGTGGATACCTCCGACAGCCGCCGGAGAATTTCGTCGGCGATCTGGGACCGCAGACGGTTAAAGGCCGCCATGTTGCTCTCCAGAGCCGCCACCCGGCCGGTTTCGTCCTTTTCCAGGTGGATCAGCACGTTATAGTCCACCTGGCCGCTGTCGATGGCGTCCCGGACGGCGTCCACCACGATGCGGTTGACGGCGTTGGACACCCGCGCGGTGGCCAGGCTGACGATGATGGGCCGCATATGCAGCACCGCCGCGCAGCCCAGGCCCGCCGTCAGCAGGACCGCCAGCACCAGCCAGGTCAGCCGCCGCTGCCGTCCGGTGAGACGCAGATAACGCATTCTTCTCACGGCACACACCCCCTATGGGTCAATATATGCCGCAGGGAGAGCGGCCGTTACTCCTGCCAGGAGTTGACGATGGCCTTGAAGGTCTTGCCCCGCTCCATGAAGTTCTTGAACTGGTCAAAGGCGGCGCAGGCAGGGGAGAGGGTCACCACGTCCCCGGGGACGGCCCGATCCCGGGCCGTCTCCACGGCGCGCTGGAACGGCGTCACATCCAGTATTTCCGGATGGCCCGGCCGGTAGCCGGGGGCCTGCTCCACGGCGGCCCGGATTTTATCTGCCGTGGCGCCGCACAGAATCAGCAGCTTCACGTGCTCCACCACCTCGGGGCCCAGCACATCGAAGGGAATGTGCTTGTCATAACCCCCGGCGATGAGGATCACCTTCTCCTTGAAGGAGCGCAGGCCCGCGATGGTGCGGGAGGGGCTGGAGGCGATGGAGTCGTTGTAAAACCGGACGCCGCGCCAGGTACGCACCAGCTCGATGCGGTGCTCCACGCCGTTGAAGGCCCGGGCAAAGGTGCGGATCACGTCGTCCGGCACCAGACTGTCCACCGCCGCAATGGCGGCCATGTAGTTCTCCACGTTGTGGACGCCGGGCAGGCGGATGTCCTCCGTGGTCATGATCTGGCGTTCATGACCGTCCCGGCGGGAGATCACGGCGTCACCCCGCAGGAATACGCCGCTTTCCGGCTCTGCCTGGCGGCTGAAATACAGGGCGCGGCCCGGGGCATGGGCGGACAGCTCCCGGGTGATGGCGTTGTCCAGGTTGAACACGGCGATGTCGCCGGGCTGCTGGTGGCGGAAGATGTTCTCCTTGGCCCAGACGTACTCCTCCATGCTCTTGTGGACGTCCAGGTGGTTGGGGGCCAGGTTGGTCAGCACCGCGATGTGGGGGCTGCGGGTCATGGTCATCAGCTGGAAGCTGGACAGCTCCAGCACCGCCCAGTCGGTGGGCCGGATGGACCCGGCCTCGGCCAGCAGCGGGTGGCCGATGTTGCCGCCCACATGGACGGTGTGTCCCGCCGCCCGCAGAAGCTCGGCAATGATGGTGGTGGTAGTGGTCTTGCCGTCGGAGCCGGTGACGGCGATGATGGGGCAGGGGCAGACCCGGAAAAAGACCTCCATCTCGGAGGTGATGACGCTGCCCCTGGCCCGGGCGGCCTCCAGCTCCGGCACGTCGGGCCGCAGGCCCGGGGTGCGGAAGATCACGTCCTGGGAAAGATTCTGAAGATACCCGTCGCCCAGCCGCAGCACGGCTCCGGCGGCCTCCAGCTCCTCCGCCAGAGCGCCCAGCTTCGCCCGGTCGCTGCGGTCGCAGGCGGTGACGGCGATGCCCTCCCGCAGCAGCAGACGCAGCAGCGGCGTGTTGCTGACGCCGATGCCGATAACGGCCACGGTCCTGCCTCGCAGAGAGGCGATATATTCCTGCAAAGTCATAGGATGAACCTCCTTATCGTATCTGACCCGGTTATTATACCGCATTCCGGGGCGGGGTTCAATCATTTCCGCGAAAATCGGTTGACTTTCCGCGGCGGGGCGGGGACAATATTCGTGCGAGTAAGCCAGACAGTCGCGGGGACAAGGCGAAAGCCTGTTCATGAGGAAAGTCCGGGCTCCACAGGGCAAGGATAACGGGTAACGCCCGCCGAAGGCGACTTCAGGAAAAGTGCAACAGAGATATACCGCCTCCGTTGGAGGTAAGGGTGGAAAGGCGAGGTAAGAGCTCACC
>ERZ791618.688-NODE-688-length-14769-cov-2.662974_pt1 | contig 14769 bp, 8 predicted proteins | sample MGYA00510059_ERZ791618 | MGnify/ENA primary metagenome ERZ791618 (study PRJEB30046, sample SAMN00715159) | human gut metagenome | study: EMG produced TPA metagenomics assembly of the A metagenome-wide association study of gut microbiota in type 2...
CTACAGAAAGAATTCAAGTCTGTTGGGACATCGATTAAAATTTCGGTGGCTTTTTCTCTTTAGTCTGTTTGCAGGTCCTCTGCCCCTTTCCTTTGGAGGACAGTCGGCAGTAGCTGCAAACAATATTATTCAGCAACAAAAAATATCAGTGACCGGTAAGGTCGTAGATAATTTAGGAGAGCCTATTATTGGTGCCAATGTTGTTGTACAAGGTCAGACAGTAGGTACTATAACCGACATTGATGGAGTTTTTAAACTGGATGTTCCTAAAGGAGCTAAGTTATTGATTTCATTCATTGGATATAGTTCCAAAACTGTAGAAGTAAAACAATCTAACATTGAAATAGTTTTGGATGATGATTCTCAAATGTTAGGAGAAGTAGAGGTTGTAGCTTATGGCGTTCAGAAAAAGGTTTCTGTGACTGGAGCTATTTCCAGTGTAAAAGGTGAAGAATTGACAAAAACTCCAACAGGCTCCATTTCTAATATGTTATCAGGGCAAATGGCAGGTTTGACTACCGTACAGTATTCCGGTGAACCGGGGAGTGATGCAGCGAATATTTTTGTCCGTGGTCAAGCTACATGGAATCAATCTGCTCCTCTTATTCAAGTAGACGGTGTGGAACGTAGTATGAATGATATTGATCCTAATGAAATAGAAAGTATTTCTATATTAAAAGATGCTTCTGCTACGGCTGTTTTTGGTGTACGAGGTGCAAATGGCGTTGTTTTAATTACGACTAAAAGAGGTAAGGAAGGAAAAGCTAAGATTTCATTTACGACTTCCTCAAGTATTATTGCCCCGACCGAAAGTATTAAAATGGCTAATTCTTATCAATATGCTACTTTTTATAACCAAATAAATACTGGTGATGGTTTGAATCCTACGTTTTCGGATGAAATAATCCAGAAATTTAAAGATGGTTCAGATCCCGTTCGTTTTCCAAGTGTGGATTGGGTAGACTATTGCTTAAAAGATATGACCCTTCAAACACAGCATAATGTTAATATATCAGGTGGTACAGACCGTGTACGTTATTTTATTTCAGCAGGAGCTTATACACAAGGCGGTTTATTTAAAGAATTTGACTTGCCTTATAATCTGTCTTATCAATATAATCGTTTCAATTACCGTTCAAATCTAGATATTGACGTAACCAAAACGACAACATTATCAATGAATATTGCTGGTAATGTGAATAATGCTTCTAAACCTTATACTGGACAGGGTAGTGCCGGGATGTTAATAAACATGTATTATTCCACTCCGTTTTCTAGCCCGGGACTTGTCGATGGCAAACTGGTTAATGCAAGTACGGACTATCCGGATTTGAGAATGCCTTTTACTGGTGGTAGCGGCATGGGATACTATGGTGGAGGTTTTATGCGAACCAGTAATAACACCTTAAATGCTGATGTCCAATTAAAACAAAAACTGGATTTTATAACTAAAGGATTGTCATTCCATATTAAAGGATCATACAATAGTGGTTTTACATCTTATACACAGGCTAGTGCTAGTGTTGCAACTTATACTCCTGTATTACAAGAAGATGGTACGATTGCTTATAAGAAATATGGACAAAATTCTCAGTTGAAATATGAAGATAAGGATCCAGCTAAATCACGTGATTGGTATATGGAGGCAGCCTTAAACTATGCCCGGGAATTCGGTAACCATCATGTTTCAGCATTATTGTTATACAATCAGTCTAAGATATATTATCCTAGTGCATATTCTGATATTCCTCGTGGTATGGTTGGTATAGTGGGACGTGCAACTTATGATTGGAAAAACCGCTATATGGCAGAATTCAATATTGGATATAATGGTTCCGAGAATTATGCACCCGGCAAACGTTTTGGTACTTTTCCGGCCGGTTCTTTTGGTTGGATTGTTAGTGAGGAAAAATTCTGGAAACCTATAAAATCAGTAGTAAGTTTCTTGAAATTTCGTTATACAATCGGTCTAGTTGGTAATGATAGTTTTGACGGAAACAAGCAACGTTTCCTCTATATGTCTGATCCTTATGTAGTTAATAATTCTTCTTTAATTAACCGTGATGGTCATGGTTTTTTGTTTGGTATCAATAATTCCACAGTAAGTCCTGCTGCTTATGAAAATGGAAAGAATAACCAAGATATTACATGGGAAAAAGCGTTGAAAACCAATTTGGGTGTAGATGCTAATTTCCTTAATGACCGTTTACGCACTTCATTTGATTATTATCATGAAAAACGTACAGACATTATGTTGAGTGACGGTACGGCTCCTTCTGTATTAGGATTTACTCCTCCATTGGCTAATCTTGGGGAAATGAGAAGCTGGGGTTGGGAAATCACTTTAAAATGGAATGATCAAATAGGTGACAATTTCAGGTATAACGTAGGATTGAATTTGATGTACAATCAAAATCGGGTGGTAGAGAGAAAAGAAGCTCCGCAAAATGAAGAGTATATGTATCAAAAAGGACGTCGTCTTGGTTCACGCAGTCAATATAAATTCTTTGAATATTATAATTCGGAAACAACCCCTGCTCATTACAAAGAAGTATATGGTACGGATATGCCAGAACAATTAGTCAGTGATTTAAAAAATGGTGATTGTGTATATGTCGATTTAAATAACGATGGTAAAATAGATTCTAACGATATGTCACGTCAATTTGGTTTCACAGATGATCCGGAATACATGGCCGGTCTTAATATGGGATTCAGTTGGAAGGGATTTGATGTTTCAATGCAATGGACTGCCGCATGGAATGTAAGCCGCAGTATATCAAGTGTATTCCGCCAACCTTTTACAGACCGTACAAACTCAGATCAAGGAGGTTTGTTGGAATATATGTTAGATCATACATGGACTCCAGAGAATCCGAATCCAAATGCGGAATATCCGCGTGCGACATTTATCAACGATACCAATAACTATGCGGAATCAACTTTGTGGGAGAAAGATGCTAAGTATCTTCGTTTGAAAAATCTGCAAATTGCTTATAATTTCAATCTTCCGTTTATGAAAAAACTGAAACTGAATACTATGCAGTTAGCGTTAAGTGGATATAATTTATTGACCTTTACTCCATATTTTTGGAGTGATCCGGAATCAAAGGCTAGTAATTCTCCCTCTTATCCGCTGACAAAAACATATTCATTGAGTTTGAAACTTGGTTTTTAATCTTAATAATGCAATCAAATGAAAAAATATAATAAATGGATTTTTAATGTTGCTTCAGGACTGGCTCTGACATCTGTCATCGCTACTTCATGTGTCGATGAGATTAAGTTTGGCAACTCTTTTTTGGAAAAGGCTCCGGGAGGGTCGGTTACAAAAGACACAGTATTTAATAATGCTGAATATACCCGACAATTTCTGACTAATCTTTATGGCATGCAATATTATGGGCTTCCATATAAGAATGTGGCTAATCAGGAAAGTTCCAATCAATATGTAGGCAAGCCTGAAGCTTTAACAGATTTGTATGTTTTCACTTATCCGTCATGTGGAATCTCAGGACCATATTATAAAGGTACTCACACTGCCAATTATGGTAAACGTTCTGATAAATTTGATTATTTAAGAAATAATGTCTGGGAAGCTGTACGTGGAGTATGGATGTTGATTGAGAATATTGATAATGTACCGGGGCTAGGGGAAGATGAAAAAGCTTCTATGGTGGCACAGGCGAAATGTATTCTTGCTTCCCGTTATTTTGATGTATTTCGTCATTATGGTGGCATTCCTTTAATTAAAGGTACATTCAGTGGAACGGATACAAGCTATGAAATGCCTCGTAACAGTGTGGAAGAAACAGTGAATTATATGGTACAATTGCTGGATGAAGCTGCTGCTGTACTTCCTTGGACTGTAGAAACACCTGCATCTGAATCCGGACGCTGGACTAGAGCGGCAGCTTTAGCTTATAAATGTCGTATTCTTCAATTTGCAGCCTCACCTTTATTTAATTCCGACCAGCCTTATTACCCGGGAGCGACAGGCAATCCTGCTATTTGGTATGGTGGCTATAAACCGGAACTATGGGATCGCTGTCTGGAAGCGTGTGAACAATTCTTTAATGAACTGGCTTCTAAAGGTGGATACAGTTTACAGCAGGCGAAAGGTACTCGTCCAGAAGATTATCGTTTGGCATATCGTGCAGGCTATGCTAATTTGGATAGCCCGGAAGTATTGATAAACACACGTGTAATTGATATTGATGCATTCAAATCAAGTCATTATAATTGGCACCAATGGGGAGATCCTCTTATGAAAATTCATCGTGGTTACAGTCCTACACAAGAATATATGGAAATGTTCCCTTGGAAAGATGGTACGCCGTTTGATTGGGATAAGGCCAAAAGTGAAGGAAAACTGGATGAAATGTTTTTGAAAGGAACGGGCACAGCCAGTGACGGACTGATAAATATAGAATTGACCCGTGACCCGCGTATGTATGAAGAAATCATTGTAAACGGTCAGCAAGAATCTTTGGATTGGACCACAGGAAATATGTCAGGTTATTGTTTTGAATCGTGGTTGGGGGGAAAGAGTGCCGGCAATGGTCCTACCAGTCAAACAGGTTCATTTGCTACGGGATATGCACCTATCAAATTCTTAATGGGAAACGATATGCTGCGTAGATATGTACATTGGCCTTGTATCCGTATAGCTGAACTGCATTTAATTTATGCGGAAGCATTGTGTCAAAGTTCACGAGGCAGTATGGATAAAGCTATAGCTCAAGTAGATATTGTACGTGCACGTGTAGGAATGAAAGGATTGGCGGAATGTAATCCGGATAAAAATTTACAAAGTAACAAGGATGCTTTTATCGAAGAACTTCTTCGTGAACGTGCTTGTGAGCTAGGTATGGAAGATGCACGCTTCTTTGACTTGATTCGCTATAAACGAGCAGATATATTTGAAAAACAATTGCATGGACTTTTCATTTATCGTTTGGATGACAACGGAGTACGAAGAGATTTGCCTTGGCGTGGAAACGATGAAGGGAAGATGGCTTATCCGACCCATTTTGAATATGAAAAATTTGAATTGAATAACCCAACTCGTTATTGGTGGACAAATGGATTTGACCCTAAATGGTATCTTTCTCCATTCCCGTCAACAGAAGTTAATAAAGGATACGGGCTTGTTCAAAATCCCGGATGGTAATAACTAATGAATACTTCAATTACAATTTGAATTAATTATTATGAGAAAAAATAGATTAATTATTCCGGCACTCCTTGCTTTTTTGAGTCTGCAAGGGTATGCACAGGAACTCAATGATAGCATAACTTCCGGTAAGCCGGCAAAATATTCCGATGAAGTTGTAGAAATCGGATATCATAAAGCTCAACGTCTGGAAGAATCTACCTCATCAATTTCTACCGTATATAATGAAGATTTCAATAAGCGTAGTGCTAAAAATATAGCTAATTCGCTTTTTGGATATGGTACAGGGTTGACTACTTTGCAAGGTAGCGGACGATATGCAGATGCCGAACCTACATTTTTTATTCGTGGTCTACAAAGTTTATCCACTAATAATCCGTTAATATTGGTAGACGGTATTGAACGTGATATTACAGATGTCACTCCTGAAGAGGTAGAAACTGTCACTATATTGAAAGATGCTGCTGCAGTAGCAATTTACGGGCATAAAGGTATAAATGGTGTAGTAAATATTACTACCAAACGTGGTATTTATAATACACGTGAAATCAAGTTTACTTATGATCATGGTTTCGGTTGGCAAGCACGCAAGCCCAAGTTTGTAGACAGTTATTCTTATGCAAATGCCATGAATGAAGCATTGGCAAATGACGGGTTAACAGCGCGTTATACACAAGATGAATTGAACGCATTTCGTAGTGGTCAATATCCATATCTGTATGCTAATGTGGATTGGCTTGGAGAAACTTATCGCGATATGGATGCTACCAATATATATAATATAAGTTTCCGAGGTGGGGCAAGCAAATTCCGTTATTATGCTATGGCTAACTTGACTACTAATAAAGGGTTTATTGCCAATCCTTATATGAATGATGGATATTCTACACAGGACCAATACTCCAGAGCCAATTTACGTACTAATTTGGATATTGATCTGACAGAAAAAACAAAATTGAAATTAAATGTATTAGGTATCCTGTCAGAAACTAGAACTCCGGGAGCGAATGGTCAGGGAGGTGCTAATTTATGGGATATGATTTATACTTTACCTTCCGCTGCTTTTCCCGCTCGTTTGGAAAATGGTACATGGGGAGGTAGTGCGACTTGGGCTGGGACCAAAAATCCTTAGCTGTATCACAAGCAGCGGCTTACACAAAGTTCCACGAACGTACATTGTTCGCTGATATGACGCTGACCCAGGATTTATCATCTATAACCCCAGGACTAGGAGCAAGCGGTATGTTATCTTATGATAACTATGCCCAATATTGGGAAAATCATTCTAAAACTTTTGTTTATGGTAGTAATTCGGTAACTGCATGGGAAAATGGTGTACCTTCAAGTACGACTTATTATACTGATGGTAAAGAAAGTTCGATGAGTAGTGATGCTAAATGTATTGCATTTACACGGGTATTCAATTTTGCAGCAACTTTATTTTATGACAAACAGATAAATAAGGACAATAAAATTTATAGTCAATTAAAATGGGACTATGAATACCGTAATACCAAAGGGACCGATCAGACCTGGTATCGTCAGAATGCCTCTTTCTATACTCATTATGGATACAAAGATAAATATTTTGCTGATTTGAGTGTAGTTGCTTCAGCGTCTAATAAATTGGCACCAGGACACCAATGGTCTATATCTCCCACTGTTGGCTTAGCTTGGGTTATGTCAAAAGAAAATTTCATGAAAGATCTTTCTTGGATTAATTTTATGAAACTGAGGGCTTCGTTTGGTGTCATTAATACCGACCGTCTTCCGTTGGATGATGACAGTGAGGTTACTAACTATTGGGAACAAACATATGGTGGCGGTGGTTATTATCCATTTGATACAAATTATTCTGTAGGAACGCAAAGTTGGTCATTAGGTCGTTTGGCTTCTTTGAATTCTACTCATGAAAAAGCATATAAATATAATTTTGGTTTAGATGCCAGTATGTTCAATGGGTTGGACGTATCTTTTGATGCTTATTATGAAAGACGTTCAGATATTTGGGTGTCTTCAAGCGGTCATTATTCAAGTGTCTTAGGATTTACTGCTCCTTATGAGAATGGTGGTATTGTCGATAGTTGGGGAGTTGAAATTGGTGCTAATTATCGTAAAAAAATTGCTGACATTACTTTAAATATAGGAGCCAATTTTGCTTTAGCCAAAAATGAGATTATCGAGCAAATGGAAGAACCGCGTATGTATGATAATCTTATAACTACAGGTAAGCCTCTGAAGCAAACTTATGGTATGGAAGTTATCGGATATTTTAAGGATCAAGCTGACATTGAGAATAGTCCTAAACAGTCATTTGGTGATGTAAAACCTGGTGATATAAAATATAAAGATGTTAATGGTGACAATATTATTGATGCGAATGATAAAGTTGCTATAGGACATAGTACTACTGCTCCTGAAATTTACTATTCATTCAATTTGGGAGCAGAATGGAAAGGGTTAGGCTTTGATGCTATGTTCCAAGGGACAGGAAGATATTCTGCTGTATTAAATACGAAGAGTTTATACTGGCCGTTAATAAATAATACAACGATTTCACAGGAATATTATGATAACCGGTGGACTCCAGAAAATCAAGATGCTAAATATCCTCGTTTGAGTTCTCAAAGTAATGAGAACAATTATCAAACTAATACTTTGTGGTTGGCAGACCGCTCATTTTTGAAACTTCGTTCAATAGAGTTGTATTACAAGTTTCCACAAATATGGGTAAAGAAAAGCAAGATATTGAGCAATGCAAAGATTTATGTGAGAGGTGTTGATCTTTTGTGCTTTGATAAGATTAATATTGCCGATCCCGAAGTTTATGGAGCGACTTATCCTTTAACTCGTAGTGTAGTGGCTGGATTAACTATCGGCTTTTAATTGTTGAACTTAAATTAAAAACATGATTATGAAAATCAAAAAAATAGTGAGCGGAATAGCATGTATGGTAACTTTGGCTGCATGTAATCTGGATTATCACGAATATGCCAATTACGGAAAAGACTATATAGATGAAAGTTATGAAAATGTAATTGGTATGATTACCAATGTTTATTCCATATTAGACTATGACTTTGGCCAAACATATAAAGGTGGAATGCTGGCATCTGCTTGTGATGAAGCTGAATATGCTTATACAAACAATGATATATGTGATTTTGTAAACGGATCTTGGAGCCCGGCTAATCCAATGTCTAACATCTGGTCTAGTAGCTATAAAGCAATTCAGATATGTAATCAGTATCTGGCTGAATTTCAAGGATTGACATTTGATGAGCTAAAATTGAATGATGACTATCGTGCACAAATGTTCCGTTATACCAACAGTTTCAAGGAAGCTCGTTTTTTGCGTGCATATTTTTATTTTAATTTAGTACGTGCTTATGGAGATGTTCCATATTTTACAGAAATGGTAACTACAGATCAAGTAAACAGTCTGACACGCACCCCTGCACAGGAAATTTTTAACGCCATTATAGCAGAATGTGACAAATTATCTACAGAATTACCTGCAGACTATACAAAACTTGGATTGGACGGAATTGCCCCAGCAGAGAACGGTCGTGTTACTTGTTATGCAGCTTTGGCATTAAAAGCACGTCTGCTTTATATGCTGCCAGTCCATTATTTAATCCGGAAAATAACAAAGATTTGTGGCGTAGAGCGGCTGAAGCTAATAAAGAGGTAATTGAAACTTGTACAGCTAATGGTTTTAAATTAAGTAAATATTCAGAATTGTGGGGACCTAACAACTGGTCAAATAATGAAATGATTTTTGTTCGTCGATATAATGGTAACATCAGCACATTGGAAGAATATAATTTTCCGATGGGAGTGCCAGGTGGAAACTCCGGTAATTGCCCAACACAAAATATGGTTGACGCCTATGAAATGAAAGCTACTGGAAAAATGTGGAATGAAACAGGAAGTGGTTATGACGCTTCTAATCCATATGCCGGACGTGATCCACGTTTCGATATGACTATTGTAAAGAATGGAGATACAAAATGGCCGTCAAAGAATGCCAATCCTATTGAAACTTTTTATGGAGGTTTGAATGCTGAACCTCTTTCAGGTGCAACCCCTACCGGATATTATTTGAAAAAATATTTGGATTCAGCCATTGATCTGAGTGCTAATAGTACAACAAAAACCAGCCGCCATTCATGGATCACTTATCGTTTAGGAGAATTTTACTTAAACTATGCAGAAGCCATATTCCAATATACGGGTTCTGCTGATAATGCTGGTGAATTCGGAATGACAGCTTGTGAAGCGGTAAATATCATACGTAATCGTACTGATGTTAAAATGCCGGAATTTCCAACAGGTTTGTCGGCAGATGCCTTTTGGAATAAATATCAGAATGAGCGCATGGTAGAATTGGCTTTTGAGGGACATCGTTTTTATGATCTGAGAAGATGGAAAGATGGTGATAAATTAAAGAGCATCATAGAAATGAAACTTACAAAAAATGAGGATGGTACTATCACTTATAAACGAAATGTTGTCAATCGTGTTTGGGATGATAAAATGTATCTTTTCCCAATTCCACAATCGGAACGTATGAAAAACCCTAATTTGTCTCAAAACGCAGGATGGTAATAGAATAAACGTACAATAAGAGGATGCATCAATATGTATAAAGCATCCTCTTTTACCTTTAAATTATAATTTATAGAAATGTCATGAAACAATCTAGATTTTATATCCTCTTTTTCTTTGTAGTTTGTATCGGGCTATTTTGCTCTTGTCTCAGTAATGACGATGATGCGCAATGGTCTAAATTTAATGGTGTATATGTTACGGTTGGTGGAGACAATATTCGTGGCTACAAGTTATACACGGATTTTGGTGCAATTTTAGTTCCAACAGAAGAAAGTCTTAATCGTATACCTTGGTTAAAAGAAGTGCAACGTGCCATAGTTAGTTTTAACTTATTGGATGAAAATGAAAATACAACTCAATTGGAGGACGGAAAAACTTATGATGTTATATTAAACAGTACGAATGGAATGAACCAACAGATTCCTACTTTTACAGTTCATGTTGACACTTTAAGTGAAGAGTATCAAATATTCGGTCAAGACTCTATCCAACTAAAAAATAAGAGTATTTATTCATTAGATAAAACGGCCGGAGCATTCTATATAAAAAATGGTTATATGAATATTGTTCCAACTTTTGAGTATGATTTATATAAGCCGGTTTTCTTTTTATTATACTATGATGGCGAAAAGGATATAGAAACTTCTAATAATAAGTTAAATTTAAATTTGTATTTTAATAATAGTATACAAAGTAGTAATAACTCAATTTCTTCGTTTATAAGTCTTGAAATGCCTGGAGAAATTTATTATAAATTTCAAGATAAAGGTATGAATGATGACGATCTTATCGATGTATATTTGAATTCAGAAACCGTTTCCGGACAAGAACAAATACATTGTAAAATGGCTTTGAAAGATTTTATGCTTCCTTAAAACATTGGATTCTTCATTGTGATAGTTCGTTAAAAATTAGCCAAGTCTAAGCAGCTTTGGCAGTAAAAAAATGAGTTCTTTGAAAAGTTTGTCAATAACTTGTGTGCCTAAGTTAATTTCAAATATGCAAATAAATCGTTCAAGTATATAAGCATTGTGTATAACTGACTTGCAAGAGGAATGGAATATGTTATTTCGGGTTTCTTACATATCGCTTTGACCAAGTTGATGGCAACGAGCGATGCATTGAAGTGAAAATCCAGCTTTCTGAAGTCTGTTGACTGACAGTTGGTGATTCCAGCATGTTGTTTGTTGTCTTTAAAGCAAAAATCCAATTGGAATCTGGTTCTGTTAAATTATAAAAAAAACAATGAATTACGTAATTTTTTCTTCTTTGTTATCAGCTATTTAGTTACTTTTTTATCTACAATTCTTATTGCCTAACCATCTGTTTTTGACAATTTTTCAATGATCTCTTATATGTTTATTGAGCTAGTTTCAGTCTGCTCTATGTTTAACTTTTAACATCCAGGTGAAAATTTACCGAAGTAGTGCTTTTATAAAAGAGCCTTTTTATATTTTCTTTGTTTAATCTAATAGTTAATAATATAATCGGAAAAAATAAGACTTTGTTTGCTTATTTTTAATAAAACTGTTGACTATTTTTTTCTAATTTGCTTGAAAGAACAATGCCAACATTGGTATTATTTTGAATTCAATACGCTTTAACAAATCGGATTGTAACCTTATATTTTATAATTAAAATTTTGTAGTATGAAATCATTTGTAAGGAAATTGTGCGCCGGATTGGTGTGTGCATGTGGAATGTCTGTTTCTGTTTATGCAACAGATTATTATGTGGCAACTGATGGAAATGACATGAATGTAGGTAGCATTGAAAAACCTTTTGCAACCTTGTCTAAAGCTCTAAAGTTGGTTCAACCTGGTGATAATATATATCTGCGTGGAGGAGAATATAATGTTACTGAAGATTGGATAATGGATAAAAGTGGAAATAAAACTTATGCTAAAGTGTTTGATATTAAACAAAAGGGCAGTCCATCAAGTCCAATTTGTGTTATTGGCTATGAGAATGAGCGTCCGGTACTTAATATGGAGCAAATCAAACTTACAGATCGTCGTGTTGCCGTATTCTATATTGCTGGTAGCTATTGGAGATTCAAGAATTTTGAAGTTGTAGGCACTCAAGTAGCAATTAAAGGTCATACTCAGTCTGAAGTTTTTCGTATTGAGGGAGGAAATAATAATATATTGGAAAATATAGATGTACATGATGGTATGGCAATTGGCTTTTATTTGGTAAAAGGTATGAATAATTTAGTTTTGAATTGTGACGCTCATGATAATTATGATGGATATTCTGAAGGTGATTCTGGAAATGTAGATGGATTTGGAGGGCATGCAAATAAGGAAACTAGTACTGGAAATATATTTAGAGGTTGTCGGGCTTGGAACAATGGAGATGATGGTTTTGATTTGATTAATTGTTATGCTTCATATATTATAGAGTATTGTTGGTCATTTCGTAATGGGTATAAGCCCCATTCTATAGAATCTTCTGGTGGAAATGGAGCTGGTTTTAAATCTGGTGGATATGGTATGGGAGACATAAAAAAGGTTCCAAATCCGATACCGCAACATACAGTGCGTTATTGTTTAGCATATTATAATCGTCAGCAAGGATTCTATTCTAATCATCATCTTGGAGGATTGATTTTCGAAAACAATACGGCTTATAAAAATCCAAGTAATTATAATATGTTGAATCGAAAATCGTCAAATGAGGCTGTTGATGTACCTGGATATGGACATATTATTAAAAATAACTTATCATTAAGTCCTCGTAATTCGGGAGGTTTTCCACAACATTTAATTAATGTAGATAATACCCTTTCTGAAATTAAAAACAATTCATTTGCACCAAATGATTTGAATTTATCAGAGTCTGATTTTGAAAGTTTGAATGAACAAGAATTAATGGGATCTCGTAAATCTGACGGAAGTCTTCCTGATATAAATTTTTTACGCTTGACAAATCATGCAAATTTTCGTTTTTCTGGTATGGGCTGCTTTATAAATGAAGAGGCTGTTGATTATAGTTGGATACAAGAACCTGCTATTGTATTGGAAAACGGAGTGGCTCGTATTGTTGGTGAAGACTCTAAATCTTTTAATAAATTTTACGTTAATGGAGAAGAAGTAAGTATAGAGAATGGAATTGTGGATTTGACTTCAATGAGTGGTGAATTAAATTTGAAAGCAATAAGTGAAAATGGAGCGGTTACAACTCTTATTATTAATAAATGATAAATATTCATGCTATGAGAAACTTTTTTAACAATCTGTTTTTCTATCTTTTATTTTTAGGAATAGGTACTAATGTGTTAACCTCTTGCAAGGAAGAGGTGGAGAGTATATCTGAGTTATCTCTTGAACAAACTAAAATTCAGATAAAAGAAGGAGAGACAGTTACTGTGAAAATAATTGGTGGAAGTGGAAATTATCAGATTTCTTTATCAGATGAGAAATTAGCTGTTGCACAGATAGAAAATAATGAGATAAATATCCGTGCATTATTGACAGGTTGTGTAACTTTAACTGTTACTGATGAGAACGGTCAAACAGCACTTCTTAATATTATTATTATCTCTAAAATACTGGATTCAGATAAACCAAGGTTTGTTTGGACAAATAGTATTGCTCTAGATGAACCTAACGGTTGGGGATTGACAGTTTTTGGGAATAAGGTTGCTGTTACTTCTTGTGTGGAACAGATTCAATATGTATTAGAATGGGAGGGAGATTCTACAATGGGGAAGAAGTTAAATGCTTTTTTAACTACTTTAAAAAAAGGGGAAGCTCCTGTTAAAATAAAATTAACTGGACTTGAAATATTAGATATTAGGGAACAATGTTACTTTATTACTTTTTCTGTTGATAATAAGATTGGTGAACTTGTTTTTATAAAATAGTCATTAATTCTTTTAGGTTATTTTTATTAATGATTAATTTGCTTCAATTTGACGTGACGCTAATGTTGACAATACTTTGGTAAAAAATTGCTGAAGTATTGTCATTGAATTTGCGTAAGTTTTACCAATGAAAACAGTAGGGGCTTAGTTAATCAAGAAAAATATGATGCAAAACTTGGGAAATGAAATACTGATATATGGATTTTTCAATTGAAAACAATTTGAGCAATCCATATATTAGTATTTTTTTTAAGTCACATCTTTTATAAAGTTAATAGTTTCTAGGTTGAAGTTCTTAGACATCATTCATCTAATAAAGACCATTATTGGGATTATGCAGGAATGTGCAGGTTTTATTATTATTAAAGATACCCAAAGTACATATTGGGAATATGCCAAGATGTTCAGTCAATAACATGGTAATACGGAAAATCTTCTTCTTTTTTATAGATTTATACACTCCTTAAATTCCCAATAAGCATCAAGCATCTGTTGACTAAGCATACAAATCTAATAATTGAGTCTTAGTTCTCAATCATGTCAGATCATTGTTTGGACTAAAATTCTCCCTATTTTTATAAAGGGTATTCTACTTTAAAAGAAGAACTATAGTAAAGATCCATCATAAAGTTTTTAGTTTTTTATTTCTGCTTTCATTTTGTATATTCATACTTGAAAAATAAAAATACTTTTAAGAATCGTATCCTATCTTTCCTATGCTTAAAAAGTTATTTAAAAGAATTCGATGTAATGTCAAATTATCGTCAATCATCTGTTATAGATGATTTTAAAATCCATAGCAAGTTTTTATCAAAAAAGTAGTATGTGTTGTTTATTTTGAATGATATTGACTTAGATAAGTCACGGTATTGAATACAATAAAAAGGAAATAAAATATGCCATTAATAATAATAGTATGGGAATGCTAATTCTTATATACTTGATTAATAAGAATATAGATTGAGAAGATGTTTGATTAAAAGAAAACATAAATCTAATTTTTATTCAAAGCATGAGTCTTTAATAAAACATAACTAACTGTTTATCAATATAATAACTTTATTTTAAAAACTGCTTTCTAACTTTTGTTTAACTTAATAATTAAAGTATG
>ERZ791618.689-NODE-689-length-14758-cov-1.918724_pt1 | contig 14758 bp, 11 predicted proteins | sample MGYA00510059_ERZ791618 | MGnify/ENA primary metagenome ERZ791618 (study PRJEB30046, sample SAMN00715159) | human gut metagenome | study: EMG produced TPA metagenomics assembly of the A metagenome-wide association study of gut microbiota in type 2...
GGAGACAAGCTCCCTTTTATTCTGCAACACACCTCACGGAGAAGCCGAACGAGCGACCGTTGGAATTGATCGGGTGCATGTTGCTACTGTAGAAGTCCAGGCCGTACCCGCGATTACCAACCGGAGTGCCCGACCAATAGCGGCCGTAGCAGCCCACGCCGATCAACTCCCCATCGCTGCTGTTGCGATACCCTGAACCGGGAAAGTTGGTAGCCGTATGATCGTTAGGAGAATCAGCAGCTTTAGTTACTTTACCTAAATTAGATAAACCATATAAGCCAGCAGCATTGTTCGAACCAACCAAAGCCCATGTACCCGATCTAGTGTAATTATCGTACACACCAAACTCTTGCGAAGTAGGCATGCGCCATTTCTTACCATGAATCAGTCCGCCTGACTGTTCTGTCAGATATTTACATATATCCCCCATACCTGTATTTCCATCGGTTATTTCATAAAGATAATTACGGTATCTTGCATTCATACCTTTAGGAGGATGACTGGTTATACTACTATCATCGACACGAGGAAAACTATTCCAAGTATTTACAGAACTGACTGCACTATGAACGCCGTTATTTAACCGATAGACGGTTATATTGTTATTCCATCCAGAATTTGCAGTACCATTAGGAGCGATACCCCACAAACTCCCCCACTGGAAGAAAACGCCCTGATAATACTGGTGGGTTGTAACATTAACATCATCAAAAGTCAACTAGTACCATCCCAGTAAATGTTAGAACCAGCCCAACCATGATGCATAGAAGGATAATACTCACCTGACAATGTCAGCACCAGCGTCTTTTCTGCAAAAGGAAGTTTCGGATCAGTACATTCAAAAACAACAGTGATAGTTCCCAATGCTGTGATACTATTCGTTGCGGTAAAATGGATATCAGTACCACTACCGATAGCAGTTTCATAGCCACCGGAAGTTCCCACCTGCAAGTTGATGGGAGAACTCAATAAATGAGTATCGCCTGTGACAGACTTAATCCTCCATCCACTGTTGCTCCTCACTTTAAAGCTATAATTAGAACCATCCAAACGGTAAAAGTTTGTACGTTGATCAAATACGACCGTAGGTACCAGTTGTTTCAATAACAGATTTTTATTTACAGATTTCGTACCATCAATCAGATTGAAGTTCAGCAAGCTCGACTTCTCCTTAAACGGATCATTGGCCAGTTCCGCCGTAGTCATAGCTGCCGATCTTATAGTATAAGTATGTGTACCTGAACCATCGTTCAGCGTTCCCGATGCAGGTGCACCCGCACCACTAGGAAATGCCTCTGCCCCTTGTGTGCTATTGCTGATACTCACCGAAGAAGAAGCAGGAGTCCACCGTACTGTAAAATTTTTAGTTGAGGTCGCTCCTGCTGCTTCGCAAAACAGTAACTCCGAAATTTCAGTTGCGTTATCATCACCCACAATCTTGAGAAACGTATCATTTTGGCTTATCTTTATTACCTTACTGAAATTACCGGCGGTAATATGCACCTCCCCGGTTCTTATAGCAGTACCACTAACGGGGTCTGCTTTTATCGTAAAGGTCCGCGCCAAGTCACCGTCCGAGCCCGAGGCTTCCGCAATGCTTAGCCAATTGTATTCAGGCGGAACGCTTGCCGAAAGCCCTGCCGAATATCCTTGCGAGTTGATATCATAATTGGTCTCGGCTATGATACTTCCCGTATCTCCAAGCGGGTCGAACGTTAGTTCATCCTTGTCTACCGTCATCCACCATTGCCCATCCTGTATAACTTCAACAGGGTTATCTACCCAGTCGCCGAACTTGGCTACAAGCTTCATGCCGCTACTGGATAGGGTTATTTCATAAGTCACAATCTGGTTCTTCACCCAGTCGGGTGTACCTTTGAGCGAAAAGACGAACGGTTCGGGGAACTTCGTTCCATCCAGCGTTGCCTCAACGACAACTTCCAAATCCTTCACCGACTGCGGGATCAACAGCAGTTCGCCGCCCGGCACCGTAGTACTACCCGGCTTCGTCATCGTGATGAGCGATGATTCGAGTTTTGTGTAGTCCGTACGTAGTCCGTGGTCTTCATCTAGCGTCATATCTTTATATTCACGACCGAAACCTGTCCATATCGCAGTAGCATTCTGACTACCACCCTTCACAAGTATCATCCCCTTAGTTTCCACATCGGTGATCTTAATTGAGGTGATTTTCACCGGCTGCGTGTAGTCCTCTACCTTGGCCTTGAAGTTCACACGCGTCAGGGCATGGTTAAAAGTCATCTTCACAGGAGCGAAGCCCCCTGTATAGTAGGTATAAGCATACATTAAATCCACCTGTTTCAATGGATCAGTAGGCGTGGTGTAGATTATCTGAAAGGACATCGACTCCGGATTTATATTAATCCCCGTTTCCCCCATTGCAGGAGCATTGGATAAATCCTGCCATGGATAGTAGCCGTAGAACGCCAGTTGCGCTCCGCTCTGACTCGGCCATTTAGCTACAGGAGTATAGGTGAAATCCGTGCCGTCGTATCCGACTTTCGTATTATTTTTAAGTTCTTGGTCATAAGTATGCACAACCTCTCCCCAATTGGCATAGGCATACACACCGAACGAACCGTTCACGGGGATACTCCCCCCGTTCTCTATGGGATGCCCCGTGGCAGCTCGGGTGCCGCCATTAGCTTGTGTATTATTCACTGCGGGGATAAACTTGATGAGTTTGCCGTCAGCTCCCTCAATGCCGTCATACTTATCGGCTATACAGCCGCTCAAACCTGCCGACAGCAGCCATACTGCCGCCATTGCCTGCCAGGTTAACCACCCTTTGGGTGACGTTCCCCACCTTTCCGGTGTGGCCGCCTTATCTTTATTTATCAATAATTTACGTATCATAATCTGATATCATTTTGTCTCTATTGAATCGATTTTATTCTCGGATACAACGCACGGGATACCCGTAGTAACGCCAATCAAGGCTACGGCCCAAATCATTTTTCGAACTGACGAGCAGGTAGTATGCAGCCGCGGCACTGTAGGACGAACCTGCCCACAAGAAGCCGTAGTAGCCTGCGTTGTTCGTGCTCCCATTATTGTAATTACGATAGCCCCCGGCAGGGAAGTAAACCGAAGAACCGCCAGGAACCTGTTCTGTACCACGAGAAGCAGCAGCACCTTTACCCAACCAACGACCGGAAGGAACTTTCCAGAAACCGTTGACATTGGACGGAGTATTAGGAGAAGTACCGTCATTTCCGAATCCACCATTGTTACTAACAGAAGCTTCAGCCATCAAAGTATCTAGCTCCGACTGTTTAGGCAAACGCCATCTTTCACCGGAAGGGACCCAACCTTGAGCGGTTATATAGCGGCAAATATCGCCCTTATTGGCAAAAGCGCTGTAACCGGGGCCACCCGTATTCGTTCCACCGTTGTACCCGTCGAAATCATCCTCGTCTATACTGTGCGTACCGAACTTGCCCGTAGTCTCGTCAATATAAGGAACATCTTCCCAAGTATAATTCTTCGTACCGTTAGCACTAAACAAAATCTGGCTGGCATTGTAATTAGCAGATGTACCGGTAGGACTGATAGCAACCAAAGAACCCCATTTGAAGAAAACACCCTGCACATTGGCAGGAATAGTAGCGTTCTCAGCCTCAGTCGTCGCGAAAGTCAATCTACTATTAGCAGCATCCCAAACGATATTGCTACGAGCGAAGCGAAGAGCAATAGACGGAATCTGTTGTTGCGTCACGATAATCTTGTGGGTCAACCGTCCCGCCTTAAGGTGGACGGTAGCCACACGGTCAGATGCACCGGAATTTGCCGTATTCGCTTTCAATACGAGATCCGAATTCGAGTTGCCAATGCTTGCCGGAACAGCCGAGAGCCAGTCGCTTCCGGTGCTCCCCCATTCGATTCTATCCACCAGCCAGCCGGCGGCATAATTGGTGAGGCAGTTTATACTGACAGTACTGTTTGCTGCCGCATCGAGAGTCACCTCTTCTTTTTCGATTCCGAGGAAATACTCCCCGTTCCAGACAATGTTACGAATGCCGCTCTCATCGACCACCAGCAAGCTGGTTTTCAGGTTCGACATCACCCCCATCGCAGCCACTGCCTCGCCTAAATTATCATGTCCTCTGCCGGTAACCCCAGTAATGGTAAAATGATAACGGTTATTGCGTAGTAGCGGGATGTGGTCTTTCCGTTTTCCTCGTTGAAATCCACTGGATAGAAATATTTTCCGCACTCGGTAGCCGAGGTATAGTAATCCCCCTCGAACACCAGCCTCGTTTGGTTTTCAGGATTGGATGCGCCCGGCGAGAATTTCGACTGCGCCTGACACTCAAAAAGATAAATCTCGCTCATCAGTTGATCCTGATCCGTTGCAAGATTATAGGTCAGTTCATCACCATCCGTTGTCCATACGACCTTACGGGGATTAGTGGGCATATTGGGAACTGGGACAGACGGCACAGGTTGAATCTCACCCGTGTCCGAATGCCAAGTCGGAGCTACCGTCCCACAAGCATTGTAATGTACTACATGTACTTTCGTTAGCCGGAAGTCACCTTTATCAGGTCCGGTTCTCTTCGGGTGTTTGCCATTCACCACATCCACTTTGGCTAGCATTCGGGTCAGAGATGCATTCGACGGTGCGTTGTCATAAACGTTATCATTACTCGCAACACTCACCTCACCGTACATCGGGATCTTCCAGTATCCATTTTCCGAGGTGTCCCATTTGTCTTCATTGGTCGAGTATAATTCCTTGAGAAATTCAGTTTTGTGTGCTCCGATGTAGCTACCAACGTTGCCACTGGCATCTTCAAGTGCCCGCAGTGCCTCCCAAACCTCTCGTGAGGCATTGGCTATAATGGTCGCAGTGATATTGCTGCTATTCTTTATGCTGCCAACAGAGAATCGCCAATCGCCCCCCGGTGTAACCTCCGTTATATCCGTGGTACGATGGTATTCTACCAACTTGCCGCTTGTGTTCTCGAATATCACTACGTCAATTTCCGCTATCTCCTGCTCTTTCGTAGCATCGAGGGCCCGTGTCGAGGGTGCTTTCATACCCGGCACAGTGACAGTGAACGCCACTTCCCGATCACCTGCCGGTGGCGTCGGAGTGAATTCTTGGTCAGCTATACAACCGCCCAGCATGGTCGTCAGCAGCATCGCTGTGGCTATCACCCACAAGCGGTCCTGCCTTTCAGCACTGTCCTTCTTTTGCCGGCAGTGCTGCGCCTTTTCGGTGTAGTCGCCCGGCCTTTATTCTGTAACAATCTGCGTATCATATCTATCATATCTCTTTATTCCTGTTGTTCCTGTTTTTTTTAATCCCCCCTTGTCTTGTCCGGCATCATCACCTGTGGCGATAGCTACCGGGGGCTGTCAATGAACTCGCACTTTCAGCGCTCGACTATTTCGTTTTATTAATTTATCCGGCCCTGCGTTATTATTGAGCCCTGACGCAACGGACGTAGTGGGTTGCACTCTTGGCGACAGGGGTAATTCCGTTGTCGGACATATCGCGGAGATATGCACGGTTATCATTACCACCGGTCGAGCTTTCCGTCGAACTCCAGTAATCACTGGCTAATATCCCCCCAATTTCACTCCGCCGTTCATGCATTTCATAAAGTTCCGTCCTCGTCGGCAAACGCCATTTGCCTTTACCCGTTTTCGGGTCAGTGGACGAACCCTCATAGTACGCACCACAACCTGTGGTTGTCAGAGAAGGAATATAACTTTCTGACAGAGGTAATGAAGTCGAATTATAAGTAATCGCAATACCCATAGCCTCCGCCCAGCTCATTTGTTTTGAAGGCGCAGATGCATCTTCCAAAGCTACGACACGACCGGTCGCATTGAGCACAACCGCGGGTTTACTCGTTAGTGGCACGTTTATACTGTCGCCCCAGTTAACCACTTCGACTGTAAAATCAATATATCGAGTACCTTGAAAAGCACGTTCCGAAGTATCGTGCCCCGAGCCTCCAACCCTCATGATATTAAAGGTATAGTGGTGGTTGCGCTGCACGTCAAGGAACACTTCATTGTCGCCCGTGCCCGTCGAAAAGTCTGCACGGTAGTAGCTCGGTTCTGGGTCATTATCATAGCGCCCACCTACCACGATACAGGTGCGATTGAGTAGTTCTTTGCCTGTAGTATGAATACCAGTACCGGTATGATTCTCCGCCTCAAACAAATAAATCTCCATCGCACACTTATTGTCGGTAGTGTTAATCTCGGTTTTGGAATTCTTATTATTATATTCAAGCGGTCCTTTGGTCAGTGTAGAGTTTGGCGGTACGGTCGGGGCATTAACTCGGTTATTCGAGCTGTCCCAATTTGCCGTTGCTGGTACAAGCGCTCCCTTGGTGTTATAGTTATATACATCTACGCTCGTAAGAACAAATCTCACTCCCGTAGCAATCTGCACATCCACTCGCGCCAGCATACGTGTCAGATTAATATCTGCACCAAGGGTGCTCGTAGGTTGATCGATGGTAACATTGGAAATGTCACCCCACATAGGAATAACCTTGTAGTCGGTAGCACTGGATGTAGCTATCCATTTGCCATCCGTTGGAATCGTCTCAGTGAGTAAGCCAAGCACCTCAGCCTTTGTTTTACCGATCAAACTGGTAGCACTAACGGCACCGTGAGCATTAGCCAGCATCACTATATCGTATGTTCCATAGCGCATCTTCACTCTGACTGATTTCTTCTTGTAAGGGGCACTCCCTTCATTATGAATCTCCGTACCGGAGCAACTGACAATATTCATGCATTTACCACTAGCGCCCTGTTCAAATATCAAAATGTCAATTTCTTCTACATCGTTCTCTTGGTCCGCTGACAGCGCACGGGTCGTCGGTGAGCTACCCGACAGCGATACCGAAAACTTAACCAATGCCTCTCCATCACCCACTCCGCTACGGTTATCCCCGTAACGGTCGTCAATGCAAGCGGATACCGCAAGCAGGAGCGACGCTCCCGCTATAAGCATCCGTGTGATTTTCTCTCTCATACTTTTCATATATCCTTTCATCTGATTAACAGGTTAAAACTCTTTCCAGTAATAGTAGCTTCCCCAGTCCGTAATCGCTACGCTCACACCCAGGCTGGTACTTAGATTGATCAGGACGTTCGTGAGCCTATTCTTTTCGATGACGATCGGAACTCCGTTACCATCCAGCGAGACGGTAGTGACCAAGTTCTCGCCGTGGTAGATTTCAATTTCTACTCCCGATTCTTCGGGCAGCAGTTTAAAGGCGGGCACAGTATATTCATCATTCCTGTTACCCGAGGCAAACGCCCCTTCGGGCAAATAAGACGTCTCTTCGCCTGTTGCCCTCCCGTCAAAGTCAATCCGCGAGTATATTCCTCGCACGACGATGTGGAAATCACCATCAGTCTGTCCCGTACTTCCTTGCAGATTCCGGATAGTGACGGTCAGACTTCCCACTGTACGATATATGGGAAGCACACGATCACCTGTGCGGTCATTTGCTGTCAGGACAATCCCTCCCCGAAACAAGTCACCCGGCGAGAGTGTATATCCTTCCGCCCGTGTCTCGTTTTGAGTCTGCAATTCGACAAAACAGTCATCCATCCGGTCACCCGGTTGGGGATCGATGCAACTCTGGTTACCTTGTTCCAGATTTCCCCAAGCTACGATGTGCAGGTTTTCGTCTTTAGGTCCCGTCACCGGCACCTTCTGCCCGATAGTGGTTTCAATCTTGTACAGGAACCGAAGGTTGTTGTCGAATACGTACAGCGACAGGTCCGTCACCTCTTCTGAGCCGAGTTCTTCACCTGTCTCATACGCGTATGCCCGGACCGTTAGCGAATAGCGGTCGTCACAGTCGTCCAGGTCTTCCTTAATGCAGCTCGCAAACCATGTCGTGAGTGCCAGAAGGCACAATATGCGCAGCGGAACGTTTATGATTCTTTTTACCGTCATAATTTTGAATAATTTGTATCTTAGTGGCATGCGCCCCGATCAAAGGACGCATACCTGGCAGGTGGTTAGCCCTAAAGCTCTGTCATTCGAAAAAAAGTAGTTCCGCCGCCCACCTGATGCGACGAAACACTGTATAAAAAGAAAGTATTAATCGAATGTTTTTCCAAGAGTTACAGGAACCCAGTCTTCAATCTTGATGTCAAGCAATATCTCACCATCTTGCACAGGTATGAGCGGATCAATAGTACCACCACCATTACCGCCGGTTTCCGTAGGATCAGCCTTTATAGTAATGGTGATTTCGTAACTCTTACCACGTTCTACACCTTTAGACAAATCAGCACTATTAGGATTAGTTGTGAAGCTTTCGTAACCTGCAAGGTGTACAGGATAGTAGAATGTCTTTTTAACATTAGAACCGTCACCCGCCAAATCTGTTACAACACCTTGTACTGTTACAATAGTCGGTAACTCTGCTGCAGTAGTAGCATCATTCTCATATACATAATAGTAGAATGTCTGGTCAGCGGGGGATGTTGCATTGGTGGTATTGTCATACTGGTCAGCCAACAGGGGATTTTTTGTTTCAGTTGTCGAGGTAAAGTTCGACACATCAAGACCTGTCCAATAGGCCTTAGTTCCAGGAACCAATGAACCAGCGTTTTCAAATAACAGGACTCACTAATAACACTGAGCACACCTACACTATCCAATTTAATTTTGGCAGCATCACTAGCATCATAACCAGTCATACCATTAACCACTTTCACCACAATACGTGCAGCCATAAACTCAAGGGTAGCATCCACATGGGCTGACATTGTTCCATCAGTACCGGACGCCGTCCAATCAGTGCTGGAAATTACCACACTCCCTGTAGCCCAACGCTTCGTAAACTGCGAACCCAAAGTTTGTGTCTTCGCAATAAGGGCAGTTTTTGCACTACCAACGGCAGCAAGAGTTTCTTGATTACCTGCATTAGCAACCACATACACCTCAGCAGCTGCAGTGGTTATACCGTCGATTTTAACACGACTAAAGCCGTCATGTTCATTAGTAGTGGTGCTAAAATACTTCGACGCCAAACACGCCCCATTGCCGTCAAACACATACGCCGTGAGATTAGTCACAGTGTTGTCATCACTAGCCATTGGAGTCGTCGCATTATCAATAGCACGAGTTCCACTCGGGTTCTTAATGGAGATTGTCAGACTGGCCGATTTACCCTGTCCTTCCGGACCACCATCACCCACGTTGTCATCATTACTACAGCTTGTTACACCCGTCATAAGAGCTGCCGCTGCAAGCATCGCAAAAAAGTTTACTTTTTTCATTTGTCTAATAAAATTAATTAATAAAAAGTGATTTATTCACTTGGTTACTATATTTAGATATAAACCAGTTTCTCTATCTCTAAATTTCTGATACACATAATTTTCTTTCTAACGCTATTCTTTCTTCTGCTGTACCGCCCAATATACTATCTGCTGAAACCAACTCGCCAAGATTAACCGTTTCGAGCTGTACGGTAAACCACTTACGCAACTGCTCATCCAAGTCTATCGCATTGTGCATTTTTTTCCGGGCAGCCTCACCCCAACAATTAAAGCCAACATGGCTACACAGTTGTATCCGGTTATTATCTATTATCATTGTCAGTTCCAGCAGATTCTTTTGCAACAAGTCCGCCACAAGCCAATATTTAGACCTGCAATTACTGGTCACCAACCCTGTCGATACAAAGTGCGCATGATCTTACCGGCAACATTGCTCATGTCATGAAGCAAACATTCGTGCCTCAATTCGGTAATACTCATCGGACGGTGCTTAAACTTTTGAAGCACATGCAGCAACTGGATAGCCACAATCGTATTATAAGAAAGCATAATGATGATAGTTTTTATGGTTATATATAGGTTATTTGCTATTGTGTCAAACCCTCGTCACCCTGAACTTCCCCCTTAAGGGGGGGATTCTCAATCCATTACTTTTCTAGGGGATGGGGAGTTATATATTCTTATTGAGATTTCTGTTTTTTATTTTTTGCTTTTACTCTCCGGATTACTTTCTGTCCTTATAGCGTTCCTGCTTTTTATTATCATCACGCTTAGCATTAACTTCTTCCAGATTACCGGCACTTTCACTGCAACCAGCGTCACGGGCTTTCTCGAAACTAATCTCGGCAGCGTCCAAATCACCCTCAAGCAATTGCAGAACACCAAGATTATTTAAGGCCGCTCCACTATCACCTGCCTTCTGCAAAAGACGTTTAGCAGTAGCAAGCTCACCACCATGAAGCAAAACAGCAGCGGCATTCGTATTGGCAACAGCATCATCAGGGAAGTATTTGGGAATAACCTCCATCAGGATACGCGTAAAATCACTACCCCACTTCTCTGAAGAAAAAGCAAGCGTGTAAAGTTCAAGTTGGGAAAGATCACCAGGATTCTTCTGCAGCACGACAAGCGATTGCGAAAGGTCATAATCCTTCACCGTATAATCCACCTGATACTCAACACGTCGCAAATCAGGAAACATATCTTTCAACATCAAACGGTAAGGAGTACCACCGTTCAAACGCATCAAGGCAGATTCACGACCGTCAAAAACGTCGGTGGATTCTATAATGCGTAAGATTTGCGCCTTCTGCGGCAGTTCGCTCGCCTGCACCAGCTCCACAAGACCCTCCCAGTCCTCGGCAACATTGCTAACCTTAAAAAGACTGCTGTTAAGATTGAACTTCTGCACAATATAATCCTTGAGTGCTTCAGCACGCGCCTTGGAAAGGCGGTCATTGCTCGCATAAGTACCTTCGGGAGAGGCGTAACCCTCAATATAAATACCCTGTATGATTACATCAGAATTACCGGCAACATCACGGATGGCATCATCAATCTTCGAAAGTTCCTCGGGATTACGGCGATACGTAGGGAGTATCACCGAACGGCCCACGGGGAAATCAAGATAAGCCTTACCTTGACGGTGGCGGACTTTCACCTCCTTGTCAGGAAGGATGAAAGCAACCACCGGAGAGACCTCGTAAGGCGCACGGGTACTAAGTGAAACACTGTTGTTCAAACGGTAACGCGTAGTAGTAGTACGCGCACGGTAACCTGTCAGTCTCTCTTCAACAACAAGAGAAGCAGAATCCATCCACAACTCATAAGGAACTTGAAAAGCGGTTTCAAAAACAGTATCGCTGCAGATCTTCGTTCTTATATATTCATCAGGCAAATGTTTCATACGCTTCATGACACGCCGGCGGTTATTGCCCAAGACGGTCACACCGGGAAGAGCCATCACAAAATCACCGCTTTCAAGCATCGGAGTGATACGCAGCGACTGACCGGTTCTAACTGCATGCGGAGTTACAAGAGCATTGTATCTGAACAGAAGTGTATCATTATCCTCCTTTAGGTCCAGAATATCGAAAGCCAAACCCTGACACATTGCAGGAAGGCAAAAGCAGAATATGCTAAAGATGATTATTAGTCGTTTCATATTAAGTAAAATGTTGTCTGATCAGGGTTACTATTTTATAACATAAATCAACGAGACACCAACTTTGGTAGGACCAAGGTAGTGTTTGCTCTCACGGTTAAGCTTTTCCCCACAGGTACGGCATTCATAGCGGGAATGGTCAAGATAAATATAACCGAAACCGAAAGTGGCTTCCAAATTCCAGCGGTTGGAAAGAAGCCACTGGTAACCGTAAGAAAAGCCCACGCCATAGCCGTTACCCTCATACCGATAATCCTTCAGGTCAGGAAAGATACCCAGCGGCATCTTAACCCCACCCACATTATAGAAAGTATACAGCAGGTGAGCGCCAAGAAAATGACCATTAAAGGGCTCGTAAATCCAGTAACGTAGTTCAGGCTGCACGGAGACGTGCTTAAACTTCTTGTTATCACTGAATGTCCAGGGGTTGTAGTTACCGGATACATCCAGTGTCAGGTATGGGGACAGCCGAAACTCAGCACCCAGATTCAGCGTAGTGCCGGCATCATACAGCAGGTTTGTCTTTACACCCCAGGAAGGAAAAGACTTGGAAACCATATCCCGATTGCTTTGAGCATAAGAAGTATGTATAACAGCCGCACAGGCTATCCACAGTAATAGATATTTCTTCATTGAATCACTCTTTTTTCTTTATACCGATGTCCGACACTATACAAGTGTCAGACAAGAAATAACCCGGGTGCAACAGATTGCATATCAATTCATTAAGAATGAGTTGTATGATAGAAGTGAAACAAATCTTTTAGCTTGTAAAACGTTGAAAAGAATCGTATAAAAAAAGGAATAGAGAAAACGCTTTAAGACAGCGTATTTCGAGGCTACGAAGTAAAATCGAAAAATACCGTTTTGTAAAACATTAGTAAAACAATAACGAATAAATTAAATATCAACATGTTATGGAAATATTAAAGTCACAAGAACGTTTATCCTGCTTGTACAGCGCATGTATGAAAAGCTTTGCCATTGAGGTGTGTAATCTTGAACTGGGAATAAAGAAAAAATTATCACCTAAAAAGAATAAGATCATCTTTATTCTGGAAGGCGATCTGGAATTCCAATACAACGACCTGCCCGAAAAAAGTGCGGAAAAAGGTGACTTCTTCTTTATACCATCCAACGGTCAGTTCGACATCACCACATTACACAAATGCGTCGTACTCTTTATACGCCTGCCGGGCGGAGGGGTCATATGTGAAAGCTGCAATGTACAACAGCTATATAAGAATAAAACAAAAGACACCCACGAGAATCATCATGGTGATGGAGATATAAATACCCTGAAGATTAATCCGCCATTGTGGTATTTCCTGCATGGGTTGAACGAAAGCATCAAAAACGGCTTGAATTGCCGGTGCTACTTTGATAACAAGATAAAAGAACTGCTGATTATACTCAAAGCCTCCTATCCACGCAAGGAGTTGCAGACATTCTTCAGCATGATACTAAGCCCCAATATGGCATTTCAGGAGTATGTACGGGCCAATCACAACAAATATAACAGCGTAGCAGAATTCGCCGAAGCGATAGGATGACACCGAAAAATTTCGCTGTCGTATTTGTTAAGGTATTTAAAGAGACTCCCCAGCGGTGGATGGCTAAAGAAAAAGCAAAGCTGGTATATACAGAACTAAGTTCAGGGAATAAAAGTATTGCGCAAATTGCCGATGAGCAGGGATTCTCATCACAACAGCATCTGTGTAAATTCTGCCAGAGAGAATTCGGGGAAAGTCCTAAAAAGATACGCAATAAAAAAGATGTATAAAAAGATAAGAAAAATATATGAGATTTATTACAAAAAACGCCGTTCCTTTGCCGAAGAAATAAATGAAGTGTTTAACGAATTGTCTGACACTTGTATAATGTCGGATACCAACGACTGGCTACTTGGCACATTCCTATCGGATAAACATTTTAAGAAATCATCCGGGTGCATTTTCTTATTGCATTATATAGGGATTGAATGTAAAACATCCAAAGCAACAGCAGAAGATGAAGAAGACCGGGATACGGCAGTCAGCACTGTTTTCCCGGCATCACCCAAGATAGAGAGATCAAAAGAATCAAGATATTTACGCGTCATCTTCTCTGAAGAATGGCCGAGTCCCTCACAGATTACAGACAAAGGAAGCAACTCATTCTTGCAGATTGTAGCCCACGAATGCCGAGCGACATGCGTAGATACGATTTTACTAACACACGCCATTTCAGCCAGCTTCTTTAGACGGCGGTTCTGAGTACGCATAGCACTCTCATAAAGTTTACGCCCATTACCCTCCGAGCCATTTATAATGGGGAACAGGTAAGCAGAGTCACGAGTATCATCCGAAAAGCTGTCAATGATACGCTGCATACCCTCATTTACAGGAACGCAAATCTGCTTGCCCGTCTTTTTACGGTAATAACGAAGGATACCGTCCTTTATCTGGCTTTTCTTCAGGTACACAAGATCGACAAAACACATACCCTGCGCATAAAGGCAGAAGAAAAACAAACGCCACGAGAAATACAAATTCCGGATACAGAGATATTTCTGGCTCCCCGGACGGTAAAGTCGTAGCAGACTCTTGAAATTGATATTCTTCAGCCGGTTCACCTCAACCGCGCTTAGAGCGCGCCGTTTAGTCTCTTCAACACCGGTGAAAACATCAGCAAAGGGATTCTCACCTGTATCCAGAAGGCGCTTCGTCTCTATGGCACGGTTATAGATTACACGAAGGTTACGCATGTAGTAGCTGACAGTATTAGGCTGTTTGCCATTCTCCTTCAAATGGTTCTCAAAGCGTTTCACAAGCATAGCATTGATTTGTGACAAACAGACATCAATACCCGAATTAAAAGAGACAAATCCACGGCAGACCGTTACATAAGCCTTGGCGGTACGGTACTGACCGTTACGGCGGAGTTCACTGGAAAGCGTACGAGCATAGCCGAGAAGCTTGCTCTCGTCAGAAGATTCACGGTAATGTTCAACCACATCGTCTACCGTATACACACCTTTAAGGTCCAGCTGACGGATGATGTCATCAACTTTACCTGCGCAGGCAGTAATACGCTCCTGTACACCCTGTAGATACCCTATTCTCTCCGGGGCATCATCAGGAAACACAACCGTTTGCATTGTCCCGTTCCATTCCTCAGAATACAGACGCAAAGAAAGACTCACAGTCTTGGGGCGACGTCCATGAATGACGCGCAACGAAAGACTTCCCGGATGATGGCCCGTCTTCATAGACGGACGAAATACAAATTTGAATGTTGCCATATAACTAAACG
>ERZ791618.691-NODE-691-length-14731-cov-6.736304_pt1 | contig 14731 bp, 15 predicted proteins | sample MGYA00510059_ERZ791618 | MGnify/ENA primary metagenome ERZ791618 (study PRJEB30046, sample SAMN00715159) | human gut metagenome | study: EMG produced TPA metagenomics assembly of the A metagenome-wide association study of gut microbiota in type 2...
CTGCTGCCGGACACCAAAGTGACGGCGGGGGGCCCCCGAAAGGGGGGGGCCCCCGCCAGCGGCGGGACCAGCAGCCCCGCCTCCGCCAGCAGGACCCGTCCCGCCATATGGAAAATGATGCGATAATTCATAAATAAAGCCCCCGATGGGTCTGTCCGACGGAAAATCGGAACGGTTGAAGAAACTCTTGCCGCAGCCTATTATAGTTTACCCACCGGGGAAAGTCAATAATCCCCAGGACAGAACAAGGCCCCCGGCTTTCGCCGGGGGCCTTGGATACGTATTAGGGGGGAGACTTACTCAGCCTCGGCCAGAGCCTTGGCCTCGGCAATGGCCTTCTCCTGGGCCGCGGCGGGGCAATCCTCGTAGCGGACGAAGTTGAAGGTGAAGGTGCCGCGGGACTGGGTCATGGAGCGCAGGTCGATGGCATAGCTCATCATCTCGGCCATGGGGACCTCGGCCTCCAGCACCTGCTCGCCGTCGCCGGTGGGGTTCATACCCATGACGCGGCCCCGGCGCTTGTTCAGGTCGCCCATCACGTCGCCCAGGTAGCTGTCGGGAATGGTGACCTTCAGCTCGCCGATGGGCTCCATCAGCACGGGCTTGGCCTCGGGCAGAGCGGCCTTGAAGGCCAGGTTGGCGGCCAGCTTGAAGGCGATTTCGGAGGAGTCCACCGGGTGATAGGAGCCGTCCACCAGGGTGGCCTTCAGGAACACCACGGGATAGCCCGCCAGCACGCCGTGCTGGCAGCTCTCGCGCAGGCCCTTTTCAACGGCGGGGAAGTAGTTCTTGGGCACGGAGCCGCCGAACACGTTCTCCTCGAAGATCATATCCTCCTGCTCGGTCTGGGGCTCGAAAATGATATGGACGTCGCCGAACTGGCCGCTGCCGCCGGTCTGCTTCTTATAACGGCCCTGCTTGCGGACGGTGGAGCGAATCTTCTCGCGGTAGGCGACCCGGGGGGCGGACAGCTCAGCGTCCACGCCGAAGCGGGTCTTCAGCTTGGCGCACAGCACGTCGATCTGGATATCGCCGGCGCCGGAGATCACGGTCTGGTGAGTCTCGGCGTTGTTGACCACGTGGAAGGTGGGATCCTCCTCGTTGAGCTTGTTCAGGCCGGTGCCCAGCTTTTCGATCTCCTGCTTGGTCTTGGGGGAGATGGCGCGGCTGTAGCAGGGCTGGGCATAGTCCATGCCGTGGAGGCGGACGATGTTCTTGGCGTCGCACAGGGTGTCGCCGGTCTTGACCTTGTCCATCTTGCCGATGGCGCCGATGTCGCCGCAGCAGATCTCCTTGGTCTCCTCGCCCTTCTTGCCTTTCATGACATACAGGCGGCCCAGCTTCTCGGTGTTGCCGGTGGTGGGGTTATACAGGGCCATGTCGCCGGTGACCTTGCCGCGGATGACCTTGATCATGGAATACTTGCCGTACTGGTCGGAGATGGTCTTGAACACGATGGCGGCGGTGGGGCCGTTGGGATCGAAGGCGACCTCGATGTCGTTGCCGTCGTCATCCTGAGCGGCCTCGGCGGGCATATCGGTGGCCACGGGGGCCAGGTCCAGGATGGTCTGCAGCAGCATCTCCACGCCCAGACCGGTGTTGGCGGAGCCGCACAGCACGGGGCAGACGCTGCCGTCCCGGACGCCGATCTTCAGGCCCTTGGCCATATCCTGGGCGGACAGCTCCATGGTGTCGAAGAACTTCTCCATCAGCTCCTCGTCGGCGCCGGCGGCGGCCTCCATCAGCTCGGCGCGCAGGGCCTCCACCTCGTCGGCCATGTCGGCGGGGATGGCGCAGGCAGCGGCCTTGCCGCCCTTGACCTCATAGGCGGTGTTGTGCAGCAGGTCCACGATGGCGGTGACCTTCTTGTTGCCGTCGATGACCGGGGCAACGATGGGGGCGATGGCCTGGCCGAACTTGCCCTTCAGGGCGTCCAGGCAGGAGGCGTAGTCGCTGTTGTCCTCGTCGGTGCGGTTGATGAAGATCATCCGGGGCTTCTTGCCCAGCATCTTCCAGGAGCGCTCCATGCCCACGGACAGACCGTCCTTGGCGGCGCCCACCAGAACGGCGCACTCGGCGGCGCGGATGGCGGACAGAGCCTCGCCGGAGAAGTCGAAGTTGCCGGGGGCGTCCATCACGTTGATCTTCACGCCCTTATAATTCACGGGAGCAAAGGCCAGGGAAATGGAAATCTGGCGCTTGATCTCCTCGGCGTCGTAGTCGCAGGTGGTGTTGCCGTCGGCGGTGCGGCCCAGGCGGTCGGTACCCTTGGTCATAAAGAGCATCTGCTCGGCCAGAGAGGTCTTGCCGGAGCCGCCGTGGCCCAGCAGGGCGATGTTGCGGATGTCGTTGGCAGTCATAGTGGTTGTTCTCCCTTCGTTTTCTGTACAAGCGCGGTTTTTCCGCCGCGCATTCGCTCAACATATGGATTATATAATATTTTGCCGGTTCTGACAACTATATTTTTAGGGATTTTCAGCAAAATTTCCGGAAAACCTCCCGGGCAGGGGGGGAAAATCACCGCTCCAGCAGTCCCGGCAGCAGGTGCAGGGCCTTCTCAAACTCCACCCCGTACCAGGGGGCGTTGGGGTCCCGGCAGGTGACCTGAATACAGGCCAGGGTGAAATCCGCCGCCAGGCGCAGAGCCTCCGGCAGGCTTTTGCCCCGGACCATGGCCCCGGCGCAGGCAGCGGAGAAGATGTCGCCGGTGCCGTGGAAGTGGTCGTGGACCCGGGGGGTGTGATACTGGAAGATGCCGCCGCTTTCCGGGTCCAGGGCCATGACCCCCAGGCGGTCCGGCCCGAAGGGCACCCCGGTGAGCACCGGACAGCGAGGCCCCAGGTCCCCCACCCGCCGCAGCAGGTCCCGCCACCAGGACAGGTCCTCCGTCTCCCGGTAGGGGGTGTCCGTCAGCAGGCAGGCCTCCGTCACGTTGGGCACCGCCACATGGGCCCGGCTTACCACCCGGCGCATATACGCCGGAAAGTCCGGGCCGAAGCCGCTGTACAGCCGTCCGCCGTCGGCCATGGCCGGGTCCACGAACAGCAGGGTGTCCGGCCCTGCCAGCAGGTCGAAAAAGTCGCAGACCTCCTCCGTCTGCCGGGGGGAGGCCAGATAGCCGGTGCAGATGGCGTCCAGGGTCACGTTCTGGCTTTTCCAGTGGCGGGCGATGGGCAGCAGCTGGTCCGACAGGTCCCGGCTGATGAAGCCGGGGAACATGGTGTGGGTGCTGAGCACCGCCGTGGGTACGATGGCGCACTCCACCGCCATGGCGGAGATCACCGGCAGCGCCACCGTCAGCGAGCAGCGGCCCAGACACGAGATATCCTGGATACTGGCAATACGTTTCATGCGGGGGTCCTCCGTGTGTACGATTCCCTATCAGTGTAGCACATCCGGCGGCTTCGGGCAAGGGGCGATAAAAACGAAGGAGCCCGGCGCACCGCGCCGGGCTCCCGGTATGTTGATGGGTATGGGCCGTCAGGGGTTCAGGTGCCGCTTGAAGTTGCCCCGGGTATGTACGCCCTCCTGCATCATGAAGAAGGCGTGGGAGTCAATTTTCTGGACCTCCTGCTGCAATGTCTCGATCTCGTACTTGGACAGGCAGATGCAGAGGATCTGCACCTCATCGCCGGTGTAGGCGCCGTGGCCGGTCCAGTAGGTGATGCCCCGGTCCATCTTCCGCCCCAGCTCCCAGAAGGGCTCCAGGTCCCGGAGCTTGGTGACGATGAGCACCTGGGTGGTGATGTTCTGCTGGTGCACCCGGTCCACAAACAGGGCGTTGAACACCGTGTAAATGGCGGAATAGATGGCCGTGGGGGCGCTGAACAGGATCAGGCATAGGGTATACAGGGCGGCGTTGAACAGCAGGGAGAACTTGCCCACCGTGAAGCCCCGGCCCTTTTTGGACAGATACAGCCCCAGAATGTCCAGCCCGCCGCAGGAGGCGCCGCAGGTCAGCACCAGGCCGTTGGAAAAGCCCGCCAGAATGCCGCCCACCAGGCAGCTGGTGAGCATATCCGGGATGATGGGCTCCGCCGGAATGGGGATGATGGACAGAAACAGGGAGTTGGACACCGTGCACAAAGCCAGCTTCACCACGAAGGTCCGGCCCATGGTCTTATAGGCCAGCAGCAGCAGCGGCAGGTTCGCCAGCAGGTACAGCGTGCCCGCCAGGTCGAAGTTGCTGAAGCGGATGCCCAGCTTGGTGTCCAGCAGGGTGCGGATCACCTGGCACAGGCCCAGCAGACCGCTGGTATACAGGTGCTGGGGCACGATGAACAGATTGATGGCCAGAGCCAGCAGCAGCGACCCGAACAGCGCCGCCCCCACCCGGGGCCAGCGATTGTGCACAAGCTTATCCAACATAATAGGAGATACCACCCTTTCTCGTCAGTCTTTTCCCTCTATCTCGCAGGGGACCGCCTGTCCGCCGGACGGACACGCGCCCCATATAAACCGCGCGTACAGTATAGGCATTATACGGTTTTCCCCGGAAAAGTCAAGGCTTTTCCGGGGAAAATGTAAGTTTTTTTACAGACTGTACCGCAGGCTGCGGTACAGCTTCCAGGTGCTGCGGGACAGGGTCCGGGAAACGGTGGCCTTGTTGATGCCCAGCTCCTGGGCAATGCGGGTGACGGACATGTTACGGGAATAGCGCATGCGCATGATCTGCCGCTGACGGGGCGTCAGCTCCTCCTCCATGGCCAGGGGGAGGTTCCGCAGAAGCCGCTCGATCCGGGGGCGGTTGTCCTCCTGATTCTCCTGCTTCCAGAGCTGCAGACTGGCCATGCTCAGCGGATCATAGGGCAGGCCTGCCAGGTCAGATACGGTATTTTTCACGTCTTATGTACCCCCTGTCGTAATAATGGGCGGTGTGCTCCGCCAGCTCCCGGGCCTCCTGCAGCAGGGGCCGCAGCTCCTGCTGTCTGCGGCGCAGGGCCCGGACCCGCTCCGGGTCCCCCTCCGTCAGCGCCTGATGGCGCAGCTCCCGCAGCCGCCGGGACACGGCCTCCGCCTGCCGGGCATACTGCGGGGACAATTCCTGCATCGTCATATCAACTGCCTCCTCTCTCCTGTGTGCATGGGTGAATGTGGTGTCGGTGCCGGTTTATGTAAAAAATTCCCGCCAGAGGCGAAAATTTCTGTTGACAAACGGGGTGGAGTCTGGTAATATAATCTTCGCTGGTCAGACGCTGGTGTAGCTCAGCTGGTAGAGCAGCTGATTTGTAATCAGCAGGTCGGGGGTTCGAATCCGTCCACCAGCTCCAAACTTCATATATGGGGGATTTCCCGAGTGGCCAAAGGGGACAGACTGTAAATCTGCTGGCAACGCCTTCGGTGGTTCGAATCCACCATCCCCCACCAGGACTTCCGGATGCTTGCATCCGGAAGTCTTTTTTTGCCTCTACCTATACATGAATTTTCTCAAATCGTTGCATAAATCCGGGCAACAACCGAAAAAATTTGTTGCACTGTCCCATTGCGCGGCCCTGCCGCCTGTGCTATAATGCCGGGGCATTCTGAGGGAAAAGGGCGATTTTTATGACAGATACGGTACTTTTCATACTGGAAATCGTGGGCACGGCGGTTTTTGCCGCCTCCGGGGCCCTGGCGGGGCTTCAGCGCCAGCTGGACGCCTTCGGTGTGGTGATCCTGGGCGTGTGCACCGCCTGCGGCGGCGGGGTCATCCGGGACCTGACCCTGGGCATCACCCCGCCGGTGATGTTCTGCCAGCCGGTGTATGCCCTGGTGGCCATGGGGGTGTCGGCCCTGGTGTTCCTGCCGGCGGTGCGGCACCTGCTGGCGGTGGAGAGCCGGGCTTATGAGCTGGTGATGCTGTGGCTGGACTCCATCGGTCTGGGGCTGTTCACGGTGGTGGGCGTTCAGTGCGCCTTTCAGCAGGCCCAGGACTATAACCTGTTTCTGCTGGTGTTCGTGGGCGTCATCACCGGCGTAGGCGGCGGTGTGCTGCGGGACGTGCTGTCCAATCAGAAGCCCTATATCTTTGTCAAGCATTTTTACGCCTGCCCCACCCTGATCGGGGCATTGCTGTGCGCCCTGTGCTGGCGGTACCTGGGGGATATCCCCTCCATGCTGCTGGGGGCGGCGGTGATCCTGGTGCTGCGGCTGTGCGCGGCCCACTTCCGCTGGGGCCTGCCCCATGCCGCCGACCTTCCGGAATAACCAGCGTTTGCCAAAAAGGACTATGCCTGCCGCGGCTGCGGCAGGTTTTTTTCGGCCTTGCTGCCAAGTAACTTGAGAATGACGCTACTATAGCACAAGAATCTTGTTATGTCAATCCTAAATTAACAAGATTCTTGTTAAAACTATTGACAAGAACCAATAAATATGGTACGCTATCGACAGCATGGGGCGAACCCCGTCGAAGGAGGGCGAAAGCATGAGCTTTGGCGAACAGCTGCGCAAGCGCCGGGAGGAGCTGGGCATCTCCCGGGCGGAGTTGGCAGGCCGGTTGGGAATTTCCCGGTCAGCAGTGGGGAACTATGAAACCGGCGTCAGCGCTCCCAAGGAGGAGGTGCTGCTGCGGCTGTTTGACGCCCTGGGGGTGGACCCCAACTATCTGTACCGGGACGCCTACCGTGCCCACGGCGGCATCCGGTCCGACGAGGAGCAGGCCCTGCTGGAGAGCTATCGGCGGCTGAGCCTGGCGGGCCGACAGACGGTCCACACCATGGTCCGGGCCCTGGAGGACCTGCAGCAGGAGTCGGAGCGCCTTCAGCCCCTGCAGGACTCCCGCACCATCCCCCTGTATGCCAGTCCCGCCGCTGCCGGATATGCCGCCCCGGTGTTCAACGAGGACTATGAGACCATTCCCGTTACCGGCCAGGTGCCCCGGGGAGCGGAGTTGGCGGTGCGGATCCAGGGGGACTCCATGGAGCCGTATATCCACGACGGCGGCGTGGTGTATGTGAACCACGACCCCCTGCAAAACGGCGACGTGGGCATTTTCTGCGTGGACGGCGACATGGTGTGCAAGCAGTATTACCGGGACCCCCTGGGCATGGTGTATCTGTTCAGCCTGAACCGCCGCCGGTCCGACGCCGACGTGTTGCTGCCCCCCAGCAGCGGGCGCAGTCTCACCTGCTTCGGCCGGGTCATGCTCCATGGTCTGCCTCTGCCCCAATGATTTTTTCGGTGATTCCGACAAATTATTGTAATTTGATTTGACTTTTTGCATAAAGACTCTTACAATAAAAGCCGCTCTCTGAATGGTAGCACCAGATAAGAAAACATTGAAAAAGTCAGTAAAATCAATGTTTTTTATGGTGCAAACACGGTGCGAAGTCGAAACAATCAAATACTGACAGGCTCAAAGGGCGTTGATATGCAAGTATCAGCGCCCTTTTCCTATACCCACAAGCCATAGGCATTGAAAACCTATGGCTTTTTTTTATACCCATTTTTGAAGGAGGCTGGCAATGAAACTGACAGAAGCAGAAATGAGGATGGTGTTTCAGATTGAAAGTACCAATCAGAACGCCGCCCTGAATGAGATTTACATGACATGGCGCTATGCGCCGAACCCGGCAACGAAAGAAACGGCGGAAGGCCTTCTGGACAAGCTCCGCCCACTGTCGGATCAGGAGTGCATGGATTTGATCCGCAAGGTGCAGGCCGAATACCGTCTGCCGGAGAAAGCCCGCACCATCGGGGAAATGCTGGCAGAAGCCAGGCAACGATCCGGGGCGCAGAAGTTATCCGGCCATGACATTATGGCTTTGGAGCGTTTCGACCCGGCGACCAGACACATGATTGTCTTTGATGTTCTTACCCATGACTCGCCTGTTGGCTGGAAGGGTGAGAAAATGCGTCTGTTCCTGACCGACGCCGGATACAGCAAGGCTTTGGAAAATCAGGAAAAGGGGCACATCAAAATCCGCAGCCATGCGAAGGTACTTTCCGGCGATCTCCACTATGACCATAAAGACCGTGAGAGGTAGCCGACTGAAAACTGTATCAAAATCAGTGGGATATCTTCTGTTTCTTCCTCTGTGGCTTGCGTTCTGAATGGGGCGTGGATGTTTTCCCATGCAGGAGGCTATGGAGGCATACAGACGGGTAAACCGCTCAAAATCAACACTTTTTATTTTCACAGGAAGGAGGTGCGAAGATGGCTGTTTTTCGTATTGAAAAGACCCGTGATTATACGGTCATGTCGAACCATCACTTGAAAGATCGGACGCTGACCCTGAAATCCAAAGGGCTGCTGTCCATGATGCTGTCACTCCCTGACGAGTGGAATTACACCACCAGAGGTCTTGCGGCGATCTGCCGGGAAGGTGTGGACAGCATCGGCGCGGCATTGAAGGAGCTGGAAAACCACGGGTATATCCGGCGCACCCAGCTTCGGGATGAAAAAGGCAAGATCACGGATACCGAGTATGTCATTTACGAAATGCCTCAGTGCGAGCCGTCGTCAAGCCCAGGTACGCCTTTACCGGGTACGGCAAAGCCATATACGGAAAACCCGGATATGGGTATCCCGGATACGGCGGAACCGTGTACGGAAAACCCCGCACAATTAAATACTAATCAACCAAAGACTGATTTATCAAGTACGGAGATATCAAATCCTATCCAATCAAATCCCCCTACCCCCGCAGGGGCAAGGATGGGAACGGATCGGATGGGAGCCAGAGAATGTTATCGTGAAGTGATTTTGGATAACATCGAGTACAGCTATCTGGTGCAGGACAGCCATGTCGACCGTGAGCAGCTTGACGAGATCGTTGACCTGATCGTGGATACCGTGTGTTCTGCCCGCAAAGTCATCCGCATTGCCGGAGACGATTATCCGGCGGAGGTGGTAAAGTCCCGGTTTATGAAGCTGGACAGTTCCCATGTTCAGTATGTTATGGACTGCATGAAGGACAACACCACCTATGTCCGCAACATCAAGAAATATCTTCTGGCGGCGCTGTATAACGCCCCGACCACCATCAACAGCTACTATTCTTCCCTGGTGCAGCACGATATGTACGGGGACGGGCAAAGGGGGCGAGGCTAAATGCAGGAGGAAGTAACGCGAGGCGCCGTAACGCTCATTGTTGACGGAGCCAAGCTAAGTGAGCAGGTCTTTGAAAAGGCCGTCAAAAAGTTCCTGGAGGAAATCCAGAAAAGCCAGAAGCCAAAAATCTACCGCGGCAGGCAGAGCCTTAAACAGCTTGCCAGCCAGAACGCCGGTCTTGCCAATATCGAGATCAGCGACAAGAATATCAAGGCTTTCTCCCGTGTGGCGAAGAAATACCATGTGGATTTTGCCTTGAAGAAGGACACCGCCGCCGAGCAGCCCCGTTACCTGGTCTTTTTCAAAAGCCGGGACGCGGATGCCATCACAGCGGCGTTTCAGGAGTTTGCCAGCCGGAAAATGAGCCGTGAGGAAAAGCCCTCCATCCGGGAACGGCTGACCCAGGCGAAGGAACAGGCGGCGGAGAAAGTGGAACACCGCACCATTGACCGGGAGAAAGTAAAGGTCAAAGATCGGAGCGTGCAGAGATGAACATGAAAAAACTGTTTTTGCTGAATCTCCCGTATCTTCTGTTCGTGTATCCCTTCGATAAGCTGGCACAGGCTTTCCGGCTTGCGCCCGGTGCTGACCTCTCCGGCAAGTTGCTCTCCATTGGGGACGGCTTCACGGCAGCCCTTTCCTCCCCGTGGCTCAGTTTCCATCCCACGGACCTGCTGATCGGCATAGCCGGTGCGGTGATCCTTCGCATGGCGGTCTACCTGAAAGGCAAGAACGCTAAGAAGTATCGCCACGGGATCGAGTATGGTTCTGCCCGCTGGGGTACGGCGGCGGATATTGCTCCCTACATGGACAAGGACTTTTTCCATAACATCCCCATGACGCAGACAGAACGGATCACAATGGCGAGCCGTGCAAAGCAGCCGAAGTATGCCAGAAACAAAAACATTCTGGTAATCGGCGGTTCCGGCAGCGGTAAGACGCGGTTCTTCTGTAAGCCGTCGCTGCTGCAAGCCCATTCGTCCTATGTCTGCACCGATCCGAAAGGAACCTTGCTACCGGAGATCGGCACTTTCCTGGAACGGAAGAAATACCGTATCAAGTGCCTCAACCTGATAAACTTCCGAAAATCCATGAAATACAACCCTCTGGCCTATATTCGGTCAGAGAAGGATATCTTAAAGCTGGTGAATGCCCTGATTATGAACACGAAGGGCGAAGGCGAAAAATCTTCGGAAGATTTTTGGGTCAAAGCGGAACGCCTCTATTATTCCGCGCTGATCGGCTACATCTGGTACGAGGCCACGGAGGAAGAAAAGAACTTTCTCACACTTCTGGACCTCATCAATGCCAGCGAAGCCAGAGAGGACGACGAGACTTATCAAAGCCCGGTGGACCTGCTCTTTTCTCAGTTGGAGGAACGGGAGCCGGATCACTTCGCCGTCAAGCAGTACCGCAAATTCAAGATGGCAGCGGGCAAGACCTTAAAATCCATCCTCATTTCCTGCGGCGCCCGGCTTGCACCCTTCGATATCAAGGAGCTGCGGGACCTGATGGAATATGACGAACTGGAACTGGATACCCTGGGCGACCAAAAGACGGCGCTGTTTGTGATCCTTTCGGATACGGACAGCACTTTCAATTTCGTGGCCGCCCTCATGTATAGTCAGCTTTTCAATCTGCTCTGCGACAAGGCGGATGACTTCTACGGCGGGCGGCTGCCTGTCCATGTCCGTCTGATCCTGGACGAGTTTGCCAACATCGGCCAGATACCGAACTTCGATAAGCTGATTGCCACCATCCGAAGCCGTGAAATATCGGCTTCTATTATTTTGCAGTCGCAGAGTCAGCTAAAGACCATCTACAAGGACGCGGCAGATACCATCGTCGGTAACTGTGACAGCACCTTGTTTTTGGGAGGCAAAGAGAAATCCACGCTCAAGGAAATTTCGGAACTGCTGGGGAAAGAGACCATTGATCTCTATAACCAGTCCGAAAACCGGGGCAGCCAGGTTTCCCACGGCCTCAGTTATCAGAAATTAGGAAAGGAGTTGATGACCCAGGACGAATTGGCAGTGATGGACGGCGGCAAGTGTATCTTCATGCTGCGGGGCGTGCGTCCGTTCCTTTCGGACAAGTACGACCTCACCCGGCACCCGAATTACAGATACACGGCCGACGCCGACCCTAAAAATGTCTTTGACATGGAACGGTACATGAAGAAGCAGCGTGCCGTGGTAAAACCCACGGACACCTTCGATGTGTACGAGATTGACGCAACAACTTAACCCAAAATCAAAAACATTTTTTAGGAGGATTATTTTATGGAATTTTTCAACAGTGCAGTTGGTGTTTTGCAGACTCTCGTAGTGGCCCTGGGCGCAGGTCTTGGTATCTGGGGCGTTATCAACCTTCTGGAAGGTTACGGCCAGGACAACCCTGCTTCCAAAAGCCAGGGTATGAAACAGTTCATGGCTAATTAAAGGGAACAAAAAGAAAGGAAAAGCACAATCCAGACGGTATCAGCGGCAGGATACAAGAATAAATTGTGATTACACAAGATTGATGTTATAATAAGAGAAAAGTTCCTGCCCGGGCCGGCGGCCCCGGGGGGCGGCGGGAGGGGACGGGGGTGTGGAGTCCGTTCCGGATACGACTCAGGAATAGTTTGCCTGTATTGGCTGTAAAACAGGATTGATAGAGTAGGAATGACAGATCTGACATCCATAAAAAACCGTTTCGGGATCATCGGTAACTCCGAGGCGCTCAACCGTGCGCTGGAGGTTGCCCTGCGTGTGGCGCCGACCGATCTTTCGGTACTCGTTACGGGTGAAAGCGGCGTCGGCAAGGAGTTTTTCCCGCAGGTGATCCATGCCTATTCGGCACGTAAACACAATAAATATATCGCCGTGAACTGCGGCGCCATTCCCGAAGGAACGATCGATTCCGAATTGTTCGGACACGAGAAGGGGGCCTTCACCGGAGCAGTCGAAGCCCGCAAGGGTTATTTCGAGGAGGCGGACGGCGGGACGATCTTTCTGGACGAGGTGGCCGAGCTGCCTCATTCGACCCAGGTGCGGTTGTTGCGTGTGTTGCAGACCGGCGAGTTCATCCGCGTCGGTTCGGCCAAGGTGCAGAAGACCAACGTGCGCGTGGTGGCGGCGACGAATACGAATTTGCAGGATGCGATCCAGGCGGGGCGTTTCCGCGAGGATCTCTATTACCGGCTCAATACGGTGCCGATCCAGGTGCCTCCTCTGCGGGAACGGAAGGAGGATATTTTCTTGCTTTTCCGCAAGTTCGCGGCCGATGTAGCGGCCCAGTACCGTATGCCGGCTATTTCTCTGGACCCCGAGGCCCGGCAGATGCTGGAGAATTACTATTGGCGGGGCAATATCCGTCAGTTGAAAAATGTCGCCGAACAGATTTCGGCCATCGAGGAGGCGCGGCTCATTACGCCTGCCATCCTGACGAAGTACCTGCCCGCACAATCTCAAAGCGGAGCATCTACGTCGATGAGTACGGCCTTGCATAGCGGTCCGGGCGACGGCGTGTCTTTCGAACGGGAGTTGCTTTACAAAGTGCTTTTCGACCTGCGGGCCGACGTCAATGACCTGAAGCGGATGCTTACCGAGCTGATGCAGCGTGCCGAGCGTCCTGCCGAGCCGACCAAAGACCTGGCGGGGTTGTTGCCGGCTTCCGCCCACAGTATCGCTTCTCCGGACTATACGGAGAGCGAGGAGGTGGTCGATGAACAGCCTTCGCGGGAACTGACCAAAGCCGATGTGCTGCGGGAGCAGATCCTTCGGGCCCTGCGGCGCAACAACGGCCGCCGCCGGGAAGCCGCTGCCGAGCTGTTTATGTCGGAGAGAACTCTTTACCGTAAAATCAAGGAGCTCGGCATCGACGAGAACTCCTGAAAAATATCGTTTATAATCGAATGAAAGCTGTACTCAAATATGCGATCGTCGTCGCAGCGGGCCTCTTGCTGGCCGGTTGCGGGTACAAGGTGAACTATTCGTTGTCGGGCGCTTCGATTCCGCCCGATGCCAAGACCTTCAGTGTGGCCTACTTCCCGAACAACGCCCCGATGGTGGCTCCGATCCTGAGCTCGACGCTGACGGATGCCTTGCGGGACAAGTTTACGCGCCAGACGCGTTTGACGCAGGTGGACGAAGGCGGCGATTTCGCTTTCGAAGGCGAGATCACCGGTTATACTTCGACGACGGCTTCGGTTTCGGGTTCGTCCGAAACGGCCCTGTTGAACCGATTGACCATTACCGTCAATGTGCGCTTCACCAATGCGGTGGACGAGAGCATGTCGTGGAAAAAGACGTTTTCGGCGTTCGAGGATTTCGATTCTTCGAAACTGCTGAATGAAATCGAGGGCGAACTGATTCCCCAAATCGTCGATAAACTGGTGACGGACATTTTCCAGGCATCGGCGGCAAACTGGTAGCGGATGGCAGATTTCAAGGAATATACGATGTCCGGAGGCACGGTAGGCCCGGTCGATGAAGCGCAGCTCGATGCGCTCGTCGGGCGTTACGAGTGGTTTACTCCCGCCCGTATCCTGCGCGTGCTTCAAACCGGGCGTTCCGACCGTCGGGTGTCGATCGCGGCGGTGTCGCGTCTGCTGCCGCTCGGACGGTTCACGGTCGATCGGGAGGCGCTTTGTGCGCTTTCGCCTGCCGACCTGATCGACCGTTTCCTGAAGGAGGGGGGGCATCGGATCGTGGCCGAGGAGGGCGAAGTCGTTGAAGAGGTCCGCACCGAGGCCGAATTGAGCGGTGACGACGACCTCGTTACGGAGGATCTGGCGGAAATCTACCTGGCCCAAGGGCTTTACGACGAAGCAATCGCCATTTATCGCAAATTAAGTTTGTTAAATCCGGAAAAAAGTGTTTACTTTGCGTCGCTTATTGACAAAATCGCAAATAAATAATTAAAACGATAGGAACATGTTATACACTCTTTGTATCATTCTGATTCTGGTTGCAAGTATTCTCATCATTCTGGCTGTACTCGTTCAGAATCCCAAAAGCGGCATGGCTGCCAATTTCGGTGCTTCGAACCAGGTGATGGGCGTTCGCCAGACTTCGGATTTCCTGGAGAAATTTACGTGGACGATGGCCGTCGTGATCGTCGTGTTGAGTCTGTTGGCTACGCTGGCTATGGATCGCGGTCTGGTGGCTCGCAGCAACGTGGAACTCGAGAAAGATGCCAATGCGCTGATGGAGAAGATGATCGTCGAAGATCCCGCTCCTGCGGTTCCGCAGGCGGAACTTCCGGCTTCCGATCAGCAGCCTGCGCCGGCCGCTGCTCCTGCCGAATAAGCGGGCGATTCATTCCGATATAAAAGGCTGTGGATTTTTCCACGGCCTTTTTTTTGCAGCTTCGAACGGTCTGGTTGGCCATAAGGTCAGAACTTCGGCCGGGCCGGTTTTTAGGCGGGAGGACAAGATTCGGATACGAAGGGCTGTTCGCACGGTCGAATTTTCGATAAGGTTCCGGTTCATAGTTTGGGCCGGGAGGCCGGGACAGGGACCCGTTTGCGATCTTGACCGATGGAATATTCGGTGACGACAGTTGTTGGAATATTCGAAAGGTTCCCTGTGCGGTGCTCCGGTCCTGGTCTAACGTTTTCGGGTATTGTAGGGCGAGGCCCCCCCCGGGGAATTTTTCCGGGGGGGGGGCGCCGGGTGGCCCCCGCCGGGGCCGCCCCCCCGCGCCCCCCCCCCC
>ERZ791618.692-NODE-692-length-14718-cov-1.623610_pt1 | contig 14718 bp, 12 predicted proteins | sample MGYA00510059_ERZ791618 | MGnify/ENA primary metagenome ERZ791618 (study PRJEB30046, sample SAMN00715159) | human gut metagenome | study: EMG produced TPA metagenomics assembly of the A metagenome-wide association study of gut microbiota in type 2...
TGGTATCCGTGGTGTCGGCTCGTTGAATGGTTCAGACCCATTGATTGTTGTGGACGGTGTCTCGAATGTGGATATCGACGCGGTCAATCCGAATGATATCGAGTCTTTGCAAGTCTTGAAAGATGCTTCCGCTACTGCGATTTACGGTGCGCAAGGAGCGAATGGTGTAATCATTATCACGACAAAGCAAGAACTAAAAGCGGCCGGGTACGAGTATCTTATGATGGTTACTTTGGTGTGGCAAAGATGGCGAATAGTGGTTATGATTTGTTGAATGGATGGGAGGCGATGGAATGGCAAGCACAAGGTATGAGAAACGTGCGGGATTATCGCGGACAAACACCCACCGCTCATCCTCAATTCGGATCGTTGAACGATAAAGATGAATTGACGATGCCTTATGCGATTAAACCGGCCGGTTTATCAAAAGATCAAGTAATCTCGCAGTTTGGTAGTATCGATGCGTGGGTGGCTTCCTATAAACCGGATGGTAGTAATTCGTGGTCGCGTTCCGCTTATTATCAGATGTTGGAAGATGGATATTCGGAAGCGGAGGCCCAGAAAGGAACGAATTGGTATGATATGGTGACTCGTACGGGTAAAGTACAGGATCATCAGATCTCTTTATTAGGAGGTGGAGAAAAAGGAACTTACTCGGCTTCTTTAGGCTATACTAATCGGGAAGGAACGATTATCTCTTCTTTCTTTAAACGTTATTCACTGCGTGCCAACTCTACTTATAATGCGAATAAATATTTCACGATAGGCCAGAATTCCAATATCGCCGTAATGGAGATGGGCGGTGAGCGGGGTCGTCAAGGCGATGCGAGCGTATTCGCCCAAACATATACGATCCAGCCATGGGTACCTGTTTATAATGTAGGTGGCGATTATGCGGGATCACAGGCCTCGGAAGGTGGACGTGCGAATACGGCTTATCAGACAGCCATGAATCAACAGGATGATTGGACTCGTTTCATGCGATTGCAAAGTGCGGCTTTCGCCGAGTTGAAACCGATCAAAGGCTGAGTCTTCGTACGCAGTTCAGCGTTCGTTTGATGGGTATGTGGAGCCAAGCGTTGAGTGAGAAGACGATCGCTACCAATAAAGAGGGGCAATCTCAAAATTATCTGGAGGAAAACGCGAATTGGAGGTTGGATTATCAGTGGACCAATACGGCGACTTATAAGACGAAATTCAATGAAGATCATGACGTGACATTTATGATCGGTACGGAAGCTATGAAATTTGGTGTGGGACGAAGCATGAAAGCCATTCGCTATGATTATATCTTCGAGAATAATCCCAATACATGGATATTAAACAATGGTTCTTCCGACAATATGAAGAATGAAGGAAAAATGTTTGATAAAAGTACGATGTTCGGCTTGTTTTTCCGTGGCGATTATTCCTATAAAGGTAAATACTTGGCAACTGTAACGGTTCGCCGGGATGCTTCTTCCCGGTTTGGCGAGGATAACCGCTGGGGTACATTCCCTTCTCTTTCTTTAGGCTGGCGTATGTCGGATGAGGTCTTTATGGAAAAGACACGTACGTGGTTGGATGATTTAAAGGTGCGTGCGGGTTATGGAACGACCGGTAACTCTAATATCGGAGCCTATAATTATGCGTTTCAATATGCGACCGGAAATGATTATTTATATGGAATCACAGGTGCGGATTCAGGGGCGTCTCCGGGCTATGCGATCTCAAATCTGGGGGATGTGAATGCTAAGTGGGAAACAACCAAGATGTTTAACGTCGGTTTAGACGTAACGGCGTTGAATAATCGTTTGACCGGAAGTATCGATTATTATATTAAGAAGACTTCAGATTTGTTGGTGAACGCTAACTGGTCCGCTTTGGCCGGTAACGCTACTAAGCCAAAGATCAATATTGGCGATATGCAGAATAAAGGTCTTGATTTCAGTGTGGGCTGGAGAGATAAAGTCGGTGATTTTAGTTACTCGGTAAACGCCAATATCTCAACCTATAAGAATAAGGTTACCCAATTAGGTTCTTCGGATCTATTTACGAATACGCGTTTGAGTAAGGTAAACATCACCACGGTAGGGCAACCGGTAGCGATGTTCTACGGTTATCAAGTGGACGGAATCTATACGAGTGAACAAGATGTGCTGAACTATAAGACCGCGGATGGAAAAACGATTTTACCGTATGCCGTGGCGGACGAGGCCAGCTTGAATCCTCAATCATGGGTAGGTCGTTATAAGATTCGTGACGTGAACGGAGATGGAAAGATTGGGGCGGAAGACCGTACGATTATCGGTAATCCGCATCCGGACTTCACGGGAGGTGTGAACCTTAGTGTTGGTTGGAAAGGTTTTGATTTGAGTACATTCCTTTATTTCTCTGTAGGTAACGACTTGTATAAACATTATCAGTATTATACGCATTTCGGGGCATTACAAAGTAACTTCTCTAAAGATCGCTTGGAAAACTCTTGGGATCCCGTTACAAACCCGGATGGTATCTATCCATTATGGGCTGGTACATCTAATGAAGGTACGGAGGCGGCTAATGAATCCAATTCTACTTATATAGAAGACGGTTCATACTTGCGTATGCAGACATTGACGCTCGGTTATACGTTGCCAAAGAGTATCTTGAATAAGATCAAATTTGAGAAGATTCGTGTTTACGGTCAGGTTTCCAATGTGTTTACATTAACAGGCTATTCAGGTTTGGATCCGGAGGTTCGTAGCAATAATGAAGATAGCAGTAACGATATGATGAAAGGTATCGACTACGGTTCTTATGGTATGCCACGCCAGTTCATTTTAGGCGTGAATATTTCTTTCTAAAAGGATTTTCGATAAGGATATTGATAACGATTAAAAAAAACAGTATGAAAAGACTATTTATATATTCAATGTTAGTGGCGTCTTCATTAGGAGCGATGACCTCTTGCTCTGACTTCTTGGATGTGAAGCCGGTGGGTGCGGTCAGTGAAGAAGAGTTACTGAATCAGGAAGGCGTAAATTATGCGATTACAGGAATGTATTCATCGATGCTTACACAGGAGTATTTTGCGGCTCCTTTGACAAATTATGCCTATGGCGATGTACTGGGTGGAAGCGCGAATAAAGGGTCTACGTTTACGGACCAGTCTGACTTTACGAACTTGGAAACGTATGCGATCACTACGGACAACGGATATTTGAATACCAAATGGAAAGTGGTTTATGAAGGTGTCTATCGTGCGAACAACGTGATTAATATGATCGATAAAATCAAGGACGAGCTTTCCTCCGTAAAAGGCGTATCAAAGGATTTTTATACCGAAGCGATCGCCCAAGCCCGATTCTTCTGCGGATTCTGGCATTTTGAGGGAATGAAATTATTTGGTGCCGCTATTCCTTACGTGGGAAGCGAGGAGTTCGCTAGCGATGTAAACCCAAAAGTTTCCAATGTGGATGAGTCTGGCAATTATATTTACATATGGGATAAGGGGCCGAGGATTTACAGTTCGCTTATGATAACCTGCCGGATATTTGGGCGAGCGATAAAGGACGTGTCAATAAATGGGCCGCCGCCGCTTTCTTGGCAAAATTGAGGCTGTATCAGTCTTCACCCTATAACGGTACGAATGGTTCTTCCGATCATTGGGCGGATGCCAAGGCTTTATTGGAGGCTATTATCGCGAATGGGCAGGATAATAATGGCACGAAATTCAAACTAGCGGATACTTATGAGGATTTGTTTACGGCAGGGGGGTAGTGCCGATTGGAGCGGTGAGTCCGTGTTCGATATACAGCGGACTATCTCTGGTTCTCAGGTAATCACGAACTCTATCGAAGGTTCATGGCATACGGCTCCTCCGGGAGGTATGGGCACATCCGGATGGGGTTTCTATCAACCTTCCTATGAGTTGGTAAACTCACATATCGTAGACGAGAATGGTTTGCCGTATCTGGATAAATCATATTAAGATAAACCGGCGTTGACTACCTTGACAGATAATATTCCACATACGGATTTAGAGGTTTTTACCGATCCTCGTCTGGATATCAGTACCGGTCGTTTTGATGTCCCTTATTGGGACTGAACGGTTCCTTCTATCTTGGATGGGTGGGTACGTGATATCGCGAATGGTGGTCCTTATATGAATAAGAAGCGGCAACCGAAAAAAGCGGATAAAGGCGGTACGAGCGTATCTACGGAGACGAGTTCTACAGCCAAGAATTACCATTTGATCCGTTATGCGGATGTTTTACTTTGGTATGCCGAAGTCTTGATTCACGACGGAAATTATAAGGAGGCCGGGAAGTATATAAATGAGGTACGTGCCCGTGCGGCAAACTCGTATGTGAAGGGCGTTGATGCTGCCACGATGTTGCCCACTTCTACATCTTATGTCTTGGATGATAAAGTGAATGGGAAGTTGGATTCGAACGCTGCGGCTAATTATCGTGTAGGTTTGTATCCGGATTCGCAATTCAACAGCAAGGGTGGTGCTTTAGCCGCTTTACGTTTCGAGCGTAAATTAGAGTTGGCGATGGAAGGTCATCGCTGGTACGACTTAGCTCGTTGGGGAATAGCGTACGATGAGATAAGTAATTATATCACTTACGAGAAGAAGCATCTCGGAAAGTTTGCCAACTGCGTTTATAACGTAAATGGGTAACTCTTCCGATCCCGAATGATCAAATCGTGACCATGGAAGGCGTTTTAGTCCAGAATGAGAATTGGAAATAAATCGTAGGTTAATAATCTGTATCGGTCAGGCATGTGATATGTCTGACCGTTTTGTATATTTGCGGCATGAAGTCAACAACCCGGAGGGTTTCGGTGTTTTTTAATAAACAAATAAAGAGAATAGGATGAGACTGGTGTATATTTATCATAGCGGGTTTGTTGTAGAGGCGGAAGGCTTCTCCATCTTGATCGATTATTTCAAAGATACGAATCCGGACCCGGCGAAGGGGTTTGTGCGTGGGGAGCTATTAAAACGTCCGGGGACGTTGTACGTATTGGCATCACATTTCCATCCGGATCATTTTAATCCGGACGTGTTGAAATGGAAAGAGGAGAAAGACGATATCAAATATATTTTCTCCAAGGATATCTTGAAACGCCGCTGGGCAAAAGCCGAGGACGCTTTTTATATGAAGAAGGGAGATGTGTACCAAGATGAGCATTTAACGATTAGGGCGTTCGGATCGACCGATGTCGGTATCTCTTTTTTGATCGAGGCGCAAGGTAAACTGATTTTTCATGCCGGAGACTTGAATAATTGGCATTGGAAAGATGAGTCTACTCCACAGGAAGTTGCGGAGGCGGAAGGGAATTACCTGAAAGAACTGGATATAATAGCGAAATATACGCAGGCGATGGATGTTGTCATGTTTCCGGTAGATCCCCGCTTAGGGACCGATTTTATGCGAGGTGCCCAACAATTCATCGACCGGATAAGGACCGGTATCTTTGTGCCGATGCATTTCTGGGAACGTCCGCGGAGGTCATGGCCTTTGCCCCGTATGCCGAATCGAAAGGTTGCCGGTATGTTGTCCTTTCTGTACCGGGTGAGGGTACCGATATATAATATATTATTAATGTATAGGTTTTAGAAAACATATAAATTTATTTAGGTATGGAAGTTAAAGGCAGATTTGACCATTTCAATATTAACGTATTGGATTTGGAGAAAAGTATCGCTTTTTATAACAAAGCGTTGGGGTTGAAAGAGCATCATCGAAAGGTCGCGGAAGACGGTTCTTTTATATTGGTTTATTTAACGGATGAGCAAACCGGTTTCTTGATGGAGCTGACTTGGCTGCGTGACCGGAAAGAACCTTATGAGCTAGGCGACAATGAGAGCCATCTTTGTTTCCGGGTAGCCGGCGATTATGAGGAGGTACGTAAATACCACAAGGAAATGGGAGCGGTTTGCTTCGAGAATACCAAGATGGGATTGTATTTTATTAATGATCCGGATGACTATTGGATCGAGATATTACCGTTGCGATAATTCTCCATTATTATATAACAATGTTGCTTAACATAAGTTTTCGAAAAAAGAAGATAAAATGACAGGAATCTGTAAAATTTTCTTCAAATCGTATTGCAACTTGTGTTAAACCTCTTATATTTGCTACCCAGAAAGAGGAAAATCATTATTAATCCTAAATATAAAATCATGGAGAAGCCTTATGTAGTAGGTATCGATATAGGTGGTACCAACACTGTTTTTGGTGTAGTTGACGCAAGAGGAACAATCTTGTATAGTGGATCAATTAAGACTGGTAAATATGCAGACGTTAATGACTATGTAGCGGAATTAGCTAAAGGTCTGAAGTCTGTTATTGATCAGGCTGGTGGTCCGGATAAGATTAAAGGTGTGGGTGTAGGTGCTCCGAACGGAAACTTTTTCAACGGATGTATCGAATTCGCTCCGAACTTGCCTTGGAAAGGTAAGATTCCTTTGGCTCAATTGATCAGCGAACAGATCGATGGTATTCCTGTTGCTTTAACAAACGACGCCAACGCTGCCGCTATCGGTGAGATGACTTATGGAGCCGCTCGCGGTATGAAAGATTTTATCGTGATCACTTTGGGTACTGGCGTGGGTAGCGGTATCGTAATCGGTGGTAACTTGGTATACGGACATGACGGTTTTGCCGGCGAGTTGGGCCACGTTATCATGCGTCGTAACAATGGTCGTCAGTGCGGTTGCGGTCGCCAAGGATGTCTGGAGGCTTATGCTTCAGCTACCGGTGTGGCTCGTACGGCTCGTGAATATCTGGAAATCCGTAAGGACGAGAGTGTTCTTCGCGACTTGGATCCGGATGAAATCACTTCAAAAGACGTATACGACGCAGCTATGAAGAATGATAAGATCGCTCTTGAGATTTTCGAGGCTACCGGCTCTATGTTGGGAGAGGCTTTCGCTGATTTCGTAGCATTCTCTAGCCCGGAGGCTATCATTTTGTTTGGCGGTCTTACGAAAGCTGGCGATTTGATCATGAACCCGATTAAACGTTCAATGGAGAAAAATATGTTGAAATTTACGCAGGTAAGACTAAATTATTATTCTCTCAATTGAAAGAGAGCGACGCTGCCGTATTAGGAGCAAGTGCTTTGGGTTGGGAAGTAAGAGACCAAAGTGCTGGTTTGGAAGTCTAAATCCGGTTTTGCGTATAACGAAAAGACATTTGCGAAATAAGGCAAGCCGCATCTATATTTAGGTGCGGCTTGTTGTTTTTAATTGAATTATAAATCATAAAGTATGAGACATCCGTTGTATCAATTTCAGTTTTGCCCGGTTTGCGGGGCAAAAGCTTTCGTGGAACATAACGAGAAAGCGAAAAAATGTATGGCGTGCGGTTTTGTTTATTATTTCAACCCGTCGTCGGCTGTCGCTTGTTTCATAAAGAACGCTAAGGGGGAGTTATTGCTGGTTCGCCGAGGAAAAGAGCCGGCTAAAGGTACATTGGATTTGCCCGGTGGCTTCGTCGATATGTTTGAGTCGGGGGAGGAGGCCGCTCGCCGGGAAGTAAGGGAGGAGACGGGGTTGCATATCCAGAATTGCCGTTATTTGTTTTCCTTGCCTAATTTATATATGTATTCCGGCTTTGAGGTGCATACGCTGGATATGTTTTATGAGTGTTTGGTAGATGATTTCAATAACGTGCATGCGGAAGATGATGCCGCCGAGATCGTGATCCTTCGCCCGGAGGATGTGAATCCGGAAGACTTCGGTTTAGACTCTATCCGAAAGGCGGTACCGATCTATCTTGGTAAATATTGATAGAACTTGCCTTCTGTTTGGCGCATATTACTTATATTTGCGAATTAGAACGAATAGGCACTGAAGTAAGTGCTTGTATTAAAAAGCAAATGAGTGATGAAAAGAATACTTATTCCGCTGTGTCTGGTAGTAGGCAGCCACATGGCAAGCGGGCAGAGATCGTATCAATTTGATGCGCCGAACCGTTTGTTTGTCGAAGGCAAGGAGTTGTTTAGTTTGAAGAATTATTCAGGTTGCATCGATAAACTGGAGGCGTATAAACAGCATTCCACGGATGCCGACTTGATTCAAGAGGCCGATTATATGTTGGTTTATTCCGCTTATGAGCAAGGCCGTCTCAATGCCGTTGAGTTATTGAAAGATTATCTGGATGTGTACCCGGCTTCCCGTCATGCGGACGAGGTGAACTTCTTGATCGGTTCCGCCCATTTCGGACTGGGAGAGTATCAGAAAGCTATCTTTTGGTTTAACGAATCGAACATTGATATGCTAAGTCCGGAACAACAGGAGGCTTATTGTTTCCGTTTGGCTTATTCCTTGTTGCAAACCGGGGATATGGAGAAGGCCCGTGGTTATTTCGCACGGATCGAGCAGATCGGAACGAAGTACCGGGAAGCATCTACCTATTATGTCGCTTATATCGATTACGCGACCGGTAAATACAACAATGCCTTGGTGGAATTTACCCGCTTGAAGGACTTGTCTGATTATAAGGAGCGATCTTTGTACTATTCACGCAAATTTATTTTATACAGAATAAATACGAGAAAGTGATCAGCGAAGGCAAGGAATTGTTAGCCTCTTATCCGGATAGCGAGAACAATAGCGAGGTTTACCGTATCATGGGTAACGCCTACTATCATCTGGGAAATGAGGATCAAGCGATTAATATGCTGAGTAAATATGTATCCTCGACGGATAGCCCGTTGAGGGGCGATTTATATATCTTGGGCGTATGTTATTATAATAAGGGTAATTACAGTAGCGCCGTGAACGCTTTGGGACGGACCGTTCGTGAGAACGACGCCCTTTCGCAGAACGCTTATCTGTATCTGGGGCAAAGTTATCTGAAATTAAAAGATAAGAATAACGCCCGTATGGCCTTCGAGGCTGCCGCGACTTCTTCTTTCGATAAGCAAGTGAAAGAGGCGGCTATGTATAATTACGCTTTATTGATCCACGAGACCGCTTTCACGGGCTTTGGCGAGTCGGTGACAATCTTCGAGGATTTCTTGAATGATTTCCCGAATTCCAAATATGCCGATAAGGTAAACGATTATCTGGTGGAGGTTTATTTGACTACCAAGAACTATCAAGCGGCTCTGAACTCTATCGATAAGATCAAGCATCCGAGTACGAAGATCTTGGAGGCGAAACAAGATATCTTATTCCAGTTGGGAACGCAGGCGTTCACGAATATGGAATTGGATAAGGCGGTCGATCTTTTCAGCCGTGCGATTTCGTTGGGCGCTTATAATCTGGAATCTCGTAACGACGCTTATTTCTGGCGTGGGGAATCTTATTATCGCCAAGGTGAGTATAACAAGGCGATTTCCGATTATCGTACCTATTTGAATAATACCCGCCAACGTAATACGGATATGTATGCCTTGGCACATTATAACTTAGGTTACAGCTACTTCAAATTGAAAGAGTATGGCGAGGCGTTGAACCGCTTCCGTCAATACGTGAATTTGGAAAGCAATCAGCAGACTCCGGCTTATGCGGACGCTTATAATCGTATCGGCGATTGTTTATTCCACAACCGTCAGTTCGCTATGGCGGAAGAGAATTATACCCGTGCGGCGCAATTGCAACCGTCCGCCGGAGATTATTCGGTGTATCAGAAGGGCTTCTTGCTGGGATTGCAGAAAGATTATAAGGGAAAGATCAGCGTGATGGATCGCTTGATCCGTGAGTTCCCGGAATCACAATATGTGGACGATGCCTTGTTTGAGAAAGGACGTTCTTACGTGTTATTGGATAATAATCAAGCGGCTGCGGCAAGCTTTGAGCAATTGATGCGTGATTTCCCGCAAAGCAGTCTGGCTCGTAAGGCCGGCGTACAGCTTGGTTTGATTTACTTCAACGACAATCAGCCGGAGAAAGCGGCCGACGCTTATAAGAGCGTGATTAGCAATTATCCGGGTAGCGAGGAGGCGAAAGTGGCCTTGCAAGACTTGAAGTCCGTATATATCGAGCTGAACGATATCAATTCGTTTGCCGCCTATGCGAATTCGTTAGGTGGAAATGTTCGTTTCGAGGTGAGTGAGCAAGACTCCTTGACCTATCTGGCGGCCGAGAAGTTATTTATGCGAGGCGATAATGAGGGCGCTCGTCGTAGCTTGACGAATTATTTGCAAACCTTCCCGCAGGGAGCGTTTAGCTCGAACGCTAATTTCTATTTGGCAAGTATCGCTTTTGCCAAGAAAGATCTGGAGGAGGCGAAACGTCTGTTCTCGTTGGTATTGGAGAGCGGTGATACGAAATTCAGGGAAGAGTCTTGGGCTCGTAAGGCTGAGATCGAGTATCTGGATAAGGATTACGCCGCCGCTATGGAAAGTTTCAAGCATCTACAGGCGGTAGCGGAGAATCCGGAGAATAAGGAGGCCGCTAAATTGGGCTTGATGCGTTGCGCCGAGTTGACCGGTCAGCCGCAAGAGGCTTTGCTTGCCGCCAACGATTTGCTGAAGGAACCGAAGCTATCTCCCGAGATTATGTCCGAGGCCCGTTATGTCCGTGCGAAGGCTTATATCAGCTTGAAGCAGGAGAACAAGGCGTTGGCCGACTTGAAGGAGATCAGCAAGGATACCCGTACGATACACGGGGCGGAGGCTAAATATCTATTGGCTCAATTGTATTATGATAATAAGGATGATAAGAATGCCGAGACTGTCTTGATGAACTTCATCGAGAACGGTACGCCTCACCAATATTGGTTGGCACGGGGCTTTATCTTGTTGGCTGATATTTATATCCGCCAAGGTGATGATTTCCAAGCTCGTCAATATCTGACCAGTTTGCAAAACAACTACAAGGGCGATGATGAGATCGCCGCGATGATCGAAGACAGATTGGGTAAACTAAAGAAATAAAAGAAAGCGATGAAGACTATATATAATGTAAAGGCGTTGTGTGTGGTAGCTTTGCTGGGTTCGGCTGCTGCTGCGAGTGCGCAAGAGGATGTTACGAAAGAAAAGAACCTGAACCGAGAGATGACGCTTGAACGGGAGTATGATCCTTCCGTGCAGGACGCTAGCAAGGTAAATACGCTTCCCGTGGTGAAAGAGCCGGAGGTTCGTAAGATCCCGATCGATTCTCGAATTATACGATCGCCGCCGATCCGCAGAAAGGATTAGTTTGTTGCCTTCCGGAAATATCATGACGCAGATGGACTACAACAAGCGCCGGGGATATTTTAACTTTGGTGCCGGTACCTATCTAAATATAAATGGTGATTTGGGATATCATATCTTGAGTACCGAGAAGGATAAGTTGAATATTTGGTATTCGCATCGTTCTACGAATGGAAAGGTGAAATATATCCAGATGGACGATGAGAAGGTAAAGGCGAAACTCAATGACAATCTGGGAGGCATTAATTTCAAGCATGTTTTTGATAAGACGATATTTAGTATCGGTGCGAAGTACGGGTATTCGGCGTTTAATTATTATGGACTGCCTATTGCGGATGCTTGGTCTATGATGGCAGAGGGTAGTTTGGATAGAGTGGATCGGGAAACAAACCAAGTAAACCAGACGATAGCTGCTAATATAGGATTTGAGTCGAAGGAAGATGCCCCGTTCGGATATTTGCTGGATTTAGGTTATATAAATTTCTCCCATAAATATGGGTTGAACAAGAATATAGATGGACCGACGGAGCATACTTTAGAGGCGAAGTTTGATTTGAACGCAGGTTTTAATGGGAATATGCGGATTGGCTTGGGTGGATTGGTGGAGTATTTCAACTACAACTTTCCGGAGGCAGCTTCTAATTCGTATGTTTATGAGTTTAAGAATCATGCCGAGGTGATGTTATCACCATATTATAAAGTTGAGGGTGATAATTGGAAAATCAAATTAGGTGCGAATGTGATGCTGGCTACAGGTGATGACGCGGAGTTCATGGCCTCGCCAAATATTGCCGCTGATGTGGAGGTTGCTGATAAAACGGAGCTATATGTAAAGGCTGACGGAAAGCTTTACTCCAACAGCATGTACGATATGTCACAGATCAACCGTTATCTGTATCCAATGAAAGAGTTGGCTCCTTCTCGTAACTGGTTGAATGCTATCTTGGGTATCCGGAGTGGCGTGGCACCGGGATTTTGGTTCGACGTGTTCGCTGGTTATAAGATAACTAGTAGCGATGTGCTTTTCAGTCAAGTGGCCACATCTAAACCTGACTTTTTTTCCAATTTCAGTGAAGCGATACCGGATGTCGATACTAAGCAGCTTTTTGTAGGGGCTAACTTGAAATATAGCTATCAGCAATTGCTGGATATCTCTTTAAAAGGGATGTATAATAATTGGAAGGCAAATCAAGGGGATGAGAGTGTTGAACTAAGCCATGCTTATGGAAAGCCAGAAATGGAGGTTAACGCAAATGTAACCGTGCGTCCGATCGATAAGTTACTGTTGCCTTGGATTATTATTTGGCCACCGGACGTTATGCTTTTGTAAAGAATTACTGGGAAGCTGAAAATCACAGTAGCGTGTCTGCGGGAGCTGGCGAATACAAGATGAACAACATCAACGAGCTAAACCTAACAGGTACCTATACCTTCAACGATACCTTTGGTGTTTACGCTAAGTTGAATAATATCCTTTGCCAGAAGTATGAGGTATATTACGGATATCCTTTGCAAAGCTTTAGTGCGATGATTGGCGTGAATATCAATTTCTAACACTTGAAATAGGAAGGATGGGTGACATAAATATCAAACAACTGGAAAGCCTTCGCTGGAGGATGCGGGTGATCGAGACGCTGACCGTGATTGGGACGGCATGGATCGCCTTGGCGGTTTACCAGAAGAAGGAAGAACTGGTTTATTATTTGGTGGGAGCCGTAGTCCTTCTATTCTTGTTAAAGTATTATACGCAATTCCGTCTGCGAAAAAGACAGTTCGTCTCTAATCTCGTGGAGCAGCGGACGATGGAATTGCGTTTCCAGCGGGATGCGATGCAAGCGGAGTCGGAGAAACTATCCCGTGCCCTTTCTGCCTTGGCGGACGCTCAAGACGAGTTGGTTCGTAAGGAACGTCTGGCATCGATCGGCCAATTAACGAAAGGTCTGGTGGATCGTATCTTGAATCCCTTGAATTATATCAATAACTTCGCTCATTTGTCTGCCGCATTAGCGAAAGATATCAAGCAGAATATCGATGAGGACGAAGAGACCGGTAAACACGATAATTATAATGATACGCAAGAACTGCTGGTTCTTTTGACCGGCAATCTGGATAAGATCGCCAAGCATGGTGATAACACGGTGCGAATCGTAAAAGCGATGGAAGAATTGCTGAAAGATCATTCGGCGAATCGAACCTGCGTGGATATTAATGATTTATGTAGGGTCAATCTGGATATCTTGCGAAAGAATTACGCGAAGGAGATCGAGAAGAATCAAGTAGATCTATCATTCTCCGGGCTTTCCGTACCGTTGACAATCGAGGTGAATATCGATCAGATGGGAAAAGCCTTGTCGCAGATATTGGATAATAGTATATATGCGGTCTTGAAGAAGGCCGGAGAGCCGGGATATCAGCCTTCTGTCTCGTTGGTATTGCGTATTCAAGCGGATAAGTTGCAAGTGGTTATCCGTGATAATGGCGTCGGTATAGAAGAAACGATAAAGACGAAAGTCTTTTCTCCGTTCTTTACCACCAAACCGACCGCGGAAGCGGCAGGAACAGGTCTTTACTTGAGTCGGGAGGTCGTGTTGAACCATAAGGGTACGATCGCTATCGAGTCTGAGAAAGATAAATATACGGAAGTTACGATTACGTTGCCTATTTATAGTTAGGAAAGGAGGTTCATCATGATACAGGATTTACATACCGAGATCGATCGGTTAAAAAGGCGGATTAAACTTTGCGAACGGGTTACACTGGGTAGCTTGGTCGGTATTTGTGTATCTGTGAAGTTCGGTCATCAAGAATGGATCGGATTACTTTTCTTGATTCTGTTTTGCCAGATCTCTAAGTTCGTTTTCAAGCGGAAACTCAAACAAAAAGAGTATTTGGTAAAAGAGGTAGAGGAGCGTACGCAGGAGATCCGTTCGGAGAAAGACGCTATCCAAGAGGAATCCGAGAAATTGGCGGCGGCTTTGAAAGCCTTGGGTGAGGCGCAGGACGAGCTGGTCCGTAAGGAACGGATGGCTACCGTAGGGCAATTGACCCAAGGTTTGGTGGACCGTATCTTGAACCCACTGAATTATATCAATAACTTCGCGAATCTGACATCGGGGTTGGCCAAGGATCTCCGGGAAAATCTGGATAGTCAGAAAGAGCATCTGAAACCGGATGTGTATGACGACTCGGTAGATTTGCTGAATATGATGACCAGTAATTTGGAGAAGATCTCCGAGCATGGTTTCAATACGGTCCGTATCGTTAAGGCGATGGAGGAATTGCTGAAAGAAAAAGACGAGTAAGGGATTTCCCCTCTTTTTCTCAAACTATACTCCCCTCCTTTTGTTATTCTATGAAACAGAGTATTAATTCATAAAGACAAAAGCGAGATGAATAAACCAATAAAGACAATAGCTGTTGCACTGGCTGCCATAGCCTCCATGAGTGTGCAACAAACAGAAGCGTGTACCCGAGCCACCTACATCGGTCCTGACAATACAGTCATTACAGGACGTACGATGGACTGGAAAGAAGACCTTATGAGTAACATCTATGTATTCCCAAGAGGCATGCAAAGGGCAGGCTACAAAG
>ERZ791618.697-NODE-697-length-14644-cov-1.447460_pt1 | contig 14644 bp, 13 predicted proteins | sample MGYA00510059_ERZ791618 | MGnify/ENA primary metagenome ERZ791618 (study PRJEB30046, sample SAMN00715159) | human gut metagenome | study: EMG produced TPA metagenomics assembly of the A metagenome-wide association study of gut microbiota in type 2...
GCACAAGGATCATCCCCGTACGCCTCCATCGCGAAAGTGGCCAACGGCAAAAGATTGATGCCATATCCATCTTCTAAGGTAGCCATATTACCAAAGCGTAAACACATACGAATCACGTTGGCGATACTTACCAAATTACCGGAAGCGGCTCCCATCCATAAGATATCATGATTACCCCATTGAACATCGAAATTATGGTAATCGCAAAGGATATCCATGATCAGATGAGCGCCCGGACCCCGATCGTAAATATCGCCGATGATATGTAACAGGTCGATTGTCAACCGTTGGATCAAGTTACACATAGCGATAATGAAATCGTCCGCACGTCCCGTGGAGATGATCGTACAAATAATCTGATCCACATAAGCGGATTTATTCGGCTCTACGGAAGACTCGTGCAATAACTCCTGAATAATATAGGAGAACTCCTTGGGTAAAGCCTTACGTACTTTCGAACGGGTGTATTTGGAGGACACGTTCCGGCAAACACGTACCAATTGATTCAAGGTCACTTGGTACCAATCTTCCAGATCTTGCTCTTGACTCTTGATCAGTTCCAGCTTATCCTCTGGATAATAAATCAAGGAACAAAGCTCCTTCTTCTCGGATTCCCGGAGCGTATTACTGAAAATCTCGTTCACCTTGCGCTTTACGGCACCGGAAGCGTTTCTCAGCACATGGCTAAAGGCTTGATCCTCGCCATGTAAATCACTCAAGAAGTGCTCCGTACCCTTCGGTAGGTTCAAGATCGCTTCCAGATTAATGATCTCCGTACTGGCATCCGCGATCGTCGGGAAACTCCGTGCCAACAATTGCAAATACCGTAAATCATTTTGTACAGATTCGGCTATAATATCTTTTGTCATCTTATCTCTTATTTATACGCGAATATAAATAGATCCGGTCATTTAAACCGAACCTGCTCCGGTTTATTTTTCTCGGCTACTTGCTGGATCTCATAGGGGCTGACCTCTACGGCGCCTTTCGTCAATTCCGGAATATTGTAGGAATACAACTGATAGTCATACTTATCCGGATCTTCTTGAGGCAATAAGAACGGTTTCGAAGGCTTACCGTCTTTCCCTTATAACAAATATAAGGTAAAGTATATAAACCGTTATCCCGGCGGCTACTAAATACGACCCAATCACTATTACTACTCCAAGAATGATAGCTATCCGTATCCGGGCTATTCAACGCAGACATATCCATCGCTGTCCGATTCTCCAAATCCATCATCCGGATCTCCGCATCCGGGTGCCAAATAGGGAACTGCCCATAAGCGGTTTCCGTGTACATCAGGAAACGCCCATCGGGAGAGATACGGGGAAATGTATAGCTCAAGCTATCCGCATGTACCAACGTATCGATCGGGAAGCTGATCTCGCCACGATCCGGATCGAACGCGACACGGCAGAGATTATAACGTACCTTATCATAATTCTCCGGCATCTTCTGGGCCGGGGCCGTACAGAAATAAAGCCATTTACCATCCGGAGAGAACGCGGGGAAAGTCTCGAATGCATCTTTTGTGATCAATGAGGCTTTCGAAAGGATTTCTTTGTTTTTCACGTCATACACCACCACATCGGACTCCAAGTCGAACACTTCCATCTTTTTCTCTTTCACGGAATGGAAAAACTGTTTGATATCATTTACCGATGTGGTGATATAGCGCCCGGAAGGATGCCAGAAAGGATACGTCATATTACTGATCGTCCCATTCGTTTTCGTATTCAATTTACTGATTTTCTTGTCTTGGACAATATAAGTTCCCCCATTCGCCGCACGCATATGGAACATCATCTGCCCCGGATCTCCCATACAGAACGAATGGCAGTTCATACAATTATAGCCGGTCATATCGTTACGGATAATCGGCTGTTCGTCAAACGACTCCAAATTCCGCTGATAAATACCCACAATATGCCATTTCTCGTATCCCGGCTCTATCAAACGGTATACTAAATGAGAGTCGATCGCTTGATCACTGATATAGACAGAGAATGGTGCCCATTTAGTCCACTCATCACCTATCTTCGTGGCGATCGTAACAAAAAAGGCTTTTCCACGGTTCGCACGTGTCAAGCGAATCCAATCCTTCATCTTAAAACGGATCGTATTTGTCCCATGATATTCAAACACTTCCGACTCACTACCTTCTATTTTCGCATAGCATTCATCCGCTGGTACATTTATCCGGAAATTCAACGGAGCTATATTATAAGGTATAGTCGTCCCTTTATAATCCGGAAAAATAGGAGGCGGGGACATACGTTTCTTCGTGACATTCGTAATGCCTTCCGGATGCAAGGACCAAAAGCCTAAATATACGACTATAGTGAGAACTTGTATTATTAGATATCCGATCACAAAATTTCGGACGATCTTTCTTTTCTTTGTATTATCCATGTATTATTGTCGTTTAGGAGTCAGGATAAATTGAGCGTAATAATAATAGGTATCACCAAACTGTTGCTTCAAGGCTGCCGGCGGCATAGAGCGTGCCACTTTCATGAATTGCAGGAAGCGATTCTGCACCTCCTGACTGATCGGGAAGCTCCGGAACGCCTCCGGATCTTTCTGTACGGCCGCGAAGAACAAGCAAATAGCTTCTTGATAAAGCACCGGGAATGCCTCACCCCGTTCTTTCATCAATTCCATATAATGCATAAAAGTCATCAAATCCTTATAAACCAAAAGATATCCCATCCCATATTCGAAAGCCGGACGGTTATCGGCATGATCGTCGATCAAAAAAGCCAATGCGTTCGGAAAGATCAAGGTCAGGTCCAAAGGATTATCGGTAATCGGAAGCATCGCCCGTTTTGCCGCTATCCAATCTTCCGACGCACAAGCCACGGAGTCCAATAATGGACGTTGAGCGTTGCCCAATCCCGGTAATGCGGGTTCGATTCCAGTATCTTGATATATTTCTCCGCCGCACGATATTCGCCGGTTACCAGATAAGTCTCCACCAAACGCTTCATCAAACGAGGTTGCACGCAACGTTGTGAACTTAATACCCCCACAAAGGCGAAACGTTGGGCGGCGTTCACTTGCCCGACTTGCCAAGCCACCTCACTCGCCTCGATCAATCCCATCCGGCTTTTCGGATCGTGCGGAATAAAACCACCCTCACCGATCTGGGGGAAACGCATCAAATCGGAAGTAAAACGTCCGGTTTTCGACAAAGCCAAATTCAGATAAATCAAGGCATCCATATCCCGCACAGAATGCGCACGAGCGTGCGAGACAATCTTCTGCCATTCTCCCAGCCGTGCATAGTAATCATACCGATAGGCCTGCTCCATCGGATCTTTCTTATAGAGAATCCCGGCGACCATCGCTATCAAAAGAAAAACGTAAGAAACGATTCGTTTCCAAGATTCCTTACGGATGAAAACCCGGCTCCTTACATAATAAAGAATGAAAGCGATCAAAGGATACGCAAGCATGATATATCCTAAAGAATTAGGTATCGGATATTCGGGATGGCATAGATGTTTGCTGAAAAAAGCTTCCCGCATCGGAAGAATATAAACCGTACGCATGGCGATCAACGGTAGCAAACCTCCCCAAGCGATAGCGATAATGGCTACTCCAAAACGAGCCTTATCCTCTTTAGCACAACACTCATAAACCGCGATCAATAAGGCCAACAATAAATTAGCGGGTGCCGCAAAAAAATAAGAGCCCCCAAAAACAAGAAGCCAAAGAGATAACGAAGCCAATCAATCTTGATTGAAGTATACAAATCGCAAGAACCTGCACGAAAGCGAGCATCGTCAACAAGGCGATTGACTCCTGCGGATAGATCCAAATTAAAAAAGAGGGAAGAATAGCCGCCAACATAGAGGCACGCACCCCACAAGCTTTTAAGTAAAGGAAAAAACAGCCGGAGATCAGTCCTAATAATAAAGCGATCACTACCGAAGCCCCATAAGGATGGATAAACGCAAGCGATAAGAACTCAGTCACATATTCATTCAATCCACCCGGTTCGGCCAATCGGTCTTGGAAATAACTACCGGTAGTCTGAAACATCATATACTGCTCCAGAAAACGATACCAATACCGAAAATTCAACTCTATGAATAGGAAACTACCTATAATAAAAAGGAATAGTATAATGGTATTATTGTTAACAAATAGTCTATTCTTCATTCTCCAACTGTTTTTCGGATCGTAAAGATAGAAAGTATATAGAAGACGGCAAAAGAAAAAGTTTAATTATTATATTGAACACGGAATACACGAAACACACGGACTGATACTATAGACCTCAGTGTATCGCTGTGTGTTCCGTGTGTTCCGTGTTCAATCCTGTACTTACATCTGCTGCTCGCCGCCGCCAGAGCCGCCGCTCTTCACATCATCGTTATTGATACCGCGTTTTACTTTCTTGATAGCATCTTTCAAGGTACCGAAACGATAGGATACGCTAACTTGTAACATGCGCATCGTTCGGTAATTGGTCTCACGGCGGAAGAACGTATCGTCTGAAGAAGTGTTTTCCATCTTCATTCGTTTCCAGAACGGGTTCTGGAAAGACAACTGAACCGAGAGCTTTTTCTTCAAGAAATCCTTATTTACGGAGATTCCCGTAAAATAGAATGGAGAACGTTTACCCTGCAACTGAATCCAAGGAGAGAAATATCCTCCATGCAAGTTCAAGCGAAAATCCATCGGGAAATTAAACTGCGTACCGGCGAATATACGTCCGCTGAAACCACTGTTCGCCATATCATTCATATCGCTCTTCAAATCCGTATAATCCACACCTCCATTCATATAAATACGGAACAAAGGAACCGGGTTCCAATTTGCGTATACGAACAAGCCCGTAGATTGTTTCTTTCCTATATTACCATAAGTAGTCTGGAAAATACCCGGGTTCTTCGGATCGATAAAGGTATATTGCTCGATCGAATTATTCACGAACGTATAAGTAGCGCTCGCGTTAATGCTGAATTTCTGGGCGAACATACTATAGTTCAAGTTAATATTATTACTTTTCTCAGAGTCCAGATTCGGGTTACCGAAGGATATATTCTGCGGATCCGCATTGTTTACATAAGGATTCAAATACCAGATACCCGGACGCTGGATACGCATATTATATCCCAAGCGAAGCTGTTGCGCCATGCTCAGTTGATAAGAGATCGTAGCGTTTGGCACCACGTCGAAATAATGGGTGTCAAAATTCATATCGGGAGCCATCTCGTATTTCACATCCAAAGAAGTTCCTTCCGCACGGACACCCGCTTTCACGCCAAACTTATCAAACTTCATCGAATAGCCCAGATAAGCGGAATAGATATGTTGGGTATGACGGAAATGGCTATCCTTGGAAGTAACATCTTCCCATATATTCAGCGAATCGTTGAAAGCGGTACGATCTGTATTACTCCGGCTCTGGCGGAATATGTATTTCGCGCCAACCTCCAAGGTCTGGTCCTTCCATGTAGGAGTCGTATAATCCACCTGTCCGGTGTGCTCATTCGTAGAAGCCTTATTGATATTATTTTGCGGATAGCCGAGCCAAGGATTGTAATTCACGACATTCTCTAATTCCGTATAATCCTTACTATCATTCGGAGAATGGCTGAAACGGTAAGAGACCGTCAGCAACTCATCTTTCTTATGGGTAGAGTGCTGGTAATCCACGTTCACGTCCGTAGAACCAAATGTCTCTGTCGTTTCCGAGTTACGGTTATAACTGTAGACCGGATTATGATTGATATCCTGCATATTCACGTTATACTCCGAGAAACTTTTCATCTCGCCACGGAATAAGTTCGCGCCAACGGTCAATAGATTCAAAGAGTCGATCTCATAACTTCCCTCCAAATAACCGAATTGGAACGGTCCACGGCTCTTTCTACGTCCATTTTGTGTCAAGAAGTGTTCCCCGTCATTTTGCAAATCTTCCCGTACGGAGTTAGCGTCATTCCATGGGTCCCGCTCCCGATTATAGTTATAGTTGGCGGTAAGTCCTAATTTTCCGGCTTTTAGAGATACATAACCACCACCGCCTACACGCCCCAACGAACTACCGTTCACACGAACCGTACCAGTATATCCTTGTAGAGCATTTTTCGTTGTAATGATATTAATAATACCACCGATACCCTCGGCGTCATACTTAGCGCCCGGGTCTGTGATCACCTCTATGTTTTTCACGGAATTGGCCGGCATACTCTTTAATACCTCAGCAGGATTATTACTCAACAGGTTAGAAGGTTTACCATTCATGTAGATCTTGAAGTTCGTGGAACCTTTCAATTGGATTTGGTCATCTCCATCCACGGTTACCATCGGCACTTTGCGCAACATATCCAACGTATTGTTGGTCTGTGCCTCGGGGTCATCTTCCAAGCTATAGGTAAGTTTATCAATCTCAGCCTTCACCAAAGGTTTCTGCGCCGTAACCGTCACTTCCCCAGCCGCTGGTTATCCTCCTGCATATATAACTTACCCAAATCCAAGTTCCTCTGTTTATCCGAGATCGTAAATATTTTCTCGGCAGGAGCTTTTCCTATAGATTGCATAGAGATGATATATTTGCCGGCGCTCTCAATGGTGCCTGAAACTTACCATCCACATCACACGCTAAAAGCTTGACCGGTTTCTCGGGGGTCTTCGCAAAAGCAATTCTCAACGTCGCATAGGGTACGGACTCGTTACTCAGCGAATCTAACACCTGTCCCTTAATTGAATAGGAACCGGTTTTATCAGCCTGCGCATACAGAGGAAGCGCAAGGAACAGTACCCAAAATAAGGTAAATAATTTCTCTTTCATACGTTCATCTATCACTATAAAAATAATACATTTTACTGCAAATTACACTATTTACGATTTCATCGTACAAATAAAGTCATTAATAATGTTCATATTTCCTTTTTCTTCTAAAGAAGTCTGAAAAAAGAGTATTTTTTCATATATAGACGGACATCAAGTAAAACAGGTTGCACAATAATTCTAGGAATCTTTGAGAAAACGAATATATTGTTATTTTTGCATTCGTAATTCTTTAAAATACAATGTCATGAGAACTATCTTTTGTGTATTAGCCACTTTGATGTTGGGTTTGACGAGTCTGCAAGCCCAAAGTTTAAAAGCCATTAAGTTGAACGCTCCCGACAAGACCCGAGGCGCTTCGGTGATGGAAGCCCTGGCAAATCGTCACTCCGAGCGTGAGTTCGCCAACAAGAAACTCAGCCAACAAGATCTTTCCGATTTGATGTGGGCCGCCATTGGGATCAATCGCAAGGACGGGAAACGTACCGCCGCCTCTGCCTTGAACAAACAAGACGTGGATGTTTACGTATGATGGAAGAGGGTGCTTATCTGTATGATCCGAAAGCCCATCAACTGAACCCGGTAGCGGAAGGTGACCACCGTCCACTGATCGGAGGAAAGCAAACCTCCGTGAACTCAGCTCCCGCTTGTCTATTGATGGTTTCTGTGTTTCCAAATTCGGCAATGTAGGTACACCGCAATTACGAGAGCGTTTTGGAGCGTTAGATGCCGGGCTGGTCTCTCAGAATATCGCCTTGTTCTGTTCCGGATGCGGCTTGGTAACAGTTCCCCGAGGTAGCATGGAGGCAGATGCTTTGAAAAAAGTGTTGAAGCTATCCGACTCCCAAATCCCAATGATTAATCATCCCGTGGGTTACGCTAAATAACAGGGGTACCCCCATCGCCTCACGGCAGTAGTCCCATAAGCCAACACCACTACTGCCGTAGGCTTACGCCACTACTCCTTATGGGGCATGCCAGTAGTCACATTAAAAACACACGCTCCAAGCGAAGATCAAAGCCAGCAACGCAAAGATCACCACCAAAATCGTATTCCCCCAGCGAATCAGGAAAGAGGGTAAACGCTCGATAAATCCCTCTATATTAGCGATACGGGCTGCCAATAACAAGCGAGATTTATCAATCTCACCGTCATCCACGGCGATATTGCGTGCGATCGACTCTGAGAACAGATAACCGTCTTGCATCACTGCGCCACATTGGTCACGCCACCATAAAAGGCTGAAAGATCACAAATCATCTCCACCCACCCGGATATCGCCTTCTACCGGATTATAGTAACCCAATAATAACTTGATCAAGGTTGTTTTCACCGTAAAAAAAGTCTTGTTATAAATAGACTCTTCGATTTGAGACAGCAGAAATATCCAAAAAACATTTTTAGCGGTAGAGCCTATAAATGAGTTTCCCAGCAAAGGATACAAGGTTTGTTACGCCAACACGTTAAGCGGTATTCAAGACATATATCATATCTATTGGAGATTATCAGCTGGAACTTTCCACACATCAATTATTCTATAAACAAGAGTTGTTAAAGGTATTAAGCCCCAAAGATTTCAAGTTACTCTATCAGTTATCCGAACCATTGAATCAACCGGTAAGCAGAGAAAAGCTTTTCCAAGAAATTTGGGAAGGTCAAGAAGCTCATGATAGCTTGAATAATAGTATCTCACGTTTACGTAAGTTATTGGAAAGGGATACCACGCTTTCAATAGATGCCGTAAAAGGAATTGGCTATATATTACAAAAAAAGACCTATTCCCCTCATCGCAATTAAGGGAGGCTTATTGTAGATTTCTTTATACGCTCTTGTTCCCTAGCGCATGATTCGGGAAAAACACGTACGACTTTTCCCGGAAACACATACGTGTTTTGAAAGAAAGATAGCCATGTTTTAAACACACTAATTCTCAATACATTACACACCTATGTCATTAGCTTGCTTATTGTCTGGAATTTGTCTTGGAATACAACGCATCCTTACTTGCCCTGTATTTACATCCACGTAGAGACGCAGCACGCTATGTCACTACAATTAGAGGACATAATGCGGTGAAAATCGAGCAGAAAAAGTCTTTCGCAAATCATACCATTTGCCGCATAAAGAGTTTTCATTATCTTCGCGGAAAATTAATAGAAATGTTATCGTTCTTTATCATACTTCCAATCCTGTATCTTGCAGGGAATATTTATATTTATCTAAAGGGAAAACAGGCTTTGAAAAGCCAGTCTACCGGAGTTAAAGTATTGTTATCCATTGTTTTTTGGGGAGGAGCTTTGTCATTCTTCAGTAGTTTTCTATTCAGGAACCTAGATATGCCGGCTTCTTTCGCTCAAACAGTTTCTCAAGTAGGAACAGGATGGCTCGTGTTCACTTTATACATGGTATTGGCCCTGTTGGTATTTGATATCTTACGACTTTTCCACCTACGTTTCAAATACTCATTCTATTTATCCTTATTCTTAACACTCAGCTTATTAGGATATGGAAACTATAATTACCAACATCCTGATACACGAGTTATCAACATGGTTATCAACAAACCGGCCGATACCGATGGACAGTCGCTGAAGGTCGTAGCCATTAGCGACATACACTTAGGATACGCTACCAACAAGACGATGCTTGCCGGATATGTGGATATGATAAACGCCCAACGCCCGGACATCGTTCTTATCGGTGGAGACTTGATAGACAACAGTGTCGCACCTCTGCGATACGAGCATATGGAAGAGGAACTGTCCAAGATATACGCTCCATTAGGCGTTTATATGGTACCGGGTAACCATGAGTATATCAGTGGCATAGAGGAGAGCGAGAAATTCATAGCGCAGACGCCCATCGTACTTTTAAGGGATTCCGTGGCTATCTTGCCCAATCAGATCCAACTCGTAGGACGGGACGACCGGCATAACAAAGGACGGAAAACTTTAGGTCAGCTTACCGCGAACCTTGATAAAAGCAAACCTGTTATCTTACTAGACCATCAACCCTACGATTTAGAGAAAACGGAAGAGGCTGGCGTAGACTTACAGTTTAGCGGACATACACATCGAGGACAAGTATGGCCGATGAACTGGATCGTGGATCATCTGTTCGAATTAAGTTACGGGATTAAAAAAATCGGAAATAGTACGATTTATGTCTCATCCGGCTTATCTTTGTGGGGACCGCCTTTCCGTATCGGAACGGACAGCGAGATGGTGGTGTTCAATATTACATTCAAAGAGTAAAGATGAAAGTATTTATTCAATCGATCGTAGCGCAGCTATTACTAAATCCGTATATTTTCTGGAGAGGATATCAAGCGCTTCCTCCTAAGAAAAGTTGCCGGATTCCTTTTATCTTGTTTTTCGTACTCGAACTATCGCTTTATTTTTTCGGATTTATTTTTAGGAATGAACTCCCTGATAACGTGATAATCACGATCCAATACATCTGTAACACTTGGTATATAGCGTCCATTTATATCACTTTATCTCTCTTGGTACTTGAGTTGATCAGGCTCTCCCAACGTATCAAGCCATGGTTCCCCAAATGGATGAAAGGGCATTGGCGCAAACCAAGGTAACCCTGTTTTTTCTTATCGTATTCGGTGTTACCGGTTTAATGATTCACGCATACCATACGGTAATGAATCCGATTGTTAAGAACGTATATATCACGTTGCCCAAAGCCGCGGGGGATCGGGAAGCCTGACTATTGTCATGATGAGCGACTTACATATCGGAGAGGTTATCGGGAAGGACTTGGTACAAAAATATGTGGCGCTCAGCAACGCACAGCATCCGGATATGGTGGTATTAGCGGGGGATATCATGGATTATGAATCCCGGTTTGCGGAAAACGCCCACATCGAGGATGATTTAAAACAATTAAAAGCTCCGTTGGGAGTATATATCATTTACGGGAATCATGAATACCGGGCAAACCGGAACGCGAAATATCGTTGGTTGCAAAAGACCGGAGGTACGCTACTAATAGACTCGGTGGTCCAACCGGACTCAACTTTTTATTTGATAGGGAGGGATGATTTCATCCATAAGAAACGAAAATCGCTTCATTCGTTAATGGAAGGGGTGGATACCGGCAAACCGATTATCGTTTTGGATCATCAACCTTGGTCGTTCGCCGAGATGAATATGAATGGGGTGGATTTGGGACTGCACGGACATACGCATAACGGGCAGTTATGGCCTTATCCCCTACTGATGAAACTTGTGTATGAATGCCCGTACGGATATTATAAGAAAGGACCTACGCAATTCTATGTATCTTCCGGCATTGGTATAGCAGGACCTCCTTATCGGGTGGGAACCGTCTCGGAATTGGTCGTATTGCATATCCGCTTCAAAGCCCCCAAACAGACTGGCGAAAGAGGGAAAAGCACGATGCCCATTCAAGGGAGCTGACAATGGGCATCGTAAGTCGCTTGAATGGGCATTGTAAGGCCCTTTGAATGGGCATCGGCAGAAACCCGCCTATTCGGTACCCTTGGTGGCCGCTTCCAACTCAACCGGCACGCTCAATGTACGCCTGTATAAATCCGGATCGCCCAATACCTCCAACGCTTTCTCCAATACAAGATCATCTTTCAAGCTTTCTTGCAACTCTCCTCGTTGGTAATAATAACGTTTTACGATCTCGGCGGCCATTACTCGTTTCACCTCATCCTTGAAACGATCGAAATCTTTTTCCAGATTCGGAGTCAGCTTAGCCTCTAATTCCTTGAACGCAGTAGAATCCTCCTCCAGATACCCCTCAAACTCAGCCACTTCTTTCAAGTTCTTCAATACTTTCTCGCTTTGGCGGTCATAGGTGAAATTCTTGGACTTGGCGTATTGCTTCAAAGCTTCGAAATCCTCATCGGAAACCGTAAATTCCTCGATGGGAGCGATCGTCTTATGCTTTTGTACCCAATCCGTAACGAAGTCGAACAAGACCGTATCCGCCGCCAAATAATACATCATGGTAGGCACTTTCGGCTCCTTCACCTCAAACTCCGGACGTACGCCACCCCCATCACGAACCGGACGCTTCTTGGACGTATAGAATACGGAAGTCAAGCTATCCGGAATAGCAGCCACGCTACCATCCTCTTTCCGGTGCGAATAATCGATTTGCTGGATGCAACGACCACTCGGGATATAGTATTTACTCATCGTGATTTTCACTTTCCCATTATAAGGCAGGTCACGAGGAGCTTGCACCAACCCCTTACCAAACGAACGTTGTCCCACCAACACGGCACGATCCATATCCTGCAAAGATCCCGATACGATCTCAGCGGCGGAAGCCGTACCTCCATTGATCAATATAGCCAACGGCATTACCGTATCCAAAGGCTCCGTAGAGGTTCGGTACGTACGATCCCATTGCTTGATCTTTCCTTTCGTTGAAAGCACCTCGCTGCCTTTCGGTACGAACATACCTACGATTTGTACGGCACCTTCCAGCACGCCGCCGCCGTTACCGCGCAAATCCAGTACCAAAGACTTAATATTATGATTTTTCTTTAAATCCAAGAATGCCTCTTTCACCTCTTGAGCACTTTTGATAGTAAATGCCTTTAGATAAATATAACCGATACTGTCATTCTTAACCCCGTAGTAAGTAACTTGAGGTGTCGTGATCTGCTTACGGGTAATCTCAACTTCCGGGGTTTCTTCTCGCCCGGACGTTGGATCGTCAAAACCATCTTCGTATTGGGAACACCTTTCAATAACTCGCTGACCCGGGAGTTTGTCGCCTTGGAAACATCGATCGTATCAATCGCCAAGATCAGATCGCCCGGCTTCAGACCCGCTAAATCGGCCGGCATTCCCTCGGTAGGCTCGGCAATCATCACGCCTCCCTCATTGTTACGCTGACGGATCAAGGAACCGATACCTCCGTATTCGCCGGTCGTCATCAGACTCAATTCCTCCGTTTTTTGCTCAGGATAGTATTCCGTATAAGGATCTAAACCAGCCAACATTGCCTCGATTCCCCGCTGAACGGTTTTATCCACATCCACTGAATCCACGTAGAACATCTCTACTTCTTTCAATAAAGAATTGAAAATGTCTAGGTTCTTACTCACCTCAAAGCGGTTATCTTTTTGCGCCCATCCCGGCACTACGCTACTTGCGACGAACAGCAAGCAAAATAAACCTATAATTCCTCTTCGTTGAACCAATCTGTACATACAATATTTAGTTAATTAACGGCATAAATGTAAGGAATAATACGCCGCCTAAGCCAATATCCCTTTTACTTTTAACTTTATTTGTTCCCATTTATCATACGGAATCTCCGGGCCAACCACGTCGATCACATAGCCCGCCAACATCGATCCGATGCGTGCGGATTGTACCAAAGACGCTCCTATGGATTGACCGTACAAGAATCCGGCGGCGAAGTTATCACCGGCGCCAGTCGTATCAACAGGCTTGCCCCCCTCAGCCGGGACAGAATAAAATTGACCATGACTACCGATCAAGGCACCTTCCTTTCCCAAAGTGACCAATGAGACCTCTACCAACTCAGACAAGGTATGTACGGCCTCAGCAGCCTTCTGCCCGGTAAAAGCCTCAGCCTCACTCTCATTAGAGAACAAAATATCCACATATTTAGGAATGATATCCTCCAGCATTCCTTTAAAAGCATTCACGATATTGAAGTTCGACAAATCCAGCGCTACTTTCAAGCCCAACTTTTTAGCCTTCTCCATCGTAGAACGAACCAACGGTTCGTTTACGAGCAAGTAACCTTCTATATAAATACATTGATATTTACTTAGCATCTCCTCGGTGATCTCATCCGGGGTTATTGTCGGGGCCGGGCCAAGGAAAGTCCCCATCGTACGTTCCCCATCCGGAGAAATCATCACCGTACAGCTACCTGTAAGTCCGTCCGTCTTGATAAAATAGGAACTGACACCCGCTTTTTCCAACGCATCCTCATAAAATCCGCCGATCGAATCATCCCCGATCTTACCGATAAAACCGGAATTCGCCCCTAAAGAAGACATCGAACGCATCGTGTTGCAGACAGATCCTCCCGGGGTTTGCGTACGTGGCAAGCCGGCTAAAGTTGTACGGATAGCGATCATTTGTTCCCTGTTAATCATATCCATAGCTCCTTTCTGTATCCCGATTTCCGATAGGACATCATCATTTTCAAGCCTCAATAAAACGTCAACCAAAGCGTTTCCTAAACCTATTGTATTCATTTTTTCGTAATTTTTTTCGCAAAGATATTGCATATTTCGAAAATACCCCGTACTTTTGCAGTGCAATTTCAGAAAGGGGTTACGGAATAACCTTTGAAAGAGCGAAAAATTCTTCCTTAGCTCAGTTGGTTAGAGCATCTGACTGTTAATCAGAGGGTCCTTGGTTCAAGTCCAAGAGGAAGAGCGAAAAGGTTCGTCAATCAGGCGAGCCTTTTTTGTTTTCTCCATCAGCCGCACTTAACGAACAAACGGAAACCTTTCATCTTTCATGAAATTAACATATATTTGTGGAATATTTATAGGGAATTTATCCCGACCTTCTGTCTTTATTTGCAGAACCATGAAATTTAATTCAAAAATACAACTATGATGAGAACAGCCCAACTTTTTTTAATCATCGGATTGACTGTATGTACATTTTGCAAAGCACAAGACATACCCGTTCTGCCCCAAGAAAAGTTCCGGCACCATGAATTTTCCGTCAGCTATGGTTTCCTGCCCATTACCGATGCCAACAGCATGGCCGAGGAGTGCTTCGCTCCGGTACTGAGTTTCGGAGTTTATGCACGCGAAAAGACAAACTACTACGGCGCTCGGAATA
>ERZ791618.698-NODE-698-length-14642-cov-2.077740_pt1 | contig 14642 bp, 7 predicted proteins | sample MGYA00510059_ERZ791618 | MGnify/ENA primary metagenome ERZ791618 (study PRJEB30046, sample SAMN00715159) | human gut metagenome | study: EMG produced TPA metagenomics assembly of the A metagenome-wide association study of gut microbiota in type 2...
AATTTCTATACCGTGTTGTACCGGAGTAAGAATGAACGTAAATTCATAGTCACCATAAGGCAACTGATATTGTGGCAACGGCCATGCGCCCCAACTGTTCACACATCCTAAGCCCATCTGAGCCTTGTCGATGCAGAGATTTGTCAGGTTAGCTTCTTTCACTTCAGGAGAGTGGTTCTGGGCTTTCTCCCAACCATCGTCCAAAGATTCGATAGTATAGTGCAGGGCTGATGCAGAGAACGGAGCATCAGCTACAATCTGCAAACCGCGTCCGGCATCATTCAGTTGCTTCCACCAGCGGATATCGGTCTTTGTACCTGTTTCCTGCGGACGGATATAAGAATAGAATTGTTCACCTACGCTCTGGCGATACAATCCCAGATCTGTACAATGATTGCGGTCACTGTAGTTCTCTATCGGGCCACGGCCATAGTATTCTACAGTTTCAAAAGTCTTGGGCATCTGCATCTGCATACCGAAACGGAACATATGAGAAACTTTAGCCTCCGGATCGGCAGTCATCTTCTGAGTCACTTTTACAGCACCCTTGTTATTGATTACATAAGTAAGATCCAGTTTGGCAGAAACATTCTTCATTTCGTATTCTGCACGTACCACAGTCTGATTGTCTACTGTTTCCCATTTGAAGGAAGTCAGCTTCAGACCCGGGTTCTTCCAGGCAGCGAATTTCTGTTGCAAACCTGCACCGAAATCATTGTCTGTAGGTGCACGCCAGAAGTTAGGTGCCAGTTCGGCATCTTCGTTCATCAATTCCGTGCCTGCTACGTTGTAGCGATTCAAGTAACCGGTATGTTTATTGAATTCCAGACGGAAGTTATCACCGTTGATAATCAGATAACGCCAGTCGTTTTCCTGAATTTGAGGAGCAACGGTGGGGGTATTCACAACTTCCACATTCTTCAGGTCCATGGCAGGAGCCTTGTAGGGGTTCAGTACAAGTTGATCTTTGGCTACGGCATATCCGGCAGGGAGCAAACCTTCGCGGTTCTTCAGGCGATAAGTTACATTCAGCAACCATTCTTTGCATTCGCAGGTTTTGCCGATGTTCAATTTCACTTTGGCAGTCTGCTGCGGAGCTACGTTGAGGTCTTCTACACGACCGGTACGAATTACTTTACCGTTAGCAAGTAATTGCCAATCCAGATAGTAAGCTGAAAGGTCACGGAAGAAGTTTTCGTTGTACACGTTCACTTCGCCGTTCTTCAGGTCAGCGGGAGTTGTCCAGATGTTCTGGTAATAGTAACCCACTTCGTACATGTGCGGATTGGGAACACGGTCGGGACTGATCAGACCATTATCACAGAAGTTCTTGTCGGAACCGTCGTAACGGTTGAAGTCACCGCCATAAGCGTAGATAGTTACACCGTCTTTACCTTTCCAACGAACGGACTGGTCAACGAAGTCCCAGATAAAACCGCCTTGCAGGTTGGGATATTTACGGATCAGATCCCAATATTCTTTGAAACCACCCTGTGAGTTACCCATAGCGTGAGCATATTCACACTGGATAAGCGGCTTCTTGGCATCTGTACGTTGGCCATATTTTTCCATGTGCTTGTAATCAGCATACATAGGGCAGTCGATGTCGGTAAATTCGTTTCCGTGTGCCTGTTCGTATTGTACGGCACGGCTGGAATCTTCATTCTTGATCCAACGGTAGCAAGCTTCAAAGTTAGGTCCGAAACCCGCCTCATTACCCAACGACCAGAAAATGATGCTGGGATGGTTGAAGCCGCGTTGTACATTGCGTTGGTTACGTTCCATGTGAGCCTTGGCATAGTCGGTGCGTTTAGCCAGTGTCTTTTCACGATACCCCATACCGTGTGATTCGATATTAGCCTCAGCCACTACATACAGACCATATTGGTCGCAAAGGTCGTACCACAGGTTATCATCAGGATAGTGACAGGTACGCACAGCGTTGATATTGAATTTCTTCATGACCTGGATATCCTGGATCATGCGTTCGGGAGATACAACATAACCACCATCCGGATCAATTTCATGACGGTCGGCGCCTTTGAAGAGAACGGCCTGGCCGTTTACTAATATCTGGTCACCTTTCAATTCGATCTTACGGAAGCCTACCTTTACGGGGATTACTTCGTTGCTACCTTGCAAAGTGGCACGCAGTGTATAGAGGTAAGGAGTTTCGGCTGTCCATTTATGCGGATTTTCCACATTCATCAAAATGGTACCGCTACCTTTGGCTGTTTCCGTAGCTACTGCCTTGCCGGCAGCATCGAGTAATTCCAGGTTCACATTACCACTGCCTTTCAGGTCGAGCGTCACACGCAGGGAACCATTTTTGTATGCTTCGTCCAGATCCGGAGTGATACGGATGTCCTGGATACGTTTCTTGTTGCGGGCATAGAGGTAGCAATCACGTCCCACACCACTGTAACGGAAGAAGTCCTGGTCTTCCAAGTAGGTTCCATCACACCAACGGAATACCTGGAAAGCGATGAGATTCGTTTGTCCGGGCTTCAAATAAGGAGTCAGGTCGAATTCGGCTTCGAGCTTGCTGTCTTCGCTATAGCCTACATAACGGCCGTTTACCCAGAGATACATGTTGGAGGTTACAGAACCGAAATGAGCGATAATGTCTTTCCCTTTCCAGTCGGCGGGAACAATGATTTCACGACGATAAGAACCTACATGATTGTTCTCTGTAGGAACTTCAGGAGGGTTGTTCTGGAACTGATTACGCCAGGCATAGCCGGTGTTTACATAAATAGGATCGCCATAACCGTTCAATTCCCACACTGCGGGAACTTGCAGATTATTCCAACCACGGTCATTGAAACCTACTTTCCAGAAGTCGGTAGGACGCTGGTCGGCATTGCGTACCCAAGAGAATTTCCAGGTACCGTTCAAAGTCATGTAATTAGTAGATTGGGCCTTCTTGCCTTGCATGGCGGCATCTGCCGATTCATAGGCAAAGTAATTAGTGTGCATGGGAGCACGGTTCACGGCATTGATTTCCGGATCAAGCCACTCTTTAAAGGACTGTGCATTTGCAGTCAGAGCCAGGGCTGCAAAGAGTCCGGTAATAAGATGTTTCTTCATGGATATAAAATTATTATGTTTGTAGCGGTACGAAGAATATTTTCTGCATACCGCTACAAAGATAGGGTGAATGAACTTTTTTTAGGGTGAATAATAGTTCAAAAAAGGGGGAATAGAGTTCAAAGAGCTACAAGCTACTGTAATCTATACACTCCAAACGAACGTGGTTCAAGTTTCAGTTTCAGAGATTGCCCTTCTACCTGCACCGGACGTACACGGGGAACAATCGCTTCCTGATCCAGCGTATTTACTGTGCGCCAATTGTCATTCTGTAAGTAAGTGCAGGAACCGGCAACCAACTGACGTTTCTTCAAACCATTGAAATCGATCTGAACATCGGCAGGCTTACTGCTTGCATTCACCAGTTTCAGAATGATTTCTCCGGTAGGTGCATTCAGTGCAGCTGTTGCATAGAGGCTGTCCTGCCCCGCTACTGCTTTGCCATCCATCTTCAGGCTGAGCACATCGGTACCGGCATTCATGCCGTACATCTGCTGAACGTAATAGTTCGGTGTGCGCATCATGCGCAGGTTATCGAACCAGATCAAGTCCGGATTCCACTGCCAAGCGTCTACGTGAGCAAACAACGGCGCATAAGTAGCCAGATGAACAACATCCGCATTCCGTTCCAATCCCGTCATAAAGGCAGCTTCGGAAAGGGCGGCGAGGAAGTTGTTATCCTTCTTCGTGGAATGATCGTGTGAAGCATATTCTCCGGCGAAAACCTTCGGACCTTTGCGGTCGTAATTGTCATAGCGTGACGCATTGCCAAAGAACCAATCAGGATTCATGTAGTAGTGTTCGTCCACCAGGTCTACACCGATACGCTTCATTTCGGGCCAGAGATAATCGAATTTATCACCGTTGGCACTCGGGCCGGAGCTACCTACAACCTTCACATTAGGGTATTTCGCGCGGATGGCTTTTGTGAAAGCTTCGAGGCGTTCTACATAAACCTTGTCCCACTGTTCATTACCGATACCGATCATTTTCAGATTGAAGGGTTCGGGATGTCCCATATCGGCACGCACCTTTCCCCACTTGGAAGCAACAGGGCCATTGGCAAATTCAATCAGGTCGAGTGCATCCTGTATGTACGGATCGAGTTCATCCATCGGAACTACTTCATTGCTTTCGTACTGGCAGGAGAGTCCGCAGCTGATTACCGGAAGAGGTTCTGCACCGAGGTCTTCGCTTAACAGGAAGTATTCAAAGTAACCAAGTCCCAAAGTCTGGAAATAGTCAGGGAAGGCTTTATGTTTGAAGGTGTAGTTCCAGCGGTTTTCATTCAGAGGGCGGTTTTCAACAGGACCTACGGAATTCTTCCACTGGTAACGGGTTTCAAGACTGTTACCCTCGATGATACAACCACCGGGGAAACGGAATATGCCGGGGTTAAGGTCATAAAGGGCTTGTGCAAGGTCGGCACGCAGGCCATTCTCACGTCCTTTCCAAGTATTCACAGGGAACAGGGAGATATGATCCATATCCACCGTGCCCTGTGTTTCGAGGACGATACGCAGGCGGGCATGAGCATCTGTGAAAGGAGATTTCAGCACCGCCGTCAGCTTTTGCCAGTTATTGCCGCTGACTTCGATTTCTTTCTTCAACAGATTCTGTGCATTGGAGTTGACGAGCTCGATGGAGAGCTTCATCGGCTTCGCATCCGGCGTGCGGGCATAAACGGAGAAACGGTATTCTTCGCCTTGCTTCACACCGATACCGCGATAACCTTCATTATCCAGTCCGGCACGCAGCAGACGACCGTCGTTCACTACACGTACATAGTGAGGATTGCGGTCAAAACAAGGATTTGCATCCTGAACGGTTACATTACCAAAAGGTACCCAGCCCACGAAAGGTTGTGGAAATTCAAACGAACGGTTCTTTACCAGTTCGGCATACAGACCGCCATCGGCACCGAAGTTGATATCTTCGAAAAAGATGCCATACATTTCAGGTTGTATCTTTGCCGTCGGTTTAGAAACGTCGACGGTCATCACATGTTGCTGCGCCTGCACACTCAGTGCTCCAACAATCATCAGGAAAAATAAAAATCTTTTCATATTATATTCATTTCTAACGATTCAATTCTATTCGATAAATACATCTTTCATCTCCTCTCTGTACAGAAGATATAACTACAGCCTCCACCTGATGCTCACACACCACAGAAAACATACGTTCTGCAAATCCCTCAGAGCAATAACACATGGCAGGAAGAAGCTTATCCGTATCTTTATTTATTAGCGGGCATACACAAAAAGGTTTCGATTCATCAGCAATAAGCACCTTTTCATTTTCTTCAAAGTGACATTTCCAACCCCACTCTTTCTCTATGAAAGAAATAAAGTCTTTTAATCGCCCTTTAAAGGGTGCCAGCATAGCCTCCGCTTTCATTTGATTAAAATGAGCTATCGAAGCTGACTTTATCAATAAACGAAGTTGTGATTCTTCTTGAGTTGCACTCAGATTTGTTAGAAGCTCTGCAATCCATACTTTTGCCATATCATTTGTATCAGAAGCCTCTTCTGTATCTTCCAAAGCCGGAGTATTCGCTCCGAGAAGGCGTCCAAACCCACAGAAGCATAAAGCACCTAAACAGGAGGTTTTCACAAAACGCCTTCTCGATGTTTCCATATCAGATATCATTATTTTTTCTTTTCAATATTCTGATGGATACGTATCACTGTAAACGAATAAGCAGGCATTGAGTAAGAAAAGTCATTTCCTTCTACCTTGAAATCAGAAGAAGCGGGTTTAGCTCCTCTGTCTTTCGGATCACCTGTCAATATCGTTTTTGTAGCCGAAGGATTTACCAAAGTAGCTCCGTCCAACTTCACCTGGGAAGAAACTTCCACCGGAAGCATATTCACTAACTTCACGATATAATCTCCGGTATTAACGTCTTTCACAACTGATACTCCGACACGCTTCTTCACGGCATCCCAACCATTATTCAGTTTTACCGTAGAAGACAGGTATTCGGTACCAGCATTCTGGCCATACATCTGTTGAGTATAGTAGCCTACCGTGGGTCTCACTTCCGTATTATTGAAATAGATCAAGTCCGGATTCCATTGTGTATGACCATCTTTAGCCAACAATGGAGCATAGGAAGTCATTTCTACCACGTCACCGTTACGTTCTACGGCCGTCAGATAGAGAGCTTCGGCAAGCGCAGTTTCTACATTATTGGGGCGTCCCGGCAAGTGGGCGGCGTATTCGCCCAAGTAAACTTTCGCTTTGCTACGGTCGTAATGATCGTAATATTCCTGGTTGTGAATCATCCAACCCGGTTCTACATAGTAATGCTCGTCTACCATCGGTACACCCAATTCGGTAGCAAGGTCCCAACCTACTTCATAATCCGTACCTTCGTAGAACGGACCGGTAGTACCAATCACGGTAACTTCAGGATGTTTTGCTTTTACGGCATCGAATATCATCTTAAAGCGTTCCACGAAGACAGGTGTAATCATGTCCTCATTACCGATACCGATGAACTTCAGATTGAACGGTTTCGGATGTCCGGCTTCCGCGCGCTTCTTGCCCCACACGGTTTTGCGGGCATCTCCGTTGGCATATTCTATCAGGTCGAGAACATCTTGAATGTATTGATCCATTTCTTCCATCGGAATGCCACCCTGCTGTCCCATGCAAGTCAGCTCATCCTTGGAATGGTGAGCGCAGGTACCAGAGTTCTGACAAGGTACACCGGCTGCAAGTACAGGTACGGGCTCCGCACCCATATCTTCACAGAACAAGAAGTATTCGTGGTATCCCAGACCGCGTGTCTGATGGTATCCCCAAAGGTTACGGAGCGGCTTGCGGGCTTCCAACGGACCGATAGAGCCTTTCCAATCATAAATATTATCTATTCCATCGCCATGAGCCACACAACCACCGGGGAAACGTACGAAACGGGGATGCAGGTCGGCAAGCGTTTGTGCCAGATCGGCACGAAGTCCGTTCTTACGACCTTTAAAGGTCTTTTGCGGGAAGAGGGAAATCATATCCAGCGCATACTTGCTGACAGCCTGGGGAACAATGGACAGAGATGCAGCCGCCGCATCGCTTGTGGCTGTCAGGACTGCTTTCTGTTGTTTCCAATCTTTAGATGTTACATTTACGGCAGTTTGTCCTATAATAGTTCCATCTTTATCAACCAAGTTCACAAGTACCTTACCTCCTTTACCCTCAAGTACTTTACCAAAGAGTGAGAAGTCATATTTCTCGCCTTTCTTCAAGGCTATGCCATCGAAACCGGCATTCACCAATGCAGTTTGTTCAGCTGCACTCACATCGAAGACGGCATAATGGGGATTATTAGGATGAATAGGATTCTCCGTTGCAATGCTCAATGTAGCATCACTGCCCTGAACACTCCAGGAGTGAGTACTATTCCAGTTCTGATCGTTACCACGGTCGGTCGGGGTATATTCAAAGTCGCGATTCTGAACCAATTCGGCATACAAGCCACCGTCAGCTCCATAGTTGATATCCTCAAAGAAAATACCAATCAAATGCTTGCTGATTTCTTTCGCCTGACCTGCATTTACCTGAATAGTAGCCTCTACAGGCTTGAGGTTGGCAAAGCGTACAGGGTCTTGCTCAATACGTTCGGCATTCAGTGACTGACGGTATTTCTTATGTTCGGCATAGCGGATGATCTGCTGCACGGTAGTATAGGGAACTTCCTGCACCCAGCCTTCTTCTTCGGAACCATTCACCAATACCTTCTTCTGAGTGGTGGGGTACACATCTTTGGGTTCATACTTGCTACGTTCTTCGGGAGAGAAATAACTCTGTGCTTCCCACTTCTGCAAGTCGGGAGATGTTACATAGGCAAGTGCCTTACCGGTATTCGTAGCTTCCCAGATGCAATGCCATTTGCCATCAGCACGGGTTTGCATCAAATGGGGCTTGAACATAGTCTTTGCCCGTCCCCACGGACCGAAGTCGGAATTCACATAGGCAAATCCATCGGCCACGCTAAACCATTTCTCTCCGTCGGGACTCCAGGCAAACTTCAGGCCGCTGCGTCCGTCACGGTTCGAATAGGAAAAGAGGTACACCTGATTCGGTTCATTCGTCACGCCCTCCACCTTTGCCTGCACAGGGAAGACAAAAGACAGAAGTAAACATACACTTAAAAATCTAATCAATCTGTTCATGGTATTATTTATCGGGTTATTTGTTTTTCCAATACTTTCTCAGCTTCTCAGCCTCTTTCTTAGTGATGTGGATTACTGCTCCATGTTTCGGTGAAGAGAAGTTAGTCGCCTTCATCACGCCCTCATTGAAGTGTCCCAGATCTTTGAAGTTCACAAAGTCAGTGGTTTCACTGAAACCGAAATTATGAGGATTGATACCATAGATGTCATACATTACCACCCATTTGTCTTCACCAATGCGCTTCCACATGTTAGGAGCTTCGCAGGCTTTCGGTTCCGGGTCTACCCATTCCGGCAGATAAGTATATCCACGGTTGATATATTTCGATACAGCTTGTTTGATACCCGGTGTTCCGTCGTGAGCTACGTAGAACATGTGATACTTATCACCTACTTTCGTGATATCGGCATCGATAGCTGATTTGGTTGCATCAGGATATTGGAACAATAAGCGGGGTTCCGTTTCCAGACCGTCGAAGTCTTCGTTTACATAAGCATAGTACAACATATTCCGTGCATTGCCCATACGCATGGTGAAGTAGATCATTATTCTGCCTGCATGCTCATCGTAGACCAGTTCAGGTGCCCAGGCACAACCGATCTCATCATATCCGGGGAAAGTCTTGTCAATACGAACCACATGGTGTGTCCAGTTTACAAGGTCTTTTGATTTCATCAGGACAAAACCACGGTTGTTGCCCCAGCCATATTTGGCTCCATCACGCTCCCACTCGGTGTTGCGCAGACCTTTCTGCTGAGCAAAGATATGCAGGTCGGTCATGGCAATGTAGAAAGTACCATCCGGTGCACGATAGATATGCGGGTCACGGATGCCTTTCTGTTCGGCAATCGTATCACCGGCGATAATAGGCTGACCGTTATTTACATCCGTAAATGTATATCCGTCATCGCTGACTGCGAAATATAAACTATGTGTATCGTCTTTGAAATAGGTAAACAGATAAGCTCCCATTTCCTTCTCATTCGTTTTCCAGTCCTGAACCAGTACGGCGCCACCTTGCGGTTGGAGGGTCAGTTGAAGTTTGCCGTCAGCTTTCAGTTTCAGAGTTTGCAACTGGGGTTGCAGTTCTTTATCATCATTATAGAATGAGAGAGTCTCTCCTGCCAGCATAGGTAATTCGAGTTTCAACTTCAGTACTTCCTTTGTACCGTTAACGGCAGCCACATACCATTGCTTGCCGTGACGACGTGCAACAACTGCATATTTTCCGGGATAACCATCAATAAAACGTGTTTCATCCCACGTAGTAGGCACTTGTTTCATAAAGTCCAAGCAAACTTGCGGGGCATCTGTCAGATTGTTGGGTGCCAAAGCATAATTCTGAATAGGGTTCTGGAACAACACAGCCGTTGACAACTGGAATACATCCGTCGTGCGACGGGTAGTTCCACCATTGTTCCCCCGGTTCAAACGCTTGTTCAGGAAAGTACCGCCAAATTCCATACAGCCTACCGAATTACGGATAAAAGGATGCAGACAGGCATTGAAAGCCTCTTCGTCACAGTAGTGCTGGTTGAAAATCAGATTCTCGGAAGCCAGTACCGCTTCGCTACCTACATAGTTGGGATACATCCGCTCCCATCCGCGAGGTACTGTACAGCCGTGGAAGATTACCATCAGGCCATGATCGTCAGCATCACTCAGAATACCTTCGTACAAACGCATGGTTTCCTGTTTGTCTCCACCGAAAAAGTCAACTTTGATACCTTTCACACCCTGCTCCTGAAGCCATTTCATTTCACGCTTGCGGATAATCGGATCATCCATCTTATTGACGGGACCTTGCTCGATATCATTCCAGTAACCGCTTGAACTGTACCACAAGAATACATCCACTCCTTTACCTTGCGCATAGTCAATGAGGGATTCCATACGCTTATGGCCGATCTTCGTATCCCACCAGTTATCAATCAATACATATTCATAGCCCATTGCAGCAGCCAGATCAACATAACGCACCTGGTCATCATAATTGATACTGCCGTCCTGCCAGAGTATCCAGCTCCAGGTTCCACGTCCCATCTGATAATCATGTTCCGTCTCATACAACGGTTCCACAACATCCCAGATAACAGTGGTTTCTACAATAGGTTTCAATGTTTCACCTACCGTAATCGTACGCCAAGGGGTAGAACCCGGTAAAGCGAAGGCGGGGGCAACTGTTCCGTTACCATTATTCTCTTCAGCCATCGGGAAAGCTACCGTATATAGATTTCCTTCTGTCACATCGCTCAGGCGCGAACCGCAATAGCGACTGTCTACTCCCGTCTCACTGACAAGCACCCAGCCATTATCTCCTACGCGGAACAGGCAGGGGAAAGTATATCCGTGGCCGTATTGTGAACGGACATCCATCGGGGCTCTGCCTTATATTCTTCTTCATAACTCGGTTTTGTCCGCTTCCAGCCTATCATGGCGTCACTTTGTGGACACATGAAGGTAGTAGTCTGTTCAGGAAAACGGAAACCGGTTGCCTCACTGTTCACAACAAGGCTTCCCCGTTCGCCCTGGCGGGGCAACGTATAGCGGAAAGCAACGTCATTATTGCTCACACGAAAGATTACGTCCATCTTCTGCCCTTTTGCATTGGCAAAAGCACATACCAATTCATTGGCCTGATAGTGTATCTTGGAAGTTTTGATACGCGATTGCGTGTAAACGGTATCAATTTTCCTTTCTTTATGCCCGGTCAGTTTCATTGCTTTCGCGAAATCTCCCACATTGGTCTCCAGACCCAACGGAGATGATTCCAACATCTGTTTCCCGTTATAGGTGAGAGAATACGATGCTTCCTTCCCTTCCGGACACGAAACTGTTAGTTGTAATTTACCGTCAGGTCCGCTGACGGTTACATTCTGTGCTGTCAGCGGCAAAGCTACCGCCATACATAAAAAAGCTAATCCCTTCAGTTTGTTTCTCATGATCAAATAATGTTTCTCTGGTATTTTAATAGTCATATAATTAAAGGGTTGGCACTACCGGCTTAATGGTTCCGTCCGCATTGAATTCCATGCGATCAATGCACACCTCGCGGTGCACGCCCGGACCATCTTTCAGGAAGTTCTTATTAATACGATGGTAAACGATATACCACTCATCCGTACCCGGAATTTGTAGCACTGCATTGTGTGCAGGACCGTAGATTTGTTTCTCCGGATTCTGAATCAGTACAATCGGATCTTTAGCGACCTCAATAGGTCCCAGCGGCGATTTAGATGTACCGTAAGCCACATGATAGTTGGGTGAACCGGTGTCATCTACCGACCACATAAAATAATAAAGTCCGTTACGGTAAAATACATAAGGAGCTTCGCGGAATGCATAATCCTGCAAGGTTCCTCCTTCGGGAGTCATCACCGTAAGTGTTTTCTTCTTGATGGAGATCATATCTTTATTCAGTTCGGCGCCGGCCATGTAGCCATTACCCCAATATAGATAAGGTTTACCGGATACGGGATCGGTAAAGACATCCACGTCTATCTGCTGTCCGTGTCTTACAGGAGAGTCTGTAATGATGGGCTGTCCCAGATCGGTAAACGGTCCGGTAGGTGAGTCGGCCATTGCTACGCCGATTTGCTTTCCTCCGCCTTTGGCAGGATTGCCGCTATAATAAAAGAAGTACTTGTATTCTCCCTTGATGAGTTTTTCTTCAATACACGGTGCCCAGGCATTCCCATTCGCCCAAGGTACCTGTTCGGATTTCAAATCCAGCATAACGCCTTCATAGTTCCAGTTCTTCAGGTCGGTTGAAGAGAAAACAGTGAAGTACCATCCGCCCCAGCCGGGTTGTCCGTCTGTTGTGGAATAGATATAATATTTCTTTGTCTTGTTTGAGTATAAGATTTCAGGGTCGGCATGGAATCCGGGCAATACAGGGTTGTTCGGTATTGCACCCAATTCGGCAGGCTTGCCCCATTTATCTGTGATGCGGATCAACTCATCGCGCGTGATAGGAATAATCGTTCCGTGACGGGGATGGAAGTTCATCTTCACTTCACTGTCTATCACTTTGAAGTTTTTCAGATCGGTAGTTTCCGTAAACTGATATTTGCCTTTCATGTATACATCATACATTAATATATACTTATCCTGATTTATCAGTTTAAATGTGCCGGCGCCTTCTACAGCGTCCTTTGTTTGCTGCTTGTAGTCCGGTTCTTCTTCCCATTGACCGGAAGTCAGTGAACGGGTGGTTGCCACTTTAATGCCGTTTCCATGTCCCTCTGTCTTATAGAACAGGTGGAAAACACCGTCTTTATAGACAATATCCCCGTCGATACATGATTTCTTATTCTCCGGAATGAAGAGTGGCTTCGGTTCACCAATCAGATCTGTAAAATCATCATTGGCATATGCATAGTAGATGATATCGGCTCCACCGGCATACTGCATAGACCAGTACACCATATATTTTCCGGCTTCAGGATCAAAAACCGTCTGCGGTGCCCAAACACGTTTCAGCTTTTCCTGTCCTTTATAACGTTTCTGCATGTTGATGATGGAATGCGTCCAGTTTACAAGGTCATTGGACTTCAGCAACACCATTGCACGGTTCGAATCCCAACCATTGTCAGATACCATATCTGTCACCACCATATAAAAGGTATGACCGTCCTGGCTTCTCAGGATATGCGGGTCGCGCACACCACCGGTCGAACTGATTACTTTTGAATCAAGAACGGGCTTACCGTCATTCAGTGCCCAATATGTATATCCGTCCATACTTACGGCATAACATACAGCTTCTTCACTGATGTGGTTACCTGTAAAGTAGGTAAACAAATAAGCCACATAATCTTTTTCAACGATAGGATGTTGTTGGGAAAAAGAAGGCAATGTCATTGCCAACATTAAACTAATAGCAACTGCAAAATGTCTCATAGTGTTCCTCATAAAATTCACGTTAGTTATTGGGTGTCAAAAATACACATAAAAAAGGGAATATACTACCACGAATCATGCAAAAAGGGAATAATTTTGTGTCATTTCATTAAAAAACAAAGATTTACCCACTTATCTATAACAAAAATGGAGTTTGCCGGCAGAACAAACTCCATTTCGTATTTCAATTAAAAACGAATGTTCAATCCAAGAAACGTACCATTTCACAAGCAGCCAATAAAAATGCTCCCACTCCAAATTGGCAGTCGAATTGGCATCTACTACCTGACCCGGAATTGCCTTTTCTCCGATAGGTTGCACATAACCGATACGTCCATCCGGCTGCAAAGCAACAGTCGTCAGATACTTCCAGGCTTTTTCTACTACAGGCTGATAAGTAGCCTTATCCAAAAAGCCGTTATTCATACCCCACAGCAGGCCATAGGTAAAGAAAGCAGTGCCACTGGTTTCCGGTCCGGGTGCATGTTCCGGATCAAGCAGGCTGCGTGTCCAGTATCCTTCCGGTTGCTGGCAGGCAGCTACAGCTTTTGCCATTGTCTGGAAACGATCTATATATTCCTGGCGGTATTTATCTGTTTCAGGTAAATCCTTCAATACTTTAGCCGTGCTGCAAGCACCCAGCCGTCTCCGCGTGCCCAAAAGTCTTTCTTGCCGTTCGCACTCTTATGCTTGGGATAGATATATTTCCCGTCACGGTAGTATAGGGCATCTTCGGGATCATACATCAAGCTATCGGCAAATACCCAATATTCATGCAATTTTTCCAGATAAAGCGGATTACCGGTTATCTTATATAGTTTAGTCATAACGGGCATCACCATATAGAGTCCATCGGCCCACCACCAATAATCGTTCTTATCCGTACTCATCTGATATTCCATCACTTCGCGTGCACGAGCTATTTTCTGCGAATCCGGCTTCAGGTTATATAAGTCGGCATAGGTCTGAAAGCAAGTCTGATAGTCACCAAAAAGTACGTAATCATCACTTTCACCGTAACTATACTTCCACTCAGCCTTATTGTCCGATTTGGCTCCTTTCCATTCATTATGTTCGGCCCATGCTTTGGAATAGTCCATGAACTTCGAATCACCGGTAAGGAAGAATGCCTCCATATTACCTGTATGATAGGCGGCATTGTCCCAGAATGAACGTCCATGCTTCGGATTCTGTTCCTGCCAATAGTTATTCACTTTATAAATGATATCCACAACTTCTTTAGCCTCATCTTTCGGAGCGGCACAAGCAGACAGTCCACTCAAACAGAAAGCTAAAAGTATCACATTTCCCAAAAACGTTTTCATATATTTTTCTTTTTTTACTTAATTACTATACCATTCGTTATTATTCATAAAGGAAGACAAATTCACTTCCATTGAACTCCTCCTTAGGATTGTATCCCGGAGTGAATCTTATTCAGTCGTATACTGAATGCCATTCAGTCCTATACT
>ERZ791618.706-NODE-706-length-14507-cov-2.295184_pt1 | contig 14507 bp, 10 predicted proteins | sample MGYA00510059_ERZ791618 | MGnify/ENA primary metagenome ERZ791618 (study PRJEB30046, sample SAMN00715159) | human gut metagenome | study: EMG produced TPA metagenomics assembly of the A metagenome-wide association study of gut microbiota in type 2...
TATCAGGTTGGGGAGGATTTGAGAATGGTGCCTGGGCTCCTCAGTGTATCGAGCGTAATGGAAAGTTCTATTTGTATTGCCCGGTACAGGGACGAGGAATCGGAGTGCTGGTTGCAGATAGTCCTTTGGGCCCTTTTACTGATCCTCTCGGAAAACCCTTGATTGGTGCTGAGTATGACAGTATTGACCCGAGTGTATTGATAGATGATGATGGACAGGTATTTTATATTGGGGAAATCCTAATCTCTGGTATGTGAAACTGAATGAAGATATGATTTCCTGTGCGGGAGAGATTACGAAGGATAAACAGATCCGGAAGATAGAAAATCAGAAAGACCCTTATCATTTTCAGGAGGGTCCCTGGGCATACAAGAAGAATGGGCACTATTATATGGCTTATGCAAGTACATGCTGTCCGGAAGGAATTGGGTATGCAATGGGCCCCGGTCCTGTAGGTCCCTGGGAGTTTAAGGGATATATAATGAAACCTAATGGGAAATCTTCCGGAAACCATCCGGGAATCATTGATTATAAAGGTAAATCTTATGTGTTCGGATTTAATTATAGATTGAATTTCATGATAACCGACAAACATCATGAACGCCGTTCTATATGTGTGGCTGAAATGGAATATAATCCTGACGGCACAATCAAAGAACTGCCCTGGTGGGACGACGGTGTCGGAGTTGCGCCTGTCGGCACATTGAACCCTTATAAGCGGACTGAGGCGGAAACAATGGCTTGGAGCCAGGGACTCAAATCCGCCAAGGACGATGAAAGCGGGATGTATGTTACTTCTATTCATAACAGGGATTTCCTTCAGGTGAAAGCGGTTGATTTCGGCAAGGGGGCAAAAACATTTGAAGTTCGTGCAGCTACAATAACCAAAGGAAAGATTGAAATCCGTTTGGATGGTCTTGATGGTACGTTGCTGGGCGTATGTAATATAAATAATACCGGTGGCTGGAATACGTGGAAAACCTTTACTGCTGATGTAGAGAAGGTGGGCGGAGTTCACGATCTGTACCTTGTTTTTAGGGGAGGCGATGGAGAGATGTTCAACATGGACTATTGGAGATTCAAGTAAGATGACCGGGAAACTGTGTCAGAAATAAATAGCAAATAAATATATATCTGTATCATGAAAAAGATGATGTTGGCATGGCTGACTGTTACTTCATTACTGATGGGGTGTTCCGGTTCGGAAATGTCGGTGAAGGGGACGTATCGTAATCCTGTAATTTATGCTGATGTACCGGATATGTCCGTTACGCGTGCAGGAGAGTACTATTATATGATAAGTACCACCATGCACTTGATGCCTGGTGGACCTGTTATGAGATCAAAAGACTTGGTGAATTGGGAAACAGTGAGCTATGTCTTCGATAAGCTGACTGATAACTCAAAGTATGATTTGATTGGTGGAACAGTTTATGGACGCGGACAATGGGCATCTTCCATACGCTATCATAATGGGAAATTCTATGTATTGTTTTCGCCAAACGATGTACCCTATCAGTCGTATATATTCACGGCGGAAGATCCGGCCGGGAAGTGGGAACTATTATCGAGAACACAGCATTTTCATGATGCCTCTTTGTTTTTTGATGATGACGGCCGTGTATATGTATTCTATGGAACCGGTGAGCTGAAAGAATTGAAGAGTGACTTGTCGGATGTGAAACCCGATGGAGTCAGTATGAAGATTTTTGAACGGGATGCTGATGAACAAGGCTTGCTGGAAGGAAGTCAGGTTGTGAAACATAACGGAAAGTATTATTTGCTGATGATTTCCATGGATTGGAGTATCCCCGGTCGGGTGCGCAGGGAAGTATGTTATCGTGCAGACAAGATAACAGGGCCTTATGAGAAGAAGGTTATTCTGGAACATGATTTTGATGGTTATGGAGGAGTAGGTCAAGGTTGTATTATTGACTCGGAAGAAGGAGATTGGTATGGGGTTATTTTTCAGGATCGCGGAGGAATAGGCCGGGTACCTACTCTTATGCCCTGCCGTTGGATAGACGGATGGCCGATGCTGGGAGATGAAAATGGACATGTACCCTTGACGATGGAAAAAGAGATATATCCGACTGAAAATACCAAAGGAATACTTGGAAGTGATGATTTCAACGGAGAGAAACTTTCACTCTATTGGCAATGGAATCACAATCCGGTGGATGACAAATGGTCGCTCACAGAACGGCCGGGATATTTACGTTTAGAAACCAGCCGGGTGGTTGATAATCTGTATCTTGCTCCGAATACAATTACACAGCGTATGGAAGGACCGAAATGTAAGGCTACTGTCTCGCTTGATATTTCGAATATGAAGGATGGCGATGTGGCAGGTTTCAGTGCATTCAATGGGCATTCCGGACTTTTGTCTGTGGTGAAGGAGGGAGATGCGAAACGACTTGTAATGTCTACCAATGTAGTCAACTTTGATAATACTCCCAATAAAGCCATCACGAGTGTGGATGTAGAGGAAAAGGAACAGGTAGAGCTTAATCAGAATATCATTTATTTGCGTATAGAGGGTGACTTTACTCCGAAGCGGGATATTGCTACTTTCTATTATAGCTTGGACAATGAGGAGTGGAAGAAGATCGGAACGGATTTCAAAATGCGTTTTGATTATACAAAACTGTTTATGGGAAGTAAGTTTGCCATCTTTAACTATGCAACAAAATCGTTGGGAGGTTATGTTGACGTCGATTACTTTGACTATGAGAGAGCCAATGATAGGGTGACTATTAATAAATAATATCTTGATACTTATGAAATATTTTTTAGTTATAACAGCGTTATTGATTTGCCTTACAATAAAGGCGGAGGAAAAACAAATAGCAAGTCCGGATGGGAAAATAGTAGTAACCATTTCTGATAAGGATGGGCAACCTTCCTATCGTATCAGTTATAAGGATACTCCTTTTATCAATTCTTCCCCTTTGGGGCTTATTACAAATATAGGTGATTTTTCCCGGGAGATGTCTTTGGAGCACGATGTTCAGTCAAGTAGAATTGACGAGACTTATACATTGCCCAATATAAAGCAGAGTAGTGTGCACTATGTAGCCACAGAGGGGGTATATCGGTTTAGTCAGCAAGGCAAGATTATTTATGATGTCATATTTCGTGTAAGTGACCGGGATGTTGCTTTCAAGTATAAAATGTATCCTCAAAAGAATACTTTATCCTGTATTGTGAAAGAGGAGGCGACAAGCTTTGTGCTTCCTGACGGGAGTACGACCTTTTTGTGCCCGCAAAGTAAACCTATGGGAGGATTTTCCCGTACTTCTCCCAGTTATGAGACACCGTATAAAGCAGATGATGCCATGGGCAAAAATGGATGGGGCGAAGGTTATACTTTCCCCTGTCTGTTCCGTAATGGTGATAAAGGATGGGTACTTATTTCGGAAACGGGTGTAGATAGCAAATATTGTGGAAGTCGCTTACTGGGACATGAAAATGGCTTGTATACAATCGGTTTTCCTCAGGAGGGTGAAATGAATGGAAATGGTACAACTGCACCCGGGCTTGGCCTGCCGGGAGAAACGCCTTGGAGAACAATTACTTTGGGTGAAACTTTGGCTCCGATTGTTGAAACGACAGTTTCCTTTGATGTTGTAAAGCCACTGTATGAGGCATCCGGAAAATATGAATACGGCAGAGGTTCCTGGAGCTGGATTATTGGTATGGATGGAAGTACGAAGTATGAAGAGCAATTACGTTATATTGATTTCTCAGCGGCAATGGGATACCAGTCTGTATTGGTAGATGCATTGTGGGATACGCAAATAGGCTATGACAAAGTTGAAAAGCTGGCTAAGTATGGTGCGGAAAAAGGAGTGGGGCTGTATCTGTGGTATAATTCTAATGGATATTGGAATGATGCCCCACAATCACCGCGTGGTATCATGGACAATGCGATAGCCCGACGCAAGGAGATGAAATGGATGCAAAGCATTGGAATACGCGGTATAAAGGTTGACTTCTTTGGTGGTGATAAGCAAGTCACCATGCAACTGTATGAAGATATTCTTGCTGATGCCAATGAATATGGGTTACTGGTGATTTTCCACGGGTGTACTTTGCCTCGCGGTTGGGAACGTATGTATCCTAACTTTGCGTCGAGTGAAGCCGTATTGGCCAGTGAAAACCTGCATTTCTCTCAGGGAAGTTGTGACAATGAAGCTTTCAATGCCTGTCTGCATCCATTTATTCGTAATACGGTGGGTAGCATGGACTTTGGTGGCAGTGCACTGAATAAATATTATAATGCGGATAATGCTCCACGCGGCAGCCGACGTATGACTTCTGATGTGTTTGCTTTGGCTACTGCGGTATTGTTCCAAAGTGCGGTACAACATTTTGCCTTGGCTCCGAACAATCTGACAGATGCTCCGGAATGGGCGATAGGTTTCATGAAAGAAGTTCCTACTACGTGGGATGAAGTACGCTTTATTGATGGCTATCCAGGTAAATATGTAGTTATGGCACGCAGGCATGGTGATAAATGGTATATTGCAGGAGTTAATGCGCAGAAAGAGACCGTAAAGTTGAAGATTGCCTTACCTATGTTTACGCCTGGTGATCAAGTGAGGGTATTTACTGATAATGAAGAATTGCAAGGAAATGTAAAACAAATAAAGGTAAATAAGAAACAGGAGTTACAATTGGCAATTCCTTGCAATGGTGGAATATTAATTGTAGAATAATCAAACTAAAAAAGCAATATGGATAAAATGAAATCTTTATTCCTTTCATCGCTATTGGTGGTGGTGAGTACTTCGGGATTGGCACAGAATCCAATCATTCAGACAAATTATACGGCCGATCCGGCCCCAATGGTATATAATGATAAAGTATATCTTTATACTACCCATGATGAGGATAATTCTACCTGGTTTACGATGAACGACTGGCGATTGTATACACCAGTGACATGGTGAACTGGACGGATCATGGCGCTGTGTTATCATATACTGATTTTAGTTGGGCAAAAGGGGATGCATGGGCTCCGCAATGTATTGAGAGGGGTGGTAAGTTTTATATGTATGTACCCATGATTTCGAATATAAACAATAGAGGTGCAATTGGTGTGGCGGTAGCTGATAGTCCTTATGGTCCCTTCTATGATCCGCTTGGAAAGCCATTGGTTCAGAGTGAATGGGGAGACATTGATCCGACTGTTTTTATTGATGATGACGGACAGGCTTATTTGTATTGGGGAAATCCCAACCTGTATTATGTGAAGTTGAATGAAGATATGATTTCTTATAGTGGGGATATTGTGCGTGTACCTTTGGTAGCAGAATCGTTTGGTAAACGCGAAGGCGATGCCCAGAGAGCCACTCTGTATGAAGAAGGCCCTTGGCTTTATAAGCGGGATAAGAAGTATTATTTATTCTGGCCGGGAGGTCCGCTGCCCGAGCATATCGGATACTCAACCAGCGATACCCCTACAGGTCCATGGAAGTATGGAGGAGTAGTGATGCCTGCCGGTGGCGGAGCGTTTACCATCCACCCGGGAGTTATTGATTTCAAGGGTAAAACTTACTTTTTCTATCATAACGGACAGTTGCCCGGAGGTGGTGGATTCAACCGTTCGGTATGTGTTGAGGAACTTAAATTCAACAAAGACGGATCTATTCCTCAACTGAAGATGACAGAGGGTATTACCAAAGGGATTACGACACTGAATCCGTATGTAAAAACGGAAGCGGAGACTATTGCTTTTTCTGAAGGGTTCAAGTCTTTCAAAAATGATCAGGTGGGTGTTTTTGTTACGGCAATGAAGAATGGTAGTTATACTTGTGTTCGCGGTGTAGATTTCAAGGCAACCGGTGCAACGAAGTTCAGTGCTAGAATAGGAACTACACATAATGATCCTGTAAATCTGGAAATCCGTCTGGATGGTGTCGACGGGCAACTGATAGGGACAATGAAGGTACCGCGTACAGGAGGAAGTGATCGTTGGGACTTACGGACTATTGACATTACAAAAGTGACCGGAGTACATGATTTGTATTTTGTAGTAAAGGGCCGGCCTGCTACCAATCTTATGTATTTTGATTATTGGATGTTTTCTAAATAACTTGTACTAAATACTATGAGGAATAAAAGGAAGTATATCAGAACAACAGGAATCATCCTGTTGTTCTGTGTTGTTTTGTTGAATACGGCATGTGCTTCAAAGCAAAAAGAGAAAGTCGTTCTTGAACTGAAACAGGGATTGCTTTCGCTGATACCATTAAATCAAAATGCTGTCCGGGTACAGTTTTCCCAACCGGGTTCGGCGCCTATGGAAGAGCTTATCTATACAGAAAAGCTTCCTGTTCCTGAATATGAAGTTACAGAAGATAAGCAATCACTGGTTTTGTCTATGGATGGAATTTCAGTGGAATTCGATAAAGGTACGGAAGTCTTGACTTTTAAAGATGCGAGTAAGCGTATCATTCTTCAAGAGAAAGTTGACGGGCGTTTCATGAAAGCTTCTTCTGTACAGGATGAACCTACCTATCAGGTGGAACAGCACTTTGTTTCTCCGAAAGATGAATATATATATGGTACAGGGCAGTTTCAGGACGGTTATCTAAATATCCGGGGATTGACACGGCGCTTGACGCAGGTGAATACGCAGATTTCTATTCCTTTTATTCTTTCAAGTAAAGGCTATGGGCTGCTGTGGAACAACTATGGATTGACGGATTTTAATCCGGCAGATAAATCTGTCGAGTTGACTCCCGCCAATGCAAGTGGAGAGGCTGTTACGGTAAATACCACCGGCACGAGTGGAAATGTAAGGGAAACCAGGCAAATCTATTCGTTTACAGCTTCGGTGGAAGTACCTCGCTCCGGTAGTTATTCTTTGTTGCTGGATGTGGGACAACGAATGGCACGGAAGTATTATCTGGTTATCGACGGACAAAAGATTGTGGATGTCAATAATTTATGGTTGCCTCCCACTACTTCTGCCATTGTGGAGCTGACAGCCGGTAAGCACGATATAGAAGTGCAAGGTGAACGTAATGACAAGCCTGTGTTATATTGGCGTCCTGTTTCAGAAGAGACTGTATTCCGTTCTCCGGTTGCCCAAATGTTAGATTATACGGTTTTTGCCGGTAACGGAGATGAAGTGATCGCCAGCTATCGGGAACTGACCGGACCTGCCCCCATGATGCCTTTGTGGAGTCTGGGATATATACATTGCCGGGAGCGTTATAATACTCAGGCGGAATTGCTGGAGAATGCCCGTGAATTCCGGGAACGGAAATTGCCTATCGATATGATTGTACAGGACTGGCAATATTGGGGAAAATATGGCTGGAATGCCATGAAGTTTGATGAAGACAGATATCCTGATCCGGGAAGTATGATGAAGGAACTTCATGAGATGGATGTGCGTCTGATGATCTCTGTATGGTCTAAAATTGATGCTCAGTCCGAAGTGGGAAAACAAGCCAAGGAAAAGGGATATTACATACCGGGCAGTGACTGGATTGACTTTTTCAATCCGGACGCAGCGGCTTTCTATTGGCAGAATTTCCGTACCGGATTATTGAAATATGGTATTGATGCCTGGTGGCAGGATGCCACTGAACCGGAGAATGATGATTTGCAGAACCGTCGCATCAATCGTGAACAAACTCCGGGAGAGGTTTACCGGAATGTATATCCGATGTATGTTAGCAAGACAATCTATGAAGGTTTACGTCAGGATGATCCAGACAGGCGAGCTATGATTTTTACTCGCAGTGGATTTTCAGGAATGCAACGTTATGCAGCCGCCACATGGTCGGGAGACGTAGGGCATGACTGGGAAACCTTACGTCGGCAAATCGTAGGGGGATTGGGACAGATGGCGACAGGGCTGCCTTGGTGGACTTATGATGCAGGTGGGTTCTTCCGTCCGGGCGACCAGTATACAAATACCGGATATCATGAACAGTTGATCCGCTGGATACAGGCAGGAACATTTTTCCCACTGATGCGTGTGCATGGCTATATGAGTAATACCGAGCCGTGGCGATATGGAGAAAAGATGGAACATATCATTGCCCGATATCTGGATTTACGTTATAGACTTCTTCCTTATATCTATTCACAAAATGCTGCGGTTTCATTCAATGGTTCTACTTTGATGCGTCCGTTGGTGATGGATTTCCCTGAAGACCGTTTTGCACTGGAACAAAACTATCAGTTCATGTTCGGACCTTCTATACTGGTGGCTCCGGTGGTAGAAAGTGGTGTTAACCGGATGAAAGTTTATCTTCCGGAATGTTCGGCCGGCTGGGTAGATTTCTGGAATGGTACACCTCATAAGGGGGGGATATTCACTGATATAAATGTGGATCTTATGAAGACTCCTTTATTTGTGAAAGCGGGTTCTATATTGCCGTTAGGACCTCAGAAACAGTATGCAACTGAGGAGACGGAACAACCGTGGGAAATCCGTATTTATCCGGGGGCTGATGGTTCTTATTCTGTTTATGAAGACGAAGGAATCAATTACAATTATGAGAAAGGTCAGTTCAGCACGTTTGATCTGAAATGGAATAATTCGGATAAGACCCTTACTATCAGTGACAGAAAAGGCTCGTTTGCAGGAATGAAGGAAAGAATGGCTTTCAATATTGTAATTGTAACGCCGGAATCGGGCACTGGAATTTATCAGTCAAAAGTAAACAAGAGCATTGTTTATGAGGGAAAATCAATGGTGATATCACTGTAGTGTTTCTTAAAAGGCAATGATTTGGAAATATCTTAAAATATGAAGAATAATATGAAACAGTTTTTGGCCCTCGTAGGGTTTGTAATAGCGTCCATTACTACAGGATGTGGTCAATCCCATACTGTGTGGCTTGATGATTTGGATCTGACAGCTATGACTCAAGGTAATGGAGTAGCTATGAAAAATAAGTCGGTTGACGGTAAAACCCTGACAATCGGAGGACAAACGTTTGAACGTGGAGTGGGTACCCATTCAGTTAGTGAGATAGCAATTCAATTGGATGGCAAAGCCGTATCATTTACGGCTCAGGTAGGGCTGGATGATGAGATCATCGAGCATAAGACGTCTGCCGAATTTATTGTAATAGGAGATGGAGCCAGGCTTTGGACCAGTGGGATTGTAAAAGCAGGAGATGCGCCTAAATTATGTTCGGTTTCATTGGATGGAGTCAAAAGGCTTGAGCTGATTGTAGCTGATGGTGGTGACGGGCCTTACTATGACCATGCTGACTGGGCGGATGCAAAGATAATATCAAAAGGAAAGCAGAGTTTTCCTACACTTAAATTCATTGCTACGGAACCTTATATACTGACTCCACCTGCTCCCGCGACGCCGAGAATTAATGGGGCTTCTGTGTTTGGAGTGCGTCCCGGTTCCCCATTCCAATATCAGATAGCGGCTACAGGCGATCGTCCGATGACATTTGCAGCAGAGGGATTACCGGCAGGATTGGAGATTCACCCGGAGACGGGTCTGATTACAGGTAAACTAACCAAGGCTGGTACATTTGAAGTGGTTTTGCAGGCGAAAAATGTGAAGGGAACGGCAGAAAGAAAACTTCGTATTGAGTGTGGTGACAGAATTGCTCTTACTCCGCCGATGGGATGGAACAGTTGGAACTGCTTCGGACATGAAGTCTCGGCTGAGAAAGTGAAGCAAGCGGCAAGAGCTATGGTTGAAAGTGGTTTAGTGAATTATGGCTGGACTTATATCAATATAGATGATTCATGGCAACATCACAGAGATCCCAACGACCGGACCAGAGGTGGACGGTTGCGTGACGATCAGGGTAATATCATACCTAATGCCCAATTTCCTGATATGAAAGGGTTAACGGACTATATACATTCACTTGGACTGAAAGTGGGTATTTATTCTTCACCTGGTCCGTGGACTTGCGGAGGTTGCGTAGGCAGTTATGGTTATGAAAAGCAAGATGCCGATATGTATGGTAAATGGGGGCTTGATTATTTGAAATATGACTGGTGCAGTTACGGGGGAGTTCTTGACCGTGATTTAGATAAGGATCCTTACAGTGTGTCTTCCTTGGCGTTTCAAGGGGGAGGGGATTCAATTGCCGGTAGAAAGCCATTTAAGATTATGGGGGATTATTTGCGTCAGCAGCCCAGGGACATTGTTTATAACCTGTGTCAGTATGGTATGGGAGATGTCTGGAAATGGGGAGATGACGTTGGAGGCCAGTGCTGGCGTACGACTAACGATATCACTGATACTTGGGAAAGTGTAAAAGGCATTGCTCTTTCTCAGGACCGTGCAGCCGCATGGGCGAAACCCGGTAACTGGAATGATCCGGATATGTTGGTTGTTGGTATTGTAGGTTGGGGAAATCCTCACCAAACCAAGCTTAAACCTGATGAACAGTATCTCCATTTCAGTCTTTGGAGTTTATTCTCTGCACCTCTTCTGATAGGTTGTGACTTGGAGAAAATGGATGATTTTACCCTGAGTCTGCTGACTAACAATGAGGTGATAGCTGTTAATCAGGATCCTTTGGGTAAACAAGCCACGTGTGTATATTCAATAGGGGAATTACGTATTTATGTGAAAGAACTTGAAGATGGCAGTAAGGCGGTTGGTTTCTGTAATTTCGACCGCGAAAAGGCGGATATCTCTTTCCGTGATTTTGATAAACTGAATATTACGGGTAAACAAACTGTGCGTGATCTTTGGAGACAAAAGGATATAAGAACCTTGGATACAGGACGGAAGCCATTGCCTCTCAATGTTCCAGCCCATGGGGTACTTCTTTATAAATTTACACCGATTCAGTGAGAATATAAAAAAATAGAATTACTTACTTAATTGTTTTTATCATGAGAAACACTCTTTTTATTGTTAGTTTATATCTGATCTTATCCGCTTGTGGTGAGAAAAGTAATGAAGTGAAGTTTATTTCGGAAGGTAATCCGATAGTGACGGATAAGTTCACCGCTGACCCGGCGCCTATGGTGCATAATGGTAGACTGTACCTCTATGTGGGTCACGATGAGGCTGAAGAAGGACAGGACTTTAACATAACCGAATGGCTGTGTTATTCAACAAAAGATATGAAAACATGGACGGATCATGGAAGTGTGCTGAAGCCTACGGATTTCTCATGGGGAGTTGGCGAAGCATGGGCTTCCCAGGTTGTAGAGAAAGATGGGAAATTCTATTATTATACAACGGTACAGGCGGGTGCGCCATATAATAGTAAAGTAGTAGGCGTTGCCGTGTCAGATAGTCCGACGGGACCTTTCATTGATGCTCGGGGTACACCGCTTATTACAGATGATATGACTCCTAACGGTTCTCGTGGATGGTGGAACGATATCGATCCGACCGTTTTTGTGGATGATGACGGCACACCATGGATGAGCTGGGGCAATGGTACCTGCTTCTTAGTGAAACTTAAACCCAATATGACAGAACTGGATGGAAACATAGAGATTCTTAAAATGCCGAAATTTGTGGAAGGACCATGGATTCATAAGCGTGAAAATCTTTACTATCTGACGTATGCATCAATGGGTAAGGGGCGTGAAACCATTAGCTATGCCACGGCACCAAGTATGGATGGTCCATGGACCTATCGTGGAGCCTTGACAGGAATGGCAGAAAATAGCTTTACCATACACCCGGGAATCATTGAATTCAAGGGACAAAACTATCTGTTCTATCATAATGCAATACTTACCATAGATGGTAAATCCGGTGCCACAGGGCGTCGAAGCGTGTGCGTTGACTATCTTTATTATCTACCCGACGGACGTATGGCGTATGTTGAGCAGACCAAAGAAGGTATTACTGTGAAGCCGAAGACAGCAGCCGAAGTAGCTGAGATTGTAAATCCATACACTGACGAAAAAGAAGTTGTGGTAGAAATAGTGCAGAATGATACAGAATCTCGAAAAAACTGAAGGCGCTGACTTACACAGGTAACTATTAAGGTTTTAGTTCGTTGTTGCCTGAATAGATCGTATCTCTATAGATTGTAACTCTGCGCTCTTGAGTCGAATCGTTCTTGATGGATGTAACATCCCCACGTGTCGTAAAATAGACATAGTTGCCTCTGTCATAAAAGCGATATACTTTGCACCCATCGTGCTCAAAGAGATAACTGACTTGATAGGTCGTATTATTCTCCGATTCACCTACCTTTAGCGGAATAGAAGTGTAACAAGCTGTAATTCCCATCATTATGAATGAGAGAATCAATAATTTAGTTATTGTCTTCATAGTCGGAAGTATTTATGTTTACCAAATACAAAGATAAAGTTTTTCCTGAATTATATTTCCGGAAATAGGTTTTATCTATGCCTTCATAGATAAATACAATGAATAAAAAGTGTGTAAATATCAAACAAAATCCTTATTTTTGTGTTGTTAATAAGAATGACTAACGACAATTGATACGTAATTTACTAACTAAATAAGAAAAAAGATTATGGCTAAAAGTGTTAAGGGAACTCAGACAGAAAAGAATCTGTTGACCTCATTTGCAGGAGAATCACAAGCAAGAATGCGTTACACTTATTTTGCAAGTGTAGCTAAGAAGGAAGGTTACGAACAAATTGCTGCTATTTTTACTGAAACAGCTGACCAGGAAAAGGAACACGCTAAACGTATGTTCAAGTATCTGGAAGGTGGTATGGTAGAAATTACTGCAAGCTATCCTGCCGGTGTTATCAGCACTACATTGGATAACCTGAAAGAAGCTGCTGCCGGTGAGCACGAAGAATGGTCTCTGGATTATCCTCACTTTGCTGACGTAGCAGAAAAAGAAGGTTTCTATGAAATCGCTGCTATGTACCGCAACATTTCAATTGCCGAAAAAGGTCATGAAGAAAGATACCTGGCTTTCGTTAATAATATCGAGAATGCTACAGTATTCGCTAAGGAAGGCGAAGTAGTATGGCAATGCCGTAACTGTGGTTTCGTCTTCACAGGTAAAGAAGCTCCCGAAGTTTGTCCGGCTTGCTTGCATCCGCAGGCTTACTTCGAAGTGAAGAAAGAAAACTATTAAGAAATTCTTATTTCTATGATAAAGAACGCCCGGGTGTTTCGCTTGAAGAAACATCCGGGCGTTTTGCGTTATAAGCAGTATACCCTCATGGCGGAGATCCTTATACTATTTCTTTGCGTGTGGATAATCAATCGTATAATGTAATCCGCGACTTTCCTTGCGCTCTATTGCCTGACGGGTAATCAGGTAACCGACATTAACCATATTACGCAGCTCGCAAATAGCTCTGGATGCCTTGCTGCGCTTGAAAAGATCTTCCGTCTCTTCATATATCATATCCAAACGTACCCAAGCACGTTTCAGACGCAGATCACTACGTACAATACCTACATACGCCCCCATAATCTGGTTGACTTCTTTCATGCTTTGAGTAATAAGCACCATTTCTTCGTTAGTCACAGTCCCTTCTGCATTCCATTCAGGTATTTCATGATTGAATTCATAACGGTCGAGCATACTTAGTGCATGTTTGGCAGCAGCATCGGCATAGACAACAGCTTCAATCAAAGAATTGGAAGCTAAGCGGTTGCCTCCATGCAGACCAGTACAGGAACATTCTCCTACAGCATACAGACGGTTGATAGAAGACTCTCCGTCCAGGTTAACTTTGATACCACCACACAGATAATGTGCGGCAGGAGCCACAGGTATATAGTCCTTTGTGATATCAATACCTAAACTAAGACACTTTTCGTAGATGTTCGGGAAATGCTTCTTGGTCTCTTCCGGATCTTTATGAGTAACATCCAGATAAACATGATCGTCACCACGTTGTTTCATTTCACTGTCGATGGCACGTGCTACAATGTCACGAGGAGCAAGAGAAAGGCGTGGGTCATATTTCTGCATAAACTCTTCACCTCCCATGTTACGCAGCACGGCACCGTACCCGCGCATAGCCTCTGTTATCAGGAAACAGGGGCGGTCTCCCGGATGATAAAGGGCAGTTGGATGGAATTGGATAAATTCCATATCCTGTACGAAACCCTTGGCGCGGTATACCATAGCAATTCCGTCTCCGGTAGCAACCAATGGATTAGTAGTATTACGGTAAACGGCACCTACGCCACCCGTAGCCATGAGCGTTACTTTAGAAAGGAAAGTGTCTACTTCGCCTGTATCTTCATTCAATACATAGGCTCCATAGCACTTGATACCCGGGGTATGGCGGGTTACAATAATCCCCATGTGATGCTGTGTGATGATTTCTACCGCATAGAAATTACTGAAGACGGTGATATTGGGATGACGTTTTACTTCTTCTATCAGGCTGGTCTGTATTTCAGCACCAGTATTGTCTTTATGATGGAGAATACGGAATTCAGAATGTCCGCCTTCCTTGTGCAGGTCGAACTCTCCGTTGTCTTTCTTGTCAAAGTTTACTCCCCATTTAATTAACTCTTCTATTTGAGAAGGCGCATTGCAGATAACCTTTTCTACAGCGGCAGGATCGCTGATCCAGTC
>ERZ791618.707-NODE-707-length-14505-cov-1.644844_pt1 | contig 14505 bp, 8 predicted proteins | sample MGYA00510059_ERZ791618 | MGnify/ENA primary metagenome ERZ791618 (study PRJEB30046, sample SAMN00715159) | human gut metagenome | study: EMG produced TPA metagenomics assembly of the A metagenome-wide association study of gut microbiota in type 2...
CTATGCTTACTTACCATTTCTGCCCGCTGTCAAATCCAGTCAAGCCCAAATTCTTATTCGTACAAAACAGCATTTGTTTATAACGCTTTTCAAGGGTACAAAGATAGGAAATGTTTTCGAAATTACGAGAAGACGTTAGCAAATATTATATCAAAGCAGTATCTTTACAGGGCAAATTTATTCTTAACACAAAAAGATATCATGAAAAAACTTTTAATTACCAGCTTATTTCTAGGAAGTTGTGTACTCCTCCTAGCACAAAAAACGACTAAAATACCTAATGTTTATAAACCCGTCCGTTCGGAAATGTATAAGAAAGGATGGATAGACTTCAATAAAAATGGTGCTAAAGATACCTACGAAGATCCGACAGCACCTATCGATGCACGTATAGAAGACCTGCTCAGTCAGATGACACTGGAAGAAAAAACTTGCCAAATGGTGACTCTTTACGGTTACAAACGGGTTTTGAAAGATGATTTGCCTACTTCTGAATGGAAAAACCAACTATGGAAGGACGGTATCGGAGCCATTGACGAACACTTGAACGGTTTCCAACAATGGGGGCTTCCACCGTCGGACAATGAATATGTATGGCCGGCATCCAAACATGCCTGGGCGCTGAATGAAGTGCAACGTTTCTTTATTGAAGAGACACGACTCGGCATTCCTACCGATTTTACAAACGAAGGGATTCGCGGAGTGGAAAGTTACAAGGCTACCAACTTCCCTACTCAACTGGGACTGGGACATACGTGGAACCGTCAACTAATTCACCAGGTAGGACTGATAACCGGACGGGAAGCGCGTATGTTGGGATACACCAATGTATATGCCCCGATACTCGACGTCGGACGTGACCAACGCTGGGGACGCTATGAAGAAGTGTATGGAGAATCACCATATCTGGTAGCAGAATTAGGTATTGAAATGGTGCGGGGTATGCAACACAATCATCAGGTTGCAGCTACCGGAAAACACTTTATCGCTTATAGCAACAACAAAGGTGCACGCGAAGGAATGGCTCGTGTCGACCGCAGATGTCACCGCGTGAAGTGGAGATGCTTCATGCCTATCCTTTTAAAAGAGTTATCCGCGAAGCGGGATTACTCGGCGTAATGAGTTCTTATAATGACTATGACGGTTTTCCTATTCAAAGCAGCTATTACTGGCTGACTACCCGCCTGCGCGGAGAAATGGGATTCCGTGGATATGTCGTTTCGGACAGTGATGCCGTAGAATATCTTTATACCAAACACGGGACCGCCAAAGATATGAAAGAAGCCGTGCGTCAAAGTGTAGAAGCCGGATTGAACGTGCGTTGTACATTCCGTTCACCGGATTCGTACGTATTGCCTTTAAGAGAGTTGGTAAAAGAAGGAGGACTAAGCGAAGAAGTAATCAATGACCGTGTACGTGATATTCTGAGAGTGAAGTTCCTTGTCGGCTTATTCGATACTCCTTACCAGACAGATTTGAAAGGAGCGGATGAGGAAGTAGAAAAGAAAGAGAACGAGGAAGTCGCTTTGCAAGCCTCTCGTGAATCCATCGTACTCTTGAAAAATGAAAAGAATGTGTTGCCTCTGGATCCTTCAAAGATCCGAAAAATAGCAGTCTGCGGTCCGAATGTAGATGAGCATTCGTATGCGCTAACTCATTACGGACCTTTGGCAGTAGAGGTTACTTCTGTTCTAAAAGGCATTCAGGAAAAAATGAAAGATAAAGCAGATGTACTTTATACTAAAGGCTGCGACTTGGTAGATGCCAACTGGCCGGAATCAGAATTGATTGACTATCCTCTGACAGATGAAGAACAAAAAGAAATAGACAAAGCTGTCAGTCAGGCCAAACAGGCAGATGTAGCTATTGTCGTGCTAGGTGGCGGACAGCGCACGTGCGGAGAAAACAAATCCCGCAGCAGTCTCGACTTACCCGGTCGTCAACTCGATTTACTAAAAGCAGTAGTGGCTACGGGAAAGCCTGTCGTGTTGGTTCTTATCAACGGACGTCCATTATCTATCAACTGGGCAGACAAGTTTGTCCCTGCTATTCTCGAGGCATGGTATCCGGGATCTAAAGGTGGAATAGCTGTAGCAGATATACTCTTTGGAGATTATAATCCCGGAGGAAAACTGACTGTAACTTTCCCCAAAACCGTAGGCCAAATACCTTTCAACTTCCCTTGCAAACCTTCTTCTCAGATTGACGGCGGCAAGAATCCGGGACCGGACGGCAATATGTCTCGTGCCAACGGCGCATTATATCCTTTCGGATACGGGTTAAGTTATACCACTTTCGAATACTCCGACTTGAAAATCTCTCCGGCTATTATCACTCCCAACCAAAAGGCTTATGTCACCTGTAAAGTGACCAATACCGGAAAACGATCAGGAGACGAAGTGATACAACTGTATGTACGTGATGTACTGAGCAGCGTCACTACTTATGAGAAGAACCTTGCCGGATTCGAACGGGTACACCTGAAACGGGTGAAACGAAAGAAATCACTTTCCCTATCGACCGCAAAGCACTGGAACTGCTGAATGCAGATATGCATTGGGTAGTAGAGCCGGGTGACTTCACATTGATGCTGGGAGCTTCTTCTACGGATATTCGTCGAACGGAACACTGACTGTTGTAGAGCCGGGGCAAGCTCCTGCCACAAATACACACAAGGACAGTACTCCTGTCAGTGCCAGTACCAATGCAGACACAGTAGATAATGTAATTGATAATAATTTAACTACGTTCTGGGAAGGCAATAAAGGGGACTACATTACCTTTACCTTACAGAATGGAGCTAAAATAGACGGAGTATCCATTGCCTTCTCCCGTGAGAACGGACTGGAAACTGACTTCGAGATACAACTATCGAGTGGCGGCGGACAATTCCTCACTGTATATTCCGGTACTGTGAAAGAGTACAATAAACTGTTGGACTTCCGTTTCAAAGGAACTACTGCCAGCGATTTACGCATTGTACTAGGTAGTGACCGAGTAGGAGTAGCAGAGATAAAACTTCCCCAACTGCAAAAATAGGAAAAGGCGTGTTTAAAAAGTCGGTAGTATCTTCAATTCCCCTTCTTTCCGAAAGAAGAAACTTTTCGATACTACCGACTTTTCTATCAGTCTTTTCCTCTAAATTATTTTATATGTTCATCTCCATCAATCTCCCCAGCCCGGATTATTTGGCTTCAACTTAGGATTCAGAGCCATTTCGTTTAACGGCAAAGAAAATAAGTAATGTTTGGGAGATTCAAATATAGCCGGGGTAGTCACACGTTTTCCATATACATCCAAACTTCCATCTGCATAAGTTCCCACTTCTGTTTTCAATACAGCGATTTCCTCAGGTGTGTAAACATCTGTATATAGCATCATTCCCGCTTTGGGGGCTACCAGTCTTTCACCACATCCCCAACGCATCAAATCAGCGTAACGTAATCCTTCTCCGAACAATTCCACGCGGCGCTCACGACGGATCTCACGAATCAAATCCGCATTAGTTCCTTTAATAATCGGATGCTTGGCTACCAGTTTAGAGTCAGTTGCCGGCGAACTGGTTAGCTTTACATTAAATCCGACACGTTTTCTTAAAGCATTTACAGTCAAATCCAATTCAGGATCTTTTCCTAATTCTGCTCCGGCTTCAGCGCGAATCAGTAACACCTCAGCATAACGGAATATGATAGCATCCAGAGTACCTACGCCATGAGTATCGGAAAACTCTTTTTCGTTATAAAACTTAGCAATTGCGTATCCCGTACTGGAATGTGTCCCTCCTTCAAGGAAAGAAGATATTGAACTTCTTTTCCCTTCCAAATAATAAGTATAAGGTCCTGCATACGGGGTCGCGATTGTCTGCAACAGACGTGGGTCACGATTCTCCAATTCATCTTTAACCGACGTTACCCCCGTCTGGTCATACGGTTGCCCTGTTATTGTCAAATAATCATCCGCACAATCTTTGCTCATACCCATCATTTGAGCCATTTCACCCAAACGTAGTTGCCGGGTTACATTATTACCTTTATCAACTTTGGGGTCATATTCTTTTGATAGAATAACCTCTGTGTTAGTATTATAATTATCCTGAATAAATAATTCGTGATATGCCGTAGCGGGAGAAGTTCCTTCATACAATTTATATCCATATTCCGATTTCATTAATTCACCAGCAGCATCATAAGCAGCTTGTAGGAATTTGGTGTCATTTTCTATATTATGGTAACGACGATAAGTACCCTCAAACAAACAGATTCGTGCTTTTAAAGCTAAAGCCGCATCTTTACTCACCCTATATACCTTTGTCTTTTTAGGCAACCATGCAATAGCCTGGTTAATGTCTCTCAATACATTATCCATGACAAGAATCCGGGAATCACGCCCTTTATATAATTCTTCCGTATCAGAAGGTGTCAGTGCTGTGTCATACCAAGGAAGATCACCGTATTTTCTTACTTTATTAAAATAATCCATGCACTTGAAGAACAAGATTTCTCCGGCGTATTGTTGCTTCACAATTTCTGTTTCCGGTGATTTCTCATAATTCATTAGAAACTCGTTGCATGCACGAATATTCTCCCACTTCCAATCAGACCCTTCATCAGAAGCATTTTTTACAGCTATCTGATGTCCGAAGCTTACATCATTCTTTTCCCAAGGAAGAATATTGTCCGAGTTCCAGTCGTCTTCCAACATCGAATTGTACCCTTTAGGGGCACCATGACCGTTAATCAACTTTGGATAAAAGTCATTGCAATATTGTTCTAAAGCATTGGCATTGGCAGATTCAAAGAATTTTCCGGTTTCAATGATATCTTCCGGGGTCCTGTCCAGAAAATCGCATCCCTGCATAAAGAATGCCGCTACCCCTAGTCCTAGTATAATTATTTTTTTCATAATAAACAGATTTTAAAAAGTTAAGTTAATACCAAATGAGAAGGTCCGACTAAACGGATAAGCCTTACCATCGGAAGTAAGATTACCCACCAATTTATTGTCTTTGGAGTTGGACTGACGTGTACTGACAATATCCGGATCCAGATACTTAAATAGCTTAGTCCCTACCCATAAATTCTGGCCACTTGCAAATACTTTCAATTGCTCGATTCCAACTGTAGATATCCACGCTTTAGGTATTGTATAACTGATTGTTAAATCCTTCAAACGAATATATGCACCATTCTGCAAGTATTTTGTTTGGGTTTGCTTCCTCCTGCCACTATAACTTGGAAGCGGGTAATAGGCATTGGTATTTTCTCACTCCAAGAATTATCAACATGGTAATCATTAACAGCAGATTGCCATACGTTGCTATTACTCGGAAATCCCCAAAACACCGGGCTGTCAATCCATAAATCTCTTTTAGCTATCCCTTCAAAAAAGACACGCACATCGAATCCCTTCCAGGAAGCACTGGCATTGATATTGAAAGAATAACGGGGAGTGGTGTTACCTATCACTTTCTGGTCACCTGTATTATAGATAGTCTTGGCAGATGTAATACCTTCCACTCCATCCAAATCTTTATAACGTATGTCACCTACTTTCCAAGTCTTTGATATATCTCCCTGAATAGTAGCCATTCTCTGAGCTTCTGCTTCGTCCTGAATGAATCCATCAGTTACATACCCCCATATTTCCCGATTCGCTTACCTTCATAGTAATTATTCAAAGCTCCTTCCGGATTATCGAATTTTGTAATAGTTGAATAACTGTCTGCAAGTCCTACACCGATAGAATACATTAACGGACTGCCTCCGACATTATTAATCTTATCATTCCAAGAAACAGATAATTCCCAACCATTCGTCCGCATATTCGCCAAATTTTCTTTACCACCGGAACTTCCCAATACGGCCGGATAGGTTTTAGAAATCACCATATCGTTTGTATTACGGATATAGTAATCGAATGAAGCATTTAAACGGTTATTCAACATAGCGATATCCAGACCGAAGTTGGTAGTTGTTACCTTTTCCCAAGTAATATTGGTACTTGCCAATGTCGGTGCTTTCAATCCGGATATAACTTTTCCACCCATTACATAAGATAAAGTTTCATTATCCAGATAACCTAAATAGTCAAAATTTCCGTTTGTTACCTGATTGCCTAGTGTTCCGATAGAAGCGCGAAGCTTTACATTATCAAAAAGGTTGCGTGCAGGTTCAAAAAACTTTTCTTCCGACAGTCTCCAACCAACAGACACAGAAGGGAAAAATCCCCATTGTGAACCGCTTTTATATTTGGAAGAACCATCATAACGTCCATTCACTTCCAACAGATATCGGCCTAAATAGTCATAATTCAAGCGGAAGAACATGCCTTGTACAGCCCAGACCGTTGCATCTTCTCCTATAGACTGCAAAGTAGTAGCAAGGTCACTGACCGGAGTATTGTTGTCGTACAGTCCTGAAACTTTTGTCTTCAAAGCTGTTATTTTTTTACTTTCCTGATTATATCCGGCCATGACACCGAAAGAGTGCTGCTTGATAGTTTTCTTATATTCAGCCCAGAGGTTTAAAGCTTGATAAGTGTCATTGTACTTATCATTATTTACCCCATTTGAACTTCCTTGCGGAATACTTGTACCATCCGGTTGTGATTGATACAAAATATTTTGATGCTTTTTCTGTTGCTTAAAAAACTTATTTCCTGTATAATCCCCTTTAATGGACAAACCTTTTATCGGAGTAATATTGAATGCTCCCGTATACCAAAAGTCATCGGAAGAAGTAATATCACGTCCTGCTTGAGCCATGATTCCTGCAATATTATAGTTGAAGTTAGAACCGGCCACAGCTGCAAAATTTCCATCCGGCAGATAAACCGGAATAAAAGGAAAAGCACGATAAACTTCATGATAAGGACTACTTCCCATATAATCGTATGTATTCGGAATGTCCGACTCGTTACGGTTATACTTAGTCCGGAAGGTGATTTCCAACCAGTTTGTCAATTGAGAAGTAAAATTGAAAGACATATTGATACGTTTATAAGTATCATCTCCAAATGCAAATAATCCATCTTGTCCTTTGTATCCGATAGAAGCATAATATGAATTTTTCTCAGTTCCTCCGCTGATACTGGCATTATGTTGCTGCATGAAAGCAGATTTCTTATAGAACTCCTCGAACCAGTTTGTATTAGCAGCATACGCCCACTGACCTATACCTGTATACTTGCCTGTTTGGTCTATAAATACAGAAGGGTTATTGACCGGGTCACTATTATACCTGTCAATGGCTTCTACTAATTCAGTGGAAAAGTCTCCGTTACCACCGGAATTAACACTAGCCTGATTAATTGCATGAATCCATTTGCTGGAATTTATGCCTTCGGGCAATCTGGAAGGAGACGACCAGGAGAAATTGTGTTGTAATTCACACGCACTTTCTCACCTTTAGTACCCTTCTTTGTAGTGATCAAGACCACTCCAAATGCAGCTCTAGCTCCATAAACAGCAGCTGAAGAAGCATCTTTTAACACCGAAATGCTTGCAATATCCTGTGGATTGAGCAAAGAAATATCATTAGTTTCCACTCCATCCACCAATATAAGAGCCGAGCCACCGTTCAATGATGTTGTTCCACGGACATTGATTTGCGCAGTTGCGTTAGGACTACCTCCATCAAATGTTATATTCAAGTTGGGAATAGCTCCTTGTAATCCTTGGGTTACGTTAGCTATCGGCCGATCCTCCAACACATCGCCATCAGCCATAGTAACGGCTCCCGTCAAATTTACCTTCTTTTGGGTTCCATATCCCACTACTACTACTTCATCCAGCACTTCAGAGTCCTCTTTCAAAACTATTTTAAAAGAAGTCTTACCATTAACGCTCAATGTCTGACTTTTCATTCCAATATAAGAAATTGTAATTTGAGCATTGGATGCTACATTGTTGAGAGTAAAAATACCGTCAAAGTTGGTAATACTACCATTGGTAGTTCCTATTACCAATACACTGGCACCAATAATCGGTTCGCCTTTTTCGTCCGTAACGGTACCGCTAACTGTCAGTGATTGCCCCAAAGTATTCACGGACAAACAAGAAAGAAATAACACAAACATGCTTCGAAGAAACATGAATGGCAGTGTTTTACATTGTTTCATAGAATAAATTGTTAGTTAGTAATTAGATTTATATCAAGGTCACATTAATAATAAGGAAGTAAACAAAATCCCTATGCGTGAAATCGGACAAGGAACTGTTTACAATAATTAATGGTTAACTTGCTCTTTTATTTATTAAAGTAAGAGGATGTGCCTCACGGCACTATTTATTTTTGCTTATGTGTATTATTTCATTGTGGTATTGCAAATATACCATAAAATTCCTAATAATCAAAAAAAATAGTCTTTTTTTGAAAAGATTAGTTAGCGCTTTTTCGAATATCGAAAAAATACATAATTCCACTCCTCTATCCCAAATATTCTCTTAAAATAAAAACAATCCTAAAGAAGAATTCCAGCAAATTATTGACTTTATTCCAAGTCAATCACTTACCTTTGTCATACTGATACAATTTATGCAATATTCCGTACAACATAAAATATCAATATCATGAAACAATTATTGATTACAACTCATTTGTATACATTCGCTGTTATCTGTGTAATTGCAACTACCATTAGTAGTTGTACCTTTAAAAAAAAGACTGATATGGAAACACCAACCGGAACAAAGGAAAATGAACTAACCATGCTAGTAGGAACTTACACGTCAGGAGACAGTAAGGGAATTTACAGTTTCCGTTTCAACGAAGAAACCGGAACAGCAACCGCACTTAGTGAAACGGAAGTAGAAAATCCCTCTTATCTCGCAGTTTCTGCTGACGGGAAATTTATTTATACAGTCAGTGAATTCAATAATGAACAGGCGGCCGCCAATGCATTTGCCTTCAATCGGAAAAAGGAACTCTTAAATTATTGAATTCACAGAAAACCGGTGTGAAGATCCTTGCTATATCATTACAAATGGAAATAATGTGATAACCGCCAATTACAGCGGCGGCAGGATCTCTGTTTTTCCTATCGCAAAAGACGGTTCACTCCTGCCTGCTTCCGATATTATAAAGTTCGAAGGTTCGGGAACCGATAAGGAACGACAGGAGAAATCCCATTACATTGTGTCCGTATCACTCCGGACGGTAAATATATGTTTGCCGATAATTTGGGAACAGACCAAATACATAAGTTTATCATTAACCCGGACGCGAATGCAGAGAATAAGGAAAGTTTTCTTAAAGAAGGTTCTCCTTCCGCCTTTAAAGTGAAAGCCGGTTCAGGTCCCCGGCATCTGACATTCTCACCCAACGGTAATTATGCCTATCTGATTAATGAACTGTCGGGTACAGTAATAGCCTTCGAGTATAAAGACGGAGATTTAAAAGAAATCCAAACCATAGTTGCCGATACAGTCTGTGCAAAAGGCAGTGGTGATATTCATATCAGTCCGGACGGCAAATTCCTGTATGCCAGTAATCGCCTGAAAGCAGACGGCATCGCCATTTTCAGTATCCAACCGGATAACGGAATACTGACAAAAGTAGGTTATCAACTTACAGGGATTCATCCGCGTAATTTCATTATTACGCCTAATGGCAAATACATGCTGGTTGCTTGCAGAGACAGCAATGTCATTCAGATATACGAAAGAGATGCAGACACAGGCCTGTTAACAGACATACACGGAGACATAAAAGTAGATAAACCTGTTTGCGTGAAATTTATACCCAATCCCAAACAGAGCTAATATTCACAAGACCTAAAATTATATATAGCCTGATACTTATATTCTCTTTCAAGTGTGAAACAATTTAAATGTGAAAGAGCTAAGCTGATTAACAAATCAGCCTAGCTCTTCATTCAGGAATAAAAAAGCATCCACTATCTCATTTGATCAAACTACGAAAGGCCTGAATCCCCTGATGATTAATATCCAATTTTTCTACCTCTTTCAATAACCTGGCAGATTTCTCTTTCTGATTCAATCCCCAATATCCCAATGCCATCATATATTTGCAATGAATTATATTCCTTACAGTCAAGTTATCCTCCCAAATCAAAAGATCAGGCAATGACACAGCGAAATAATCCATTTTAATCTTGTCAAACAAATGCTTCTCTCCGTAAGAAATCAACTTATGAAAACGTCCATTCGCCTCATCTATGCGTCCTAGTTTTAGTAATGCCAACCCCTGATAAAATATTTTATCGGGTTTCGCATCATTATAATACATGGCGGCGGCAGGTTCTGTCGGCCCAACAGTGGCCTGTTCCCAATATCTGACAGCTTCATCTTTACGGTTCAGATTTTCATAAGCGCAACCCAAGAAATAATAGAAATCATTCTCTTGTGCACCGTACAATTTGCCTTCACCTAAATGATGCGGATATTCCAAGCATTCTTCCAGTAATGCAATTGCTTCTTGATTATTGCCAGCAGTCAATGCTTGCTTAGCCAGTTCCACACGGGCTAGTTGATATTGGGCAGGTACTTTTCCCTCACCACCTTCCCAAGGGTGGAAGCTATGTGCATCAAGCAATGCTTTGGCTTTTTCATATTCACCAGTCTGGTTCAACAGAGTTATTTCTTCCAATACAAGATCGTCACGTTGCTCAATCAAATCAGGATATTGCCGTAAGAAAGCCAGACGTTCCTTATGCGGACGACGAACACGTTTATAAAGCTGGTCCAATTCCATTAGAATACGTGCATCTGTTGTATCAAGCCGAAAAGCACGTTCCATGTATTCGATAGCCTTTGTTTCTTCATTCTTTTTATTGAAATAAGCCAGAGCCAGATTACGCCATACAGTCGGGAAGTTATCATCTAGCCGGGCAGAAGTTTCCCATGCTTCCATAGCCAAGTCGTACTGACGTTTGTCATAGTATAGATTACCCAGATAATAAGGAGCTTTAGCATCATGCGGATTTTGCTCCATGGCACATTGTAATGCAAGGATTGCTTCCAGACGGTTAGGGAAACAATAATCAGGACACATCTCAGCCGCTTGGGCAAACACCTGTCCTGTTCCCGGTAATTCCCCTTGAACCAGACACCAGCCTAAATAATAATAAGTCATAGGAGTAACGGCACCTTCAGTTATAGCTATATTCCATAAAGAAGCAGCCTCTTGCCAACAACCTGCCGCACAATAATCAAGCGCTATTTCATCATAGTTATGAGGTTCGCCACGCATCATTTCCTTCAAAGTAGCCAACTCGTCAGAAACATTGGTTATCAAATATTTTTCATAACGACAGCCAAAGTTGAATTTATCAATGGCCAATGAATCCTCAATCAGTTGCAGAGCTTCTTCTGATTGTCCCATTCGGCGGAGGATAGCAACTTTTAAAGCACGGGCTTTATGATTGTGCCAGTTGCGGATTAGCGAGTGATTAATTTCATCCAATGCATCTGCCAAGCGGTTTTGCATAGTAGAAATCTGTGCACAAGCAAAATATCCGGCATCCTGCCAAGCAGCATTCCAGCAAGCTTTATAGAAACGGTCGTAAGCCTCATTGTAATGTCCCTGATATTTCAAGGCAAGGCCAAGATTATAAATCGGTTCTCCGTCATAAGGATTCGGATTACGTTTTTGTAGGGTCTTCACGGCAGTAAGCAGATATTGTTCTGCTTTATGGAAACGCCCTTTACGTATATACCACAGACCAAGCGCGTTATTATTACGTACATCAATCGGATCACGCCGCAATGCTTCTTCGTAGTATTCTACGGGATTATAAGTAGCATGCCTGTATTGCTCCAAATGCATACCTGTTAAATAAAGCTGTTCAGTTGTCTTTATTTCTTGTGGAAATAGCGCAGCTTCGGCAGCATCAGGAATAGGTTTCACTTCTTCCGGTTCCGCATGCCAATAAAGCAATTCCCTTCCGTTTGCCGTGATTTCAAGAATCAGTTTATTAAGTTTCTCACCATTCACATTTACCACTTCATTCAGCAATTCTTCCGGGGTGATAGTCACTTCCTTGCTATAATACACTTTACCGTCTTCTCCTTTCAAAATAACGTTTACCGTCTGACGAGAAGTAGCAAATATCTTACAACGTACACAGTCTTCTCCTTCCGGTTCAATGTTCATCAGCAAATCCCTGCTGGCATTCTTCACCACTCCCAATTCCCGGTAAGGCAGGAAATATTGAACGAAACTCTTTTCTTCATAAGGTTGCAGCCAAGTAAAGTCCGGTTGATTTTCAGTATATACACCTGCCATTAATTCAATATACGGTCCATCCTCATCGGTCAGATTACGGTCCCATGCACGACCGAAATCACCGTTCCCCCAAGTCCATTGTTTCTTACCCGGAGAAATATGGTGATTGGCTACATGCAGCATACCGGCACGGGTATCATTCTCATATCCACCCTCGAAGTCAAAGCGGGAATTTACAGCCATATAGGAAGTAGGAACCTTGATATTCTTATAGTTCGAGATGTCCACTCCGGCGGAATAGTCCATCTTATAATAAGTACCCGTTGCGATAGGAAAACTGGATACGGCACGTTTTCCATGGTCGAACACGGCATTGATATCCGGCGGGAATACGCTCTGATAGTAATCATTCACCGCTACGGCAGGATTCGCCCACCACAGAAAGGTCTGCGGTACTTCGGTACGGTTGTAAAGTACTCCTTTGATTTCAAGAAAAGCATGTCCGGGACGAAGTGTAAAACCTGCCATTCCCTTCTGATGAAACATACGTTCCATTTCATTTACCCATACCGTGACGCTTCCGTCGGCATTTTCCTCAATAGTCGTATCCACGGGCATATAAGTACTGGGGCGATGATGTTGAGGCCAGTTAAATTCGATACCACCAGAAATCCACGGTCCTGCAAGTCCCACCAAAGCCGGCTTTATCACATGATTATAATAAATAAAATGACGCTCTCTGATTTTATCATAGGCCATCTGCACACGTCCACCCAGTTCAGGCAGAATCATCACTTTGATATATTCGTTTTCGATAAAAATAGCATTGTATTCCTTATCCACCTTTTCATCGGACATTGATTCAATCACAGGATAAGGATAAACTACCCCACTACTGCCTTGATACACCCGTTTCTCCAGGAAAATCGGATTCTTCTCCGGTTTACCTACTTCATAGGTAGGGATAACCACCTTTTCTTTCCATGCTTTTACCATCGTATTATTGATTATAAATTTATTTTTTATTCGTTGACAAAAAAAACAAAAGGCAAAGAAGATCGGAGACAGGGAGGTTTTATATCCTCCCAGCCTGATTAATGATGTTATGCCTATTTACTTGCTAATTTGACAATCCGTTATCGTTTATTTAATTAAGTCCTTTTCTAATGCTTCCAGCGATTTGCCTTTCGTTTCGGGCAATGCACGGAAGAAGAACAGGTAGCCGACAGCACAAATGGCTGCATAAATCCAAAATGTACCGCTGCTTCCCAAGAAATTATTCAGTAGCGGGAAAGTGTATGTCAGTGTGAAACTACCGACCCATAAAGCAAATGTACAGGTAGCCATCGCAACGGCACGTACTCGGTTCGGGAAAATCTCGGCGAGCAGTACCCAGGTGATTGGCCCCAACGACATCGCATAGCAAGCAATAGCCAAAACGACCAGCACCACCATAAAGAATCCACTGACTTCGAAGAAATAACAAGTACCCAGAATAAGATAAATGCCTGCCAGTCCCCCGGCTCCCAACAGCATAAGAATACGGCGTCCTAAACGTTCGACTGTATAGATTGCCACAAAAGTAAAAATTACATTTGCCACACCTGTCACCACAATATTAAAGAGAACATCTCCCAATGAATATCCTGCGGACTGAAATATCTCCTGCGCATAATTGAAGATAACATTCGTACCGCACCATTGCTGGAACACAGCTACGATAATACCTAAAACAAGCACTTTACGGAACGGACGGCTAAACAACAACCGCAATCCTCCTTCCGACTTCGAAGAACCGGTTTCTTCCACCAGGCGAAGTTCCTGACCGGCATAGTCGTCACCGCCTATTTTGCTGAGTACATTCCATGCCTTCCCTTCTTTCCCTTTCATCGCCAGCCAACGGGGACTTTCGGGAATGAAACATGCCAGCAACAAGAATATCGCAGCAGGGAAGGCAGCCGCCCAAAACATCCATCGCCATCCCATTTGGCCATTCCACGAAGCGCAGATATCCGCGAGAGAGAAGTCTGCAGGAATAGGCTCCGCAATCAGCCAGTTTGTGATTTGAGCGCCAAGAATACCGAGCACAATTGTCAATTGGTTTAGCGAGACGAGTTTTCCCCTGATTGAGGCAGGAGCTACTTCGGCAATATACATAGGAGAAAGTCCCGAAGCGATTCCGATGCCGATACCTCCCAGAAAGCGGGCGGCCAGGAACCAGCTAAATACTGAAAATGCCCCGGTAGCATAGGCAGAAGACAAGAATATGAAAGCAGAAATTATCAGGAGAGGTTTACGCCCATAACGGTCTGCCATCATC
>ERZ791618.708-NODE-708-length-14479-cov-2.854201_pt1 | contig 14479 bp, 10 predicted proteins | sample MGYA00510059_ERZ791618 | MGnify/ENA primary metagenome ERZ791618 (study PRJEB30046, sample SAMN00715159) | human gut metagenome | study: EMG produced TPA metagenomics assembly of the A metagenome-wide association study of gut microbiota in type 2...
GGTCGCGTTTCTTGGCCTCCTCCATCATCGCCAGATACTCGTCGAGCATCGACTTCTTGGGGAAGGAGATGCCGTAAATGCGGGTGAGCATCTTGTTCTTCTCGTTGCCGCGCCAGTAGGCTCCGGCGACCGAGGTGAGCTTGATGGCCTTGATCAACCCCGTGTTGGGCAGGTGCGGTCCCCGGCAGAGGTCGGTGAATGCGCCGTTGGTGTAGAACGAGATCGTGCCGTCTTCCAGGTCGCGGATCAGCTCCACTTTGTAAGGATCGCCCTTTTCGGTGAAATTCTTCAGCGCGTCGGCTTTCGATACTTCCGTGCGGATGAGTTGCTCCTTGTTGCGCGAAAGTTCGATCATCTTCTTCTCGATGGTTTCCAGATCGGCTTCGGTGATGGGCACGGGTGAGTCCACGTCGTAGTAGAATCCGTTCTCGATCGCCGGGCCGATGCCGAACTTGATGCCCGGATAGAGGGCTTCGAGCGCCTCGGCCAGCAGGTGCGACGAGGTGTGCCAGAAAGCGTGCTTGCCTTCGGGGTCGTCCCACTTGTAGAATTTGATCGAAGCGTCCTCTTCGATGGCGCGGTTGAGATCGACGGTCGCGCCGTTTACCGATGCGGCCAGGGAGTCGGCAGCTAAACGAGGGCTGATACTCTCGGCGATCTGATAAGCCGTAGTCCCTTTGGCGAACTCTTTGACGTTGCCGTCCGGAAAGGTGATTTTAATCATTTGTAAATTATTGTTTTGGGGCCTTCGGCGCTTCCACAATTACGAGACGGAATACACCTCCGGTTCGCCCGGTTTTACTGTTTTGCCTGCGGCTTTCCGGCGGGCTTGTCCGCGCAGGCGGATAGGGCCGGATTGTCGCTTATGCTTGTGACAAGGAACGTGCCGGGAAGCGGTTTCTTGTCCGGATCGGCTCCGTTGCCGTATGACACTATGCCTTGAATCGGCCGGGACCGTCGGGAGAGTGCGTGCCGTCCGATTTACGGAGCCGACTATCCGTTCGGTTTTCGGAGCCGCGTTCAGCCGGTTTAACTCTCTTTCTCCGTATCGGGCAGGTCCTTCACGGACAAGTCCCTTCCGCCCCGTTCGCGCTCGGCGTGCGGCAGCGGGTTGCTCGTCCATTCGGCCCAGGCGCGGCGGTTGTTCACGATGTCCGTGGCCAGGTAGATGGCGTTGCGCATCGATTGCGGGTCGGCCTTGTCCTGTCCGGCGATGTCGAACGCCACGCCGTGATCGGGCGATGTCCGTACGCTGCCCAGGCAGGCCGTGAAATTCACCCCGTCGGGCGAGAGGGTCTTGAACGGCGTGAGTCCCTGATCGTGATACATGGCTAGTACTGCGTCGTAATCCCGGTAGTGGCCGCTGGCGAAGAATCCGTCGGCAGCGAAGGGGCCGAAAGCGAGTATGCCTTTTTCGTAAGCCTCATTGACTGCCGGTCGGATGATGTGTTCCTCTTCCGAACCGAGCAGACCGCCGTCGCCCGCGTGAGGATTGAGTGCCAGCACCGCGATACGGGGTTCGACGATGCCGAAATCCGCCTTGAGCGACGAACGCAGCTGTTCGAGCCGTGTGACGATCTTCTGCCGGGTCAGGTCGTGGCTGATCTCGGTGACCGGGATGTGGATCGTGACCAATCCCATGCGGAGCAGGTCGCTGCACATCATCATCAGGGGTTCGCCGCCCAGCTCGGCCGCCAGAAATTCGGTGTGTCCCGTATAGCGGAAGTCGTCCGACTGGATCGACTCCTTGTCGACGGAGCCGTCACCAGTGCATCGAGCTGTTCGTCCCGCAGGTCGCGCACGGCGGCGTGGAGCGCCTCGGCTGCCGCCCGGCCCGCCTCCGGCGAGGCCGTACCCGGCTCGATCTTCGTTTCGTCGCCGCAGAGAATCAGGTTGATCTTGCCCCGGCGTATCTCGTGTATCGAAGAGGCGATATGGAAGGGGACGGGTTCCAGATCGGCGATGGTTTTCTGGTAAAATTCCGCCGCTTTCAGGGATCCGTAGATGACGGGCGTGCAGAGTTCCGTCATACGCGGATCGGCGAAAGTCTTGAGAATGACTTCCCAGCCGATGCCGTTCGGATCACCCTGCGTGATGCCTATTTTGAGTCTGTTTTCCGACATAAATAAAATTCTTTGTTCCGTTTTCGCGCACGCGATCCGACGATAGAATCCGTCTTTTCGCTGTTTGCCGGGCGAAAACGCTCTGTTTCAATCTACAAATATAGGATATTTTTTCGGAGTTCGCGGATTTTGCGCCGAAATTATGACCGGATGTAAATTTTTTTGCCGAAAATTATGGGGGGGGAATTTTTTCTATCTTTCGGAAAGTTTTGAACCCATTAAATTGGAAGTGTATGAAAAAGTTGCTTTTATCGGTGGTTGCGGCATTCTGCATAACCGCTTCGCCGGCCCAGAGTTTTGAAGAGTTGTTAGCTCCGGTCCATTCCTGTTGCGAGCGTGGGAATCGGGCGATGGAAGCGAAGAGGTATGCGGAAGCGGAGCGTGAGTACCGGGAGGCGATCCGCCTTTTCGAGACATTGCCCGATAGTGTCCGGACGCAGCTCGACGAGTGGAATTACGGCGGCTATTTGAGAGGCGAATATTACAACCTGGCTTGTGCACAGTCCCGACTGAACAAACGCAGGGCGGCTGTGGCGAGCCTTGCGGCCTATGTCGATTGCGGGAACTGCGATTACTCCTGGATGATCGAAGATCCCGATCTGGACAATATCCGCTCCGAGAGGGGATATGCGGAGACTGTAGAAAAAGCTCGTGAGCAGGGCGATTTCATGTGGATCTTGCGGCAGGCGGGGCCTTACGATTCCTCTGCGCCGACGGATTCTCTTCCCCGGTTCCGCTATGCCGATCCCAACGACCGCGATCTGGTGCGGGTGCGGGAGTATTTCAACTTGGACAGTATTGCCGGCAGCGGCGACGAACTGTCGAAGATCCGGAACCTGATGCACTGGGTGCACAATGCGGTACGTCACGACGGCAGTTCCCGCAATCCGACCTCTCGCAACGCGATCGATCTGATCGAGGTGTGCCGCAAGGAGAACCGGGGAATCAACTGCCGTATGATGGCTCAGGTGCTCAACGAGTGCTATCTGGCGATGGGTTTCAAGTCGCGCTTCGTGACCTGCATGCCCCGGAAGATGGTCAATGACTGTCACGTTATTAATGTCGTCTATTCCGCGACGCTCGACAAGTGGGTTTGGGTCGATCCCACGTTCGATGCCTACGTGGTCGATGAGAACGGGGTGATGCTTTCGATCCAGGAGGTTCGGGAGCGGATGCGCGACGGGCGTCCCTATTTCCTGAACGAGGATGCCAACTGGAACAACGAGTCGCCCCAGACGCAGAAACATTATCTCGATACCTATATGGCCAAGAACCTCTATTACCTGGTATGCTCCGACCGGAGCGAGTTCGACACCGAAACCTGGTGCGAAGGCAAGCATCCGATCTATTATGTTGCGCTGATTCCGGAGGGCTATGATTGCGACCGGGAGTATCATTTCATGACGACCAACGACAAATGGTTCTGGGCATCGCCGTATGCGGAGTGATTTCGGTCTGCGTTGGTTCCGAACCCTCTCCCGATCCTGCGGAGAGGGTTTTTTAGTCGCTCGGAAACAGGAGTGTATATTCTGTCGCTGGCCGGTGTGGGGCGTTTTTTAAGAATGGCGGAATGTGCGCCCGGCTAAGAAACGGAGCGCTTGGGGGAGGGAGAAATTCCGATAGGTATTCCGGTCCTCCGTATCGCTGCCGTTCTTTTTCGGCTGTCAGTTGTCTGTTTTCCGATATATGTTCGCCCGGCGTCGGGCTTATGCCGTAGAACCGTCTGTGTTTGACGTAATTACTTCCCGTTTTTCCCGAAATCGTTCGCCGAGGAGATAAAAGTCGCTAAACTAAAAAATGCACCGGACGGGGATTTGCCGGCTGAATGCCGACTCTCCGGTCCGGTTCTCTCTCGTCTTTCGGACTTGTCTTATCTCTTTGCGCTCGCCTGCCGGCGGAATTCGGCGCAGACGACGGCCGTGGCGATCGCTACGTTGAGCGATTCCGAACCGTTGCGGTCGGCGGGATAGGGCGGGATGAACAGTTTGTGCGATACGTGTCGTGCGGCGGCCGGAGCGATCCCTTGGCCTTCGTTGCCCATCAGGACGATCCCGCCCGGCGTAAGGGGTGTCGAGTAGATGTTTTCCCCCTCGAGGAAAGTCCCGTAAACGGGAATATTCCGCTCCCGAGCCTGTGCCAGGTACGGTTCGAGGGCCGTGTAGTGGACTTTGACCCGCAGGATGGCCCCCATGGTCGCCTGCACGACCTTCGGGTTGTAGCAGTCGGCGGTCGTTGGGGAACAGACGATCTCGGGGATGCCGAACCAGTCCGCCAAGCGGATGATTGTGCCCAGGTTGCCCGGGTTCTGCACCTGGTCGAGCGCCAGCACCAGCTCCCGTTGTGCCGTATCGGGCCGGAAAGGATGATGCGGGATTTCGACCAGCGCCAGCGAATCCGACGGGGTCTTCAGCAGCGAGAGCCGCTCCATTTCACGCGAAGACACGGTTTCGACTTCGCCGCCCTCGAAAAGCCCTTCCAGGGCGAATATCTTGCGGACGCGCAGGGCGGAGGTGCACAGCTCCCCGATGAACTTGTGTCCTTCGGCTACGAACAGCCCGTGTTCGGTGCGGCTGCGTTTGTCGGCCAGCGAGCGGACGAGTTGTATTTCGGCTTTGGTCATGGTTGCTGCCGTTTTTCGATCGTGAATGTTGTGCCTTCGGTGGCCGGGTGGGTATCGGGAAATACCGTGCGGGCCTCTTCGACCAGAACGCTCTCTTCCTTGTAGCGGGACGAGTAGTGTCCGATTACGAGCCGTCCGGCGCCGGCTTTGAGGGCGATGCGGGCCGCTTCGACCGTAGTGGAGTGACCCCGCTCGCGAGCGATCTTGTGCTCGGCGTGGGCGTAGGTCGTTTCGTGGTAGAGCAGATCGGCCCCCTCGACGAGTTTTGCCGCTTTGGGCGACCAGCTCGTATCCGAGAGATAAGCATATGAACGTGGCGCGTAAGGTCGGTAGGTCAGTTCCGCATTGGGGAGCGTGTCTCCGTTGTCGAGCAGAATATCTTCGCCTCGCTTGGCGGCCGTGATCCGGGCGATCGAGAGTCCGTATTCCGTGATTTTCTCCTTGCGGACGTTCAGCGGGGGCTGTTTCTCCCGGAACAGGTAGCCGGAGGTGGGGATGCGGTGACGCAGGGGAACGCTCCACACCTCGAGCGTGCGGTTTTCGAACAGTAGGGCGTGCCGGGTCGTATCGACTTCCACCCATTCGATTTCGTAGGGTAGTTGCGTGTCGAAGTAGCGCAGGTGGCATCCGAGCATTTCGCCCAGCGGCGCGGGACCGAAAATCTTGAGCGGCGTGCGGCGTCCGTAGAGCCCCAGCGTCGAGATCAGCGGAAAGAGTCCGAAGACATGGTCGCCGTGCAGATGGGAGATGAATACCGCCCGCAGTTTCAGCGGATTGATTCCGTAGCGGAACATTTGCTGTTGTGCGCCCTCGCCGGCATCGACCAGGTAGTGCTGTTCGTGTACCTTGACGATCTGCGCCGACGGATGTCGGTCGGGCGTAGGTTTGGCCGAAGCCGAGCCTAATATGGTTACGCTGAAACTCATCTTTTTTCGATTTTATAGGGCATCTTTCGCCCTTCCTCGTCCTCCCCGAAAGGGAGATACTTGAAGTATGTCCCTTCCGTGTCGTCCGTCGTCATGTCAAAATCTGCACCCCTAAAATCAAAAAAGGGCGGCAGGATATGGGGACTCTTTCGCCCCTTTTTCGCTCTTTCCGACTGGGGAATACTTAAAAGTATGCCCATCCGGCCATCGCATCGTCCTGTCAAAACCTGTGCCCTTAAAATCAAAAAGGGTTGCAGGGAATGGATACCTTCCGTTCTTCCTCGTCCTTTCCGAAAAGGGTGACAGCCGCGTCGAAACCCATGCTGCAGGAATTGGAAGGAGTTCGAGGGTTTCCGTGTTCTCCGCCTGCCGGTTTTGTAAGACCGGGTTTCGAACGGTCGGAAACCGTCCGGCTGTCGGGGATGAAGAAAGGGAACGGCTTGTGCGCACTCGTTCCCTTTCTTGAATAGAAATTACTGCAGCAGGAAACGTTCGCAGTCGAGAGCGGCCATACAGCCCGAGCCGGCGGCCGTAATCGCTTGGCGATAGTGGGGATCCTGCACGTCACCGGCGGCGAAAACGCCTTCGACGCTGGTGCGGGAGCTGCCCGCTACGGTTTTGATATAACCTTCGGCGTCGAGTTCCAGTTGGTCTGCGAAAATCTCCGTGTTGGGATGGTGCCCGATCGCCACGAAGAAGCCAGCGATGTCGATTTTGGTTTCCGTGCCTTTGTTGTCGCGCAGCAGGGCGCCTGTTACGCCGGTTTCATCGCCCAATACTTCGGCCGTGTTGTGCTCGAAGAGGACTTTGATGTTCGGGGTGTTCATTACCCGCTCCTGCATGGCTTTCGAAGCCCGCAGGTAGGGCTTGCGGACGATCAGATATACCTGGCGGCAGATCGAAGCCAGGTAGGTGGCCTCCTCGCATGCCGTATCGCCGCCTCCGACGACCGCTACGTCCTTCTTGCGGTAGAAGAATCCGTCGCAGGTGGCGCAGGCGCTGACGCCCATGCCCTTGAATTTCTCTTCGGAGGGCAGTCCCAGGTATTTGGCTGCGGCGCCGGTCGAAATGATCAGGGCTTCGGCTTGGATCTCCTTCTCTCCGTTCACGATGACGTGGAACGGGCGCGAGGAGAGATCGACGCTGGTAATGACGCCCGGGCGGATATCCGCCCCGAAGCGCAAGGCCTGCCGGCGCATGTTATCCATGAGTTTGGGGCCGTCGATGCCTTCGGTGAAACCGGGGAAGTTTTCGATTTCGGTGGTGGTGGTGAGCTGTCCGCCCGGCTCGATCCCTTCGTAGAGTACCGGCGAGAGGTTCGCCCGGGAGGTGTAGATCGCAGCCGTATAGCCCGAAGGGCCGCTGCCGATGATCAGACATTTTACGTTTTCCATAGAGTATTTTTTGTTAAGTTATTAAGCTTCGACGTATTCGTTTTCTTCGATGTAGCGCGGTGTGAATCCGCCGACGATGCGTCCGTTGTAGTCGGCAAGCGCCCAGAGCCCTTCGCTCCGAATGCGAGAACAGCCCGTGTAGGGGTTGTAATCGACGATTTCGTAGCGGGGTTCGATCACGTAGTGTCCCCGTTTGTCGATCAGGCCCATGCCCTGTGCGGTCTGGACTTCGGCGCGTCCTTCGCGGAAGTCGGCGGCCCAGACGAATTGCGGCGCGATAACCGGTCGGTTTTCGGTATCGACGAACCCGTAGCCGGTTTCGTCTTCCACACGAACCAGTTGATCGGACATCTCGCCCACGAACAGATGTCCCGGAAATTCGGGCAGCGTGGTGTAGCGGGACGGTTCCGCGTCGCAAAGCATTTGCCCCTTGCCGCCCTGTTCGCGCACGAACTGACGCAGACGTTCGAATCCTTCGGCGTCGTGTCCTTCGCCGAAACGGGCGAAATGGTACCGGACGGGAATCAGTCGTCCGTCGGAGGTGACGTAGAGGTTGCCGGGTTTGAGATTGTTGTGGCTGAAGCCCAGCTCGGACAGTCCCGCCTCCAGTTTATCGAGCGCCGACCGCAGGGATTCGGCATCGAACTCTGCGGCGCAGACCGAAAGGGGGCGCCCTTCGGGCAGCCGATGCAGCACCACATCGCAGGTGCGGGTCGTCCCGGTGTCGTCCGTGTAGGTCATTTCGTCGCGCAGGATCGTGTATTCGGTAAGCAACGGTGTCCGGAGGTACCGAAGCCGGGCCGCTGTCTGTTCGACGGCGAAGATCGAGGCTGTCGAGAGCGGGAAGCAGAGCAGGTATTTCCGGCTCTGCCATTCGATTTCCGCTTCGGCGAAGCGACTGGTGCGCGACAGGGCTACTCCTCCCGTCGCCGTCCGGCGGGGATGGCAGTCGCGGAGCGTCGAAAAGGCCAGATCGGGAGCCTGGAGCGCTTCGGTGAAGTTATAAAGGGTGGGAACGGTCATCTTTTTACTGTATTTTGATGCTGATCGAGCCGATGTTGAGGATGGCGATGAGTTCGGCGATCGACGTGTTGTAACTCATTCCCCGGAAGGGTGGTTTGGCCAGATCGCCCCGCACCTGTCGGATCGCCTCTGAAAGCTCTTCGGGCATCGGACTCGAACAGTCGTGCAGCAGTCTTGCGTAGCGGTTGTCGGCGGGAATCTCCTCTTCGGTCGGAAAGAGCAGCGAACGTGAGTCGGACGTGGTGGCGATATGGATGTTGATCAGGAGCACCTTGCCGTCGGTGGTTCCGATGGTGCGGATCTTTTCGCAGATCGCGAGCTGTTCGCGCTGGTCGCAGTCCGAGGCTTCCCCGTCGGTGATGTTGAAGACGATGGGCGGAAAACTTTCGCTGTGGGCCGGATTCGTGCACCACGCTTGTGTCAGGTCGCGGATTTGCAGCAGCGCTTCGTACATGGGTGTCTGTCCGACCGCTTTCGGAGCGATCCAGGCCGGCATCGAAATCTTGCGGAAGGTGGCTTCGCCGTCCGGCATGCGGCGCTCCACGACCGTTTCTGCGAAATCGACGGGCAGAGCGGCCAGCCGCGATACCGGAACCAGCGGCTCCGGATCGTTCAGCAGCGATACGATTCCGTCGCCCGAATAGCCCAATACCGCGATGTCGTAGTAGTCGCGCACCTCGTCGCTGCGCCGGGCCCGTTCGATGAGTTCGAACAGCAGCCGGTTGGTGACTTCGGCGACGGCTTCGGCCTTGGTGGTCTGTCGTCCCCGGAACAGGAGTTTCTCCGCCATCGAGCCGGATTGGTCGATGGCCAGGATGAAGGCTGTGCGGTGGCTCCGCGTGATACTTTGGGTGTACATTATCGGATTCCTCTTACGGTGTGGTAGTCCTGCATTTTCTCCTCCTCCGAATCGGCATCCACGCCGTATCCGACGGCCATGGCGGGCGAGCAGTCGCGGGCCCGGTCGTCTTCGGCGGATTTATGGAGTGTTTCGCGGGTTCGCTCTCCGGCTGTCACGGCTTCTGCGATCTCTTCTGGGGAGGGAGCGTGTCCGAGCAGTTGCACGAGCACCCCTTCCGCCCAACTGCGGGCGTAATGGTCGTAGTCGGCGGCTATCCGGCCGAATGCCCGGTCGATGCCTTCCAGCGAATCGATGCCGCCGTTCGCAATGGCGTCGAGGATGCGTTTCACCTCCCGGCGGGGAACGTATTGCCCCGCCACATCGTTCCAGCGGCCCGTGCCGTCCGCACGACCCGGTTCGCCGTTTCGGAGCATTGCGCCGAGCGAGGCGACGATCGCCTTATTGTAGAGCTTCAGGCCCCTTTGCAGCTGCGTGGAGCGGATCAGGGCGTGGTTGTGGACATAACTCTCCGCGTCGGGGTGCGCTTCCGCCAGCGAGTTGAGGGTATTGACCGCATCGATCATTCCTCCGGCCAGATAGGGGTTGTACTCCTCGAAGTTGATCCGGTCGCGTTTGACGGTGCGCCGGTCGCGTTCGGGCCATTTCCCGATGTCGCGCACGGTGCCGTAGCTGGTGAGGTTGGCGCCCGGCATCAGCGCCGAACGTCCGTCCTGTTCCACCAGGTAGGAGAACGGAAACGCCGAGGTGTCGTGATGCTGCGTATGGCGGCCCAGGACCAGCGTAAAGGGTCCTTCGATGGCCGGAGCCATGATGTAGGTGCCGCTGCCGAATTTGCAGCCCCGCAGGTGGACGGACTGGTGCACTGCGCCGCTCTTAAAGAGGTGGTTGCTCTGGTTGGCGCCGCTGCCGGCGTTGAAGAACGAGAACATTCCGGCGATCAGCAGCGAGGATTTGTGGTGCGAAACGGTGTAGGGACCCGCGAAGATCGAAACGGCCTCTCCGTTTTCGCAGTGGCTGTTGGCGAAAAAGAGCGAATCGACGGCCGTGAAGTGTTTGTCCAGCGTGCAGCATTCGCCGGCGAAGCAGCGTTCGAGAAGCGTGCCGCCGTCGACGCGGGCTCCTTCTGCGGCGATGAAATCGCGGGCCTGGACGTCGATGCCGACATAAGCTCCGGCGCAGACCGTGCCGTTTTCCAACAGGGATGCTCCGTCGATCGTCGCTCCTTCCCCGATATTGACCTCCCGGATGAAACGGGCGCCGGTGATGCGTGCGTGCGGACCGACGGTACCGAGGGTGTCGCGGCGCTCTGCGGCGTAGCGTTCGATCATCCGTTCGATGGCTTCGACAGCCTCGGGGCGATAGCGATAGACGGCCAGGATGTAGGCGGTCTGGGCGGTGAGTCGGTCGTAGATCCGTACGGTACGTCCGCCGTTCTCGTTGATGGCGGCGACCCGGACTCCGTTGCCGAACGAGGATTCGCGGCGGCATTCGAGCGCCGTAACTCCTTCGATCAGCGCCTCTTCGCCGATGCGGTAGTTGCGTATGGTGCAGCGGCGCAGCCGTGCTCCCCGCCCGATCTGTACGCGTCCTTCGAGCCGACAGCCCGAAAGTTGGGCCGGTGTGAAGTCTTGTGCGACTTCGATGGCATCCCAATTTTCCGCGCTGTTTCCGGCGGCCGTGAGCGCCTCGATTTCGGCCGGTGTCGGTTTTCTGTATTCCGTCATGTTGTCGTTGCGATTCGAAATATTGAAGACAAAGATCGTGAAAGGTGAGGGCAATCGTGCGGGCTTGCACGCAAAGATTGCCGAACTGCCTCCGATCTTCTGCAAAGATAGCGAAAGCCGGGAGAAAACGGGAACTTATTCCCGGTTTTCCGAGGCGCATTCTATCTAAAACTATGTCAAAGATAACGAAAGGAGGACGGCAAGCCAAACATCCCTTTTAGTTTCTTTTTTTGCGAGGCAGAGGGCACTCGTGAACTCTGCCTCGCTTCGACCGTCGGTTGTCCGAACTTGTCCGAGTCGCCTTCTATCTTTTGCAAAGATAGTCAAAGCGACGGGCAATCGAAAATTTATTTTTCGGATTCCCGCGAAACGACCCTGTCGGAACAGGTATTCTTCGGATAAAGATAGTTGTTCGCCGTCAAATATGCAAGGTGGTTCGGGGTTCCTTGCGGCCGATGGCCAGACGTTGTCCGTCGCGGACGACGATCGCCCGGCCGTTTGCGAACGGTTTTACCGCGTTGCAGTCCGAACAGTTGATCGCTACGGCCCCGGTGGAGTCTATGAAATGCCAGCAGCGTCCCGTGCGGACGGCGGCCAAGCCTTCGGAGAAGTCGAAACCGGCGTCGTATATGGGTGGGATCAATTCCCGTTCTCCGATTTTGAAACCCCACAGTCCGTCCCGGACGAAGAGTTCGCCCCGGTCGGCCGGAGTTTCGGGCCCGCAAACGGCGTATCGGACGAGCGGCTTCAAGTTCGGCAGGCGCATCAGCGGGGATTTGAGCACCCGGGCGATGCGATAGCGGACGGCGTCGCCCGCCTTTTCGAACAGTGCGAGGCATTCTGCGTGGGCCGCACAGCCGTGCCGGACGATTTTCCGGGGCGAGAGCAGCAGTCCCTCTCCCCGGTTGTAGCGGGCGAGCAGTCCGGGCTCGAGCGCCAGCGCGTGCAGGGTCGTGGAGATCGTGGCGATGGAGTAGTCGTCGATCGACGCGTCGAAATCCTCCGCCGTGCGTCCGGGGTGCTGGTAGGCTGCCGTGCCCAGTTCGGGACTTTTCTCTCCGGCGAAGACGGGAAGAAACATCGCATCGAAATCCACCGGACGGAGCGTGCCGCTCTCGTCCAGCAGAATATTTTCGGGTTTCAGGTCCCCGTGCGCCCAGTCGCTTTCGAGAAGTTCCAGCGCCAGGCGGTCGAACTGTCGGGCCAAGTTGCTGAGGTGCGCTTTGTCGCCGGAGCCGGCGCCCCGCATAACGGCTTCGTAGAGCGTGATCCCTTCGATCCAGTCGTCTATGACCACGTCGCACCACTCGCCCTGCCCGTCGGCCTGCCAAACGTAAAGCTCTTGCCGCAGGAGTTTCTCTTGATAGATCGCTTCGAGATGCTCCATAGGCCGTGTGTAGCATTTGAGCATTTTGTACCGGCCGCCGCAGCGGATTTTGAAAACCACCGCGCTGTTGCCGACCCAGCGCAGGGGTTCGCCGTCCGAAGAACGGCACACTTCGATTTCTCCCAGTGTGCGGGTCAGCCCATAGGGATCTTGAAGAGCCTCGATGAATTGGCGGATCGAATGGAGCATGGATAACAGGATGAAGGGAAGATAAAAACAAGTGGAAAACCGAAGGCTCTCCACTTGCAGGATTGAAGAAAAGCGTACGGGAACGCTTTTCCGGTGTCGGATTAGTGGCAGCAGCCCTCGCCGCAGCCTCCCTTGTGGTCGCTGCAACCTCCCTCATGATCGCCGCAGCCGCCGTCGCAACCGCAGCTGCAGCCGCCTGCCGATTGCAGGTCTTCGGGCGTTACGTCGCGTACCGAAACGACCTCGACCTCGAAATTGAGGGTCTTGCCGGCCATCGGATGGTTGAAGTCCATTTTCACGGTCTCTTCGCCCACCTCCTTGATGGTACCGATCATGCGGTTGCCCTGTGCATCGCTCATCGGCACCTGCGAACCTGCGAAGAGGATGTCTTCGGCCAGCTTGCCGTCCACCATGAATGTATTTTTAGGCAGATCGACGATCGCTTCGGCGATCACCTCGCCGTAACCGTCCTTCGGAGAGAGCGTGAAGGCAACCTTCTCGCCCGGCTCTTTGCCCAGGATCGCCTCCTCGAATTTGGGGAGCAGCATGCCTGTTCCGCAGATGAACTCGAGGGGAGCGCCCGGCTGGGACTGGTCTGCGATTGCGCCGTCAACGGTCAGTTTGTAATCGACCGCTACCATTTTGTTTTTTTCTACTTTCATTGTTTTCAGAAAATTATTTGAGTGTAATTGTGACAAAGATACGATTTTCGCCCGGATTTTGCAATCGGGATGAAATAAACGGATTTATACATTGTATTATTAACGCGAAAACGATGAAAAAATTATTCTTCGCATGGATCATGGCGCTGTGGTGCTTCCCCGCAGTATTCGCGCAGAGCGGGCAGGGGATTCGTTATCAGGGAGAGGTCGGTGTGGGGACCGCTTTCGGAGTAGGATCGAACGCCTACGACCGTTTCGTCCTGGAAACCGTCCACGGCGTGCGCATCGGCCCGCGACTGTTCGTCGGCCTGGGTGTGGCCTGGAACTACTATTCCGCCCGGGGAGATATGCCGGACGATAGTTTCAGGGAGTACACCGACGGAGGCCGTTCGTTCGTCCCGATTTTCGCCGATATGAAGGTTTATTTCCTCGACCGGCGGATTTCCCCCTATCTGAAAGTGGATATCGGTTACGGCATCCACAAGCACGGCGGTATTTATGCTGCGCCGGCCGTCGGTGTGAAATTCGGTTTGGGGAGTGTCCTGGCACTGAACATCGACTTCGGATTCCAGGTGCAGCAGCAGACTGCTCCCGACACTTCGAGCGGTCTGGGAGGTATCGTCCTGCGTGCCGGGTTGAGTTTTTAGGCTCGAATCCTTCGGGGTGAAATAAAAAGGAGGGGCGCAGTCCGCGTCCCTCCTTTTTCATGCAGAGTCCCGGTTTATTCCGTGCAGCGGCAGACCAGATTGCGGTCGCCGTAGCCGTTGTCGATCTTCGACACGTAGGGGAAGAATTTCGACTCGCGGATGAATTCGAGCGGGAACGCTGCCTTTTCGCGCGTGTAGGGATGCGACCATTCGCCGCAGATTTCGGCAGCCGTGTGGGGAGCGTTCACCACCACGTTGTCCGCTTCGCCCGAAGCGGCGGCCTCCTCGCATTCGCGCTTGATTTGGATGAGCGTGGCGATGAAGCGGTCCATTTCGGCTTTCGGCTCCGATTCCGTAGGCTCGACCATCAGGGTTTCGTGTACCGGGAAGGATAGCGTCGGGGCGTGGAAGCCGTAGTCCATCAGACGGTGGGCGATGTCGCCGCAGTCGATGTTGTAGTCTTTCTTGAAGTGGGTCAGGTCGAGAATCATCTCGTGACCCACGCGGCCCGTTTCACCCGAATAGTAGGTGCGGTACTCCGACTTGAGGGCCGACGACATGTAGTTGGCGTTCACGATCGCCATCTCGGTAGCCGCTTTCAGACCTTCGCCGCCCAGCATCTTGATGTAACCGTAGGTGATCGGGAAGAGCATGGCCGAACCCCAGGGTGCCGATGCCACGGCCGTGATGCCTTCGTCGCCGCCGGTGGGGACGATCGAATGCGAGGGGAGGAACTTGCGGAGGTGCTCCGCCACGCAGATCGGACCTACGCCCGAGCCGCCGCCGCCGTGAGGCATTGCGAAGGTCTTGTGCAGGTTCAGGTGGCAGACGTCCGCACCGATGTAGCCGGGGTTCGTGAGGCCTACCTGGGCGTTCATGTTGGCGCCGTCCATATATACCTGTCCGCCGGCGTCGTGTACAG
>ERZ791618.711-NODE-711-length-14450-cov-1.417784_pt1 | contig 14450 bp, 13 predicted proteins | sample MGYA00510059_ERZ791618 | MGnify/ENA primary metagenome ERZ791618 (study PRJEB30046, sample SAMN00715159) | human gut metagenome | study: EMG produced TPA metagenomics assembly of the A metagenome-wide association study of gut microbiota in type 2...
AGATGCGAACCTAAATTTTCGGATTCATTAACAGAGACTGTCCGTCTTTCTGGATCTGTAGAAAATACAAACCACTGATCATAATCTGTCAAAGGATCATTAGCTGTAGCATAGATCGCTTCACCTTGACTTTCTGCTTGTTCAAAAGTAATCATTCCACCGACTTCATGTTTTCCGAATGAATTTTTGTAGTTTAATGTCCAGTCAAATTGTTCATTCCAAAACTGACGAGCACCATACGTTAAGTTCTCATAGTTAGAACCAAATGTATAAATATTATATTTATTCAAATCTAATGGTCCCGGTATAAATCTGTTATCAGGATCTCCAGACTGAAAATTATATGCTTTTTGATGAGACATATACTTCTTACGAGCATAGTCGTTTATAATGTAATTTCCCGTGATTTTAGTTGACAATCCCGGCAAAATTTTACCTAAATCAATATTTAAAGATAAAATTCCATTCACATTACGCCTACGTGTCTTAATATAACGGTCACCTAACACAACATCAGCAACATTCCAACCTTTAAAGTTGCTTACATCCGGATAAATTGGATAATCTGTTTTTTCATTCGCAGGAGTACCATCTAAATAAGCATAAGAAGGAACTGTTCTCAAACAATTAAATGTAGTCCGATAAAAATCAAATATATCTTCACTATCATCTCCACTTCCTGGCCAATTAAATCGTCTATCATCTTTTTGATATCCAGATATATTTGCATTCAAAGATATATATTTAGACAAATTCACTGTTAAGTTTGAACGGAAAGAGTATTTATTATTTTCCAAGTTTTTATAAGAGCCTTCTTCTCTGATAAAGTTGCCTAACACATAATATTTTACCTTTTCTGTTCCTCCTGTAGCACTAATAGAATGCTTCGTATTCCACGGATTCTGCCAAATCAAATCATTGACATTATAATCATGTGTTTTTGCATATTCCATCTCTTCTTCATTATTCGGTAAAGGCAACCCGTTTGCTTCAGCAACCAAATTCTGATACACCAATTCTTTATAAGCACTCATTTCATCCGAAAAAAGCTTACGCGTTGGCCTATTAAATGTGTAAGATCCTTGATATTCAAATTTAGGTTTACCCATTGCATCTGCACCAGACTTCGTTGTCACCAACACAACCCCATTTCCAGCTTTAGACCCATAAACAGAAGCTGTAGCAGCATCTTTCAAAAAACTAAGTTGGTCTATTTCATTTGGCTCAAGAGCATCAATGCGGCCTTATCCCTAATAATCCCATCAATAACAAACAACGGATCTCCGAAGCCACCACGCATACGGATTTCAGAACTAGCCCCCATAAAGCCAGAACTTCCAACAATAGTCAACCCAGGAGCACGTCCAGCTAACGTATTTGATAAATTAGTTGTTGAAATCGTTGAGAGCTCTTCCGTTTTCACATTCGTTATTGCACCAGTTAAATTAACCTTTTTTTCAACACCATATCCAATTACAATAACTTCATCCAATTTCTGAGTATCCTCAAGCAGTGTTATCTGATAAGAATTTTGTCCTCCATCTATCTTAATTTTTTGATCTATATAACCAATATATGAAATAAGTAGAATTGCCCCATTCGATATTCCATTCAGAACGAATTTTCCATCTACATCTGTTATTGTACCAATTCCTTTGTTATCTTCAAGCGTAACATTCGCACCGATTATCGCTAAACCTTCTTTATCGACAATCCTTCCTGATATTGTGTGTTTTTCTTGCTGTACTCCATTTTGTGCAAACTCTGACCTCTTTATTTTTTTTACACTATCATCCTTCAGAAATACACGATTATTTACTATTTTATAAGAGATCCCTGTATTCTTAAATACCTCTTTCAGAACATTTTCTATATGTTCATTTTTAAGATTAACAGAGACTTTGGAGATTTTCTTATTTAATAAAGTCTCATCATAAGAAAATTCATACCCAGTTTGTTCACTAATACTTCGTATGACGGTACCGACTGTCGTTTGATTCAAGGCCAGTTCCAGATTCACATACAAAGAATGCGCATCGCTTATCGCCATGGCGGGCGATGCAGAAGTCAAAAACATTGCTAATGTAGCAATTGATGCATTTTTAATCATACATGTGATTCAATAATGTTAGTACTAAGTTTTTAAGTTTATAGTTTTCTTTTGTTGTGTGTGTTACTTTTCTAATCTGTCATTTCATCATAGGCATTCATTTTTTATTATTCATATATAAAGATTTCTTTCCCCTCTATCCGATATTGGATGGGAGCTAAATATTTCAAGAGTTTCAAGATGTCAGGCAAGCTTTCATCTTCATTGATCACACATCGGAACTTACGCTGGGCAAGCTTCGTTGATTCTAAATTTATGTTTACATTAAATTTTACGGAGAGTTGGTTAACTATTTCCCTCAACGTGACATTTTCGAAGACAAACTGGTTCAGTCGCCACGCCGTACATACATTCACATCCACAACCTCTGTGGCATATTCGTTCTTATTGTTGTCATATGTCACCTTTTCTCCCGGTGACATATCTAAAATGGGGTTCCACTGCTTATCGAGTAAAGCAACTTTACCTCTTGCTAAAACGGTTTCTACGTTTTGGTGTTTCTCGTCTGTTTTTACATTGAAAGCGGTTCCAAGAACCTTAATATTTACATAATTGGTCGAAACATATAGTGGGTACTGAGCATTCTTTGCAACGTCAAAGAATGCTTCTCCTTGCAAGGAGAGCTTTCGGTTATTTTCGGCAAAAACCTTAGGTATCCTCAAAGAAGACCCCTCCTTTAACCAAACAGCCGATCCATCCGCAAGCACGATTTTTTTCACATCTTCCCCTTGTTCCACCCTGATCGTTACACAATTGTCCGGTTTCAGATAGCCCCATCCCACATAAGAAAAAGAGACAAATAACAAGATTACGGCTGCGTATCTCATCACAGAGCGAAGTATTTGAAATCGCCTTCTACTATTTATCTTGGCATTCAATCCATTCAATGCCTCTTCGATATGCTCAGGCGTATTATATTGAGTGAACTTCCACGAAACGCGAAGTTTCATCAATTCAGAGAAAACCTCCTCATTATCAATTGATAATTTACGCCATTCTTCCACCTGTTTCATTTCTTCAGGAGAAAGCATGCCTGTCAAATATTTTGCTAAAAGTCTATAATCAAAATCCATTTTTATTTCCTATTATTTATACTAAACGAACAACTTCAGAAAAATACGGAGCAAAAAAGCATTTTTTTCATACAATTAATGGGCAGTCATTCATCAGGCAAATAAGACATTAATAATTAACCACTTACAACAAAAACAAAAGTTTCAATCTCAGGCAACCGGACAAACTAACTCGTTTCCTGTCGCAAACTAAGTCAAATCACCCGAAGAACTAAATGAAAACATATAGTAAAGTAGCCGTTAGCAGTTACTATCTATTACCCTTATGTAGTACTACCTATTGTCGATTGGTAGTACTATATAAGGACGATAGGTAGTACTACATATCAATAATATATTATATGCTTTGAGTTAGTTTACTATGACTTTCGAATAGTTTCCGGCATGTTCCGTATTAATTACTCCGTGAAAACGAGGAAACTCCGGACAAACCGCCGGAAACAAAAAGGTGTCGGTTCTATGCCAGTTACAAAGTTCAACCGACATCCTTTAATTAAATGTTTATTAGAGAGATACGAGCAAAAATGCCAGATGTCGGTTTCCTGTGTGTTTTTATTTATATTTTTACGCAAAATGAGACAAGTGCGATTACCCGGATCTCTGTCAGAGTAATCGCACTTATGCGAAGTGTAGCATTGAATGATGAAGATTACTTTGCCGTATATGACTTCTTTGTAACGACTTTACCATCCAAATCAAGAACCTCCAGATTCATCTGATCACCATTAGTCTCCACAGAAACCACACTGTTATTTGAATTTACCAATACCGGAAATTTGATACCAGCACTCGGTTCCTCATATTTGTTTCGATGGAGATGTCCGCATAGCATCAGATCCACTCCGAGTTCATTTAGGATAGGTACGAATTTCTTCAAGACGTCTTTCTGTCCATGCCAGATATTGAGGTCAGCAGAAGGAGGCATATGTGCAATGACAACTTTAAATTTAGCCTGCTTGAAATCTTCATTTTTATATAGTTCCTTCATCCATTCCACCTGATCCGTACGATAACCGTCATAATCGGTAATACCGCTGTACTCGATATCGGAATCCGGTTTGTCTTCCCCCGTATCCAACATTATGAAACATACAGGTCCTTGTCTGAAAAGATAATATAGGAACGGTTCTTTCGGAGAGAAATATTTCTGGAACGAAGTGGCGAACTCACCACGGGTTTCATGATTTCCGCGAGCGTAATACATAGGTTTCTCCGAAGCGAACAAATCGATGCTTTCTTTCATGAATCCATTAAAGATTGTTTGTTCGTCCTTAAATTCCGAAACCATATCCCCATTGAAAATAATCAAGTCTTTATCCTTGTAGTTCGCATTATTCAGCAGTTTCGTAATGATGTTTTCACGTCCGTGAATATCATTGATCATGACAAAAGAGGTTTCTTTTTTATTTGGATCGCACGTTGTAAACGTCAAAGCATTCTTTTTGTAAACATCCGATGCTGCCACACGTCCGTATATGACATTAATCCCTTCATGCGACAACACTTCCTGAGAATAAATACGATAACGATAGGTTGTTCCGGGAGTCAACGCTTTTACCTTCACGGCATGCAGCAAGGAGGTATTTTTAACCCCATTAGTTGTATCGAAATACTTAGGCCGTTCTTCTCCATAATAATGAGTTCCGTCATTCGGAGCCAACTCTACCCAGCCGATAGACGGTTTATCCGCTACCCAGACAATAGTTGCCTCATTCTCTTTTACATTCTGCAGATAAGGCCCGTAAAGGATCTTTATCTGCGCAGTTGCCACCTGAGTGGCAACTGTGAGTAAAAGGACATATATCAATTTTTTAATATACTTCATTGTAAATAAGTTTTATTGCATCTATTAATAACCATCGTTCTGAACCAATGAGGGTTCGCATCCATTTCCGCCTGCATAATAGGCAGATGGAATTGCTTCTTGTCAAAATAACGAACTTCAACCAAACGGTCTTCACGAGAAGCATTCACATCGATCACGGCGCGACGGTCCGGATCCGGTTCATCATAGTCGACAGTACCACACAAACGATACAAGTCACCCGGCATAACAGTCTCTGCCACCTTCTTTCCGGTTTTGGCTCCGCTCTGGTCATACTCGTCCCAGCGAACGATATCTTCAAAACGGAAACCTTCACCAGCCAATTCTATCGTACGTTCTCTCCTTACCAGTTCACGTACTTTGGCCTGTGTATCATATTTAGAACGGTCAACAGCGATATGACCTCCGCGCAAACGTAACCGGTCGATGATGTTCATAGCTTCCTGCAAATCCTGATTCAGTTCGACCAAACATTCGGCTTTTGTCAACAATATTTCTGCATACCGGAAGATAATCGGGCACAAGGCATCGTCATTCATTGCAGCTGAATATTGTCCCTGGTTGGGATACAAATACTTAGCCCACAACATACCGGTATGGGAAGCATTATCCGCCGCCGTATAATAATCTTTATTCGAAGAGCCGTTCGGCAGCGTCTTGTCGAGCGTATTGAAAACCCGGGATACATTATTACGCCCCACCCAATCCAATCCGGAATAAATAACCGTATTTTTCAATCGTGGATCACGATTGAAAAACGGATGGACCGGGTCATAACCGGAACCAGCTTCATCGATCAACTTGCCATCTGCCATTTCAAACATATCAACCATGTTTTGAGTCGGCACAAAAGAAGCCCAGCCACCATCCGAATTATTATAGAAACGGATCACATCACCATAAGCATAAGTCGTTTGGACATGTTCATAAGTACAAATAATTTCTTTTGAATTCTGTCCGGCCATAGAAAACATATTCAGAAAATCAGGATCTAATTCATACTGATTCAGAGCTATTACTTTATTGGCAGCATCCAAAGCCTCCGTATAGTTGCCCCACAACAAATTGAAGCGGGCGATCATCGAGAGGACCGTTCCTTTGGCAATGCGTCCTTTTTCTGCCGGTTTCTCCGCTATATGTTCGGCACTCCACATCAAGTCGTTCATAGCATGCTCCTTCACCTTTGCTTCTGGTTCACGCGGCAGTTTAGCATCATCAGCCGTTGCTGGTACAAAATCCATAATAACAGCATCCCCATACCAAGTTGCCAAATAAGCATGACTATATCCCCTAATTGCCCGTACTTGCGCCAGAAAATCATTCTTCTCCGTTTCTGTCATGGCTGAAGCCGGAACCAAATCGATATTTTCAATTACGAAATTACAACGACGTATCGTTTCATACTGCCTCCAATAATTCGGAGCCGCAGTAGGAGAAACGCTACCTCTGCCCATGTTTCTCATGTTAGAAGCATTCGTATAATTGAAGCCGATATCCGAATAGCTGTCTTCGTAGAAGATAAACTTCGATCCAACATAGTTATTGACCCACCAATTGTAGGCAGCGGTTACTGCTGCATCGACATCCTCGGAGTGTTCCAGAATGTGTTTGTCGTCAACTGATCTTTCGGATTCAAATCAAAAAAATCATCACAAGAAGTAAAGATACCTGTCCCGACCAAGCAAACAGCAAGACCTAATATATTTTTCAGTTACATATATAATTCATTTAAAAAGTTACATTAATACCGAATGAATGGCTTCTGCTAATAGGATAAACATCCAAGTTTCCCGACGGCGACTCCGGATCAGCATTGAACGGCAAACTGTCGAATGTAAACAGATTTTCGCCTGTATAATAAATCTTCGCATTGGCTATTCCTAACTTATTCGTCCAACTCTTCGGCAACGTATAACCCAAATTGACGTTCTTAATACGCAGGTAATTCGTGTTCATACACCAAAAAGATGAATTCACGCGCTGAGGAGAACTGATCGAGTTTTCCTCTAGGAACAGACGCGGCCATTCCGCATTTGTATTTTCAGGAGTCCAGGCATCCAACCAATTCGTACTCGGATGTGAAGTATCCCCGAAAATGAACCGACGACATCTCTTGAGAAATAACGGTTTGTTCCAGTCACACCCTGCATAAATACCGACAAGTCAAAATTTTTCCAACCAGCACTCAGTGTCAAACCAAAAGTCGTTTTAGGCTGTTGCGTGCCTTTCACCACCCGGTCTTTATCTGTCAACTTTCCATCTCCATCCGCATCTTTAATCCGAAAATCGCCGCCTTTGAAAGGCAAAGACCATGGATTGCCATACTGTTTTTCGTAAGCGGCAGCCTCCTCGTCGCTTTTGAACAACCCATCTACTTCATATACATAAAAAGATTGATAGGGCTCTCCGATTCGATTAATCATATAGCCATCGATAATCTCATTGACCCCAGCCAAATCCAACAACTCATTCTTATTATAGGAGAAATTCGCATTGATTCCCATTCTCCAATCCTTATTGAAGGAATGATTCCAAGCAAAGCTTGCTTCCACACCACTGTTCCGTAAAGAGCCTTTATTGTCCTGATACGTCCCCGATATACCAAACGTATCAGAAACAGGAATATCCATAATGATGTCAGAGGTCTTACGATTATAATATTCGGCACTCAGCATAAACTCGTTCAAGAAATTTGCATCAAAGCCGATTCCCCAGTTTGTCGAATTTTCCCAGGAAATAGTCGTCACCTTATGGCTTACAACCGTAATACCTTGATGAACAGAGCCGCCAAACGGGAAATTCTTTCCTATATATAACGTAGGTAAATAAGGATAATATTCATCCGATACGGCATCCTGGTTTCCGAGCAACCCCCAAGATCCTCTAAGTTTCAGTGACTGCAACCAGCCATGCGTGTTTTCCATAAAATCTTCTTCGGAAATGCGCCATCCAGCAGAGAAAGAAGGAAAATATCCCCAACGATAGCCTTTTGCAAAGCGAGAAGAAGCATCGGCGCGGAAATTGGCTTCCAAAAGATACTTGCCTTTATAGTCATAATTGAGACGTCCGAAATAAGATAACAAAGCCAGTTCACGGGAATAACCACTGTTCGTTTGTGTCGAAGAATCGCCACCGTTCAAATCGGTCACTTCACTATTCGGGAAACTTTTGCGGAAAGCGTATAAATTCCGATAATCATACTTCTCGATCTTATAACCAACCATTGCCTTGAAATGATGATCTTGGTTAAAAGTCTTGTCATAATTCAACAATGCATCCAACGTATAACGGCTCCATCTCGAAATCGTTTCACCCAATTGATCAGGTCCATGATAATTCACATCGTCATACCAACATTCCTTACGATAATCTTTTGTTTCCTTTATATTCGTTACATAAGCTCCTTGTAATGTGAATGTCAGACCGTCTATAATATGATAGTCAAAGGCCAGTATTCCAGAGAAGTTTTGCAACAAATGATATTTCCGACTATTAATATCGACCCAAGCGGCAGGATTTCCATCTGAGATCGAACCGTAAGAACCATCTTCCTTCTTATATGGAATCCAAGGGGCTATACGGTCCGCTTGACGTATCAATTGAGTAGAACCGCCTCCATAAGACGCATTCGGTTCGGAATAGTCGTTATGAATAAAAGCCATGTTAGTCCTCATGGTAAATTTATCCGACAATTTGATATCCAGATTCGTTCGCAAATTAAATTGTTGACGATCCGAATTCCTCAATGTGCCTTCCTGCCCTAAGAAACCTGCAGAAGCCATATATTTCACATCTTCCGACCCACCACTGACATTGAGGCTATGTTTATGCATAAAACCGGTCCGATAAATATAGTCTGTCCAAACTGTATTCGGATGCCCATAAGGATCCGTTCCATCCTGAAATAAACGGAGATCTTCGTCTGTAAAACAAGGAGACGCCCCATCCTGTGTCAATAACTGATTATAAAGACGGGCATAATCATAAGAACTTAAGCGATCAATCAAAGTCGATACATTCGAAAAACTAACATTACCATTATAAGAGACTGTTGCTTTTCCGGCTTTCCCTCGCTTGGTCGTAACCAAGATTACCCCATTGGCAGCTTTAGAACCATAAATAGCAGCCGAAGCGGCATCTTTCAAAACCGAATCGATTCGATATCGTTAGGATCGATCGAATCGAAAGTTCCAGTTTCTATCCCATCCACCAGAATATAAGGGTTAGCATTGTTCAAGGTTCCGACTCCACGAACACGTATAGTTGCCCCGTCACTACCAGGCTGCCCTGTTCCAGATGTTATCGTAACCCCCGGAGTCAATCCCTGGAGAGCAGAAGATACATTCGTCACCGGCCGGTTGATCAATTCATCTTTACCAATTGTGCTTACCGCTCCTGTCAGGTTTACTTTCGTTTGTGTTCCATAACCGACAACAACCACCTCATCCAAATTCTGTGTATCTTCGTGAATTGTGATTTTATAATCGTTTTTTCCTTTCGCTACAGCAACCTCCTGATCTACATAACCAATATAGGAAATCATCAATGTCGCACCGTCTTCAATTCCCTCCAATGTAAAATCACCGTCGACATTTGTCACCGTACCAACACCAGCACTTCCTTTCACTATGACATTTGCCCCGATAACAGGAAGACCGGTATTATCGACAACCGTACCTCTGATCGTTCTCTTGACTTGTTGAACACTTGCAAAAGACACATTTTCTGTCTTTGCGTTATCTTGTAGGAAAATCCGATTATCGACTATCCGATAAGAAATATCCGTATTCTTAAAGACTTTCTTTAAAACACTTTCGATGTGTTCATTTTTTACACGGACGGATACTTTTGAAATTTCTTTACTTAAAATAGATTCATCATAAGAAAATTCATAGCCCGTTTGCTCGCTGATACTTTGTATGATCATACCTACAGTTGTCCTGTTCAAAGACAATTCCAGATTCACATACAAAGTATTCGCTTCATTTACCGCCATCGCAGGCGATGTTGCGACTAAAAATGCTGATAATGTCGCAATAGATACTTTTTTATTCATACCATGTGATTCGTTTTTGTTAGTACTATAAAAAACAGTTAACTTTTTACCGGATACACCCGTACCCGCCAATAACACTTCCCATACCGGACAGCATTTTTTTAATTAACCGCTGCAAAGGAATATCCCCGATATTACGGAACTGTTTACCTCAGATTACATTTCAATTTCCCATAGACATTCATTTTTTTGTTTGTTTTTCAGATATATAAATTTCGGAACTCTCAATTCGATAGGTAATCGGCGCCAAATAGCAAAGCTGCTCCAAACATCCGGCAAGCGCTCGTCTTCATTGATCACGCAACGAAACCTGCGTTGAGCCAGCCTCGACGACTCGATGTTTACATTTACATTATATTTGATTGATAATTGATTGGCGATTTCACGAAGTGTAGTATTCTCAAAAACCAGTTGGTTAAACCGCCATACAGCACAGACATTCACATCGACATGATCCGTAAAACAGGTATTTTCATCCCAGGAATAGGCAACACGTTCTCCCGGATTCATTTCTAAGATTTTCTTTCCGTTCAAGGCATGCAAGCTGATACATCCTCTTACTAAAACGGTTTCTACAGACTTATTTCCAGCATTAACATTAACATGAAAAGAAGTTCCATGTACCTCTACTTTCACATAATCGGTAGCAACGATAAATAGTGAATTAGCATTCTTTGCGATGTCAAAGAATGCTTCTCCTTGCAAGGAGACCGTCCGGTTGACGGCACTGAATGACTGCGGTATTTTCAATACGGAATTTCCCCTTAACCAAACTATCGAACCATCATCCAGCGTTACTTTTTTTACGCCTTCACTATCTCCTAAAGCGATAGTCATATAAGTTTCCGGCTTAAAATAATTCCATCCGACAGCTGAAAACGAAACAAGCAGCAAGATAACAGCTGCATATTTCAACAAAGACCGGGCAATCCGGTAACGCCTTGCCCGGTTAATCCGGGCATTTACCTTTTCCAAAGCCATATCTATCCGCTCGTTATCCGCATACTTTGCTGTATTCCACGAAAGACGCAAACGTAACACTTCAGAAAAAACAGTTTCATTCTCAGCCGACAAATCACGCCACCTCATCACTTCTTCCATTTCTTCCGAGGAAAGGCTGCCAATCAAATATTTTACTAAAAGTGCGTAATTAAACTCCATTTTCACCTTGTTATATTAGGCAAAACGACCAGCAACGAAAAACTACTGAGCTAAAATGATTTTTTCGTTCATCTTAATTTATCAAGCGTATGTGCCATGCGAAAGAAAAACGGCACAAAGCATATAATAATCATTTCTGGACATATGTCCCTTTAAAAACCGGAGCCCAAATACAAATGACTCTCCACCGTACGTTGCGGCATCTGGGTCTGCTCCGCAACTTCTTTAGCCGTCAGCCCTTTTATATAAGTAAGGATGAAAACTTCACGACGCTGCGCTGGCAGGTGCTCCAGTAATTCATACAAATGGCGATAAAAATCCTTAACGGAAAGCTCCTCTATAACAGAATCATCACCTTTCAATAGATTTTGATAATCTTCCAAATACTTCTCGTAAGTATGAGAATGGTATTTTTCAATGAGAGGTTTTTCTTGAAATAGTCCAGACAACGAGTATAAGCGGATTGAAAAAGATAAGAATGGAAACCATCACTGACATATAGCTTTTCACGATTTTCCCAAACATACAGAAAAACATCCTGAACAATATCCTCCGCTGCTTTTTGCTCAACCATAGAAGCAGTATAAGCCATTATCCGGGGATAATAGTAACGGAAAACACCATTAAAGGCTTCTCTATTCCCTTTCTTCAGTTCATACAATAAAGAAATATCGAACATACTACCAGCGATTTAAGACCATTCAATTAACATTTCACCCACAAAAATAATAATATTTTTACAAACTTTGCTTGTTTACAGACATTCTCCTTTAATAAAATGCAAGACAATGGTATTTTTTATACTTTTGTAGATAATACTTTAAAAACATGAATAATTTCACAAAATATATCTGTGCCGGATTGGCTATCGCCTTACTCATAATACAAGCGATTATGATTTGGGGATTATATGGAAACTTCAGCGGTTCTCTGAACGAATTATCCGACTGCACAAGAAAGCAGCTACCGCAGCTAATCGACCTGTTCACGACAATGATTGTCACGAACTGGGTTATCATTGCAGCCCTGCTTTTCACCCTGTTCCGCCCGAACAGAAAACAGAATAACTGTTAACTACTAGAATTTCTTTATCAGGAAAGACGGGGTTACCCTCAGATAAATCCCGGCAGAGAAACTGGTTTTGGCAAATGATTTATAGCCATTCTGCTCCGTACCGCGAAACACGACAGGCAAATGCTCATAGATATCCAAATCAATGCCAAGCGAAAAACCTTTTGCCAATTCACGCGAATACTCTAAGCCAAAGTAAACACAAGAAGGATCATCGAAGGTAAGACCTTCATCGGATGTCGAGACAGCTCCATAAAACGGACTGCCGAACATGGAAATAAACTGATGACACCTCCAATAGGAAGTCTTCACACGGAAATCGTAAATATCGGCAGATGCACGTGCATACACACCATAGCCGTTATCGAAAGACCACAACTTACCGGCCTGCTGATAATAGCCGGCAACATCCAGTTCCACATTTACACTCTTGAATATCTTATGCCCCGTGTTCCACACTCCCCCAATTCCGACAGCACCGTTCATCAATGTCTGGACAGAATTGGTCAGGATCGTATCAATCTCTCCTCCTCTGTGCTGGGCCAAAACTTGCAAAGGAGCATAAAAATGAAAACGCGAATCCGGATCGTTAAACTTGAAACGGGTAGACAAACCAACCGTAAAAGCCTCCTGATGGATATCTTCCCTGAAGATAAAACTTTCCCAATTCACCCACACATCCAAATCGAACCGGCAGGAATTATACAACAATTGCAATCCCATCTCCGGATCGGCGACCATATTCAATTCCGGATTGTACAATGGCTCTATCAGATTATGATTGGCCGCCCCATACAAATCGCCCAGCACGATATTCACATGATCAGACAAGGCCACCTGCGCCCGGAACCAAGGAAGTGCATGAAAACCTTTCTGATACTGATCACCTTTCCAATGCGCAATATCCTGATAAGCCATATTCGGATAGCGATTCGCCCCCCAAAAACGTTGCAAATGAACACCTGCTTCGAGTTTCAGCATTTCCAACGGATAATAGACAGCCTTTGCCTGCAACCAAAGTCCCGGCAATGTATAGCCTTTCATAAACGAACCGGTATACTCATCATCCTTAAAGAAACTCAGATTATCAAATTCGACCGAAAGTTCCCCTTTCTTTTCCGGATCTATCTGGAAATCCGTCTTGAAAACGCGGTCCGGAATCTGGGCATAAAGTGTGTAGATAAATGAAGTACCCGCCAAACAGAACAGGAGACACAAACTAATGCGCAAACAAGAAATATTTAAAAGACTTTTCATCTATTACAAATTTAAGTACAAACGTAACAATTAAAAAGGAATAAACGAAGAACGGGGATACAGAATCTTGTCCATATCCCCGTTCGTATACTTTGATGCTATTATTTATTAGCGTCTCGGTGTTGCTTCTTTTACAACCATCTGGCGACCTTCGTATTCAGCGCCGTTTAATTCTTCGATAGCGTTTCTTGCTTCGTTTTCGTTAGGAAGTTCTGCAAAAGCAAAGCCTTTAGAACGACGAGTATCGCGGTCAATGATCAATTTAACTGATTCAACCGTACCGTACTCTTCCAAAACCTGTTGTAAGTCTGATTCTCTAACCCGATAGTTCAGGTTACCAATGTAAATATTCATACAAAAAATGATATAAAATAATTAATAAAAAATTGAAACAATAAAACTTTTAGGAAAGATCAATGTCTGCTAAATCATATTCTGCAATGAATATTAAGTCGGAGATAAAGAACTACACAAACAGTTTTGCTTGTCGGGTACAAAGAAAAGCATTAAAAATGGATATTGCACCATGAAACCAAGATTTAATTCATAACAATTCAAAAAAAACACATAGAAAAGACTTTTCCCTAAGAACATCCTTAATAACCATAAAAAGTTTGAAAAAGAGGCTTCAATACAATAATATGTAAAAAAGGCCTATTTTATAGTATTTCTGACCAATTAAGCCAGCATATAGCCTTTTATGTCTCAACCAGAAAACCTAATTTTGCCCCAATCATTTTGAACTTAATTTGACATGGAAAAAATCGAAGTTAAAGAAGCCAAAGGAAAACTTGGTATTCTGGTTGTTGGGGTAGGGGTGCAGTTGCGACTACCATGATTACAGGTACGTTGGCTGCACGTAAGGATTGGCTAAGCCTATCGGCTCAATCTCACAGT
>ERZ791618.712-NODE-712-length-14440-cov-2.055683_pt1 | contig 14440 bp, 9 predicted proteins | sample MGYA00510059_ERZ791618 | MGnify/ENA primary metagenome ERZ791618 (study PRJEB30046, sample SAMN00715159) | human gut metagenome | study: EMG produced TPA metagenomics assembly of the A metagenome-wide association study of gut microbiota in type 2...
CCTGATAAGCTGAGGACGTTCTATTTGTTGCTCCACATTCAGGTCGGCAATGCCCGGGATATCCTGGATGGCACCTTTGATTTCATTACCCAAAGTAAACATGCGGTTCAGGTCATCACCAAACAGTTTAATAGCAATGTTTGCTTTCGTACCGCTAAGCATAGCATCGATACGATGACTGATAGGTTGTCCGATTTCTATGTTTGCTCCTACGATTGTACCCAACTTCTCACGTACTTCAGCAACCATTTCACTACGTGAACGGTCTTTCAGTTCGAACGGAGCTTCTATTTCGGAAACATTCACTCCAAGTGCATGTTCGTCCAGTTCGGCACGTCCGGTCTTGCGGGCAACGGTTTGTATTTCAGGAATACTGAGTAGCAATTCCTCTGCACGATGTCCCATCTTGTCACTTTCTTCCAGCGAGATACCCGGCAAAGAAGATATGTTGATCGTAAACGAACCTTCGTTGAAAGGTGGCAGGAACGAACGGCCTAATGTGAAGAAACATACCAAGGCTACTACGAACAAACCGATAGTACTGCCCAATACGATCTTCTTATGTCCCAGTACGAAAGCCAGTGCAGCGCCATACCATTGTTTCATTTTACGTGCTACATACGAGTCACTGCTTTCTTTCTCTTCCTTCTTCTTGTCTTTTCCCAAAAGATAAGAGCAAAGTACCGGTGTAACTGTCAGTGCCACTACCGTAGAAGCAGCCAATGCTACAATGAACGCAATACCCAGAGGAACCAGCATGCGGCCTTCCATACCTGTGAGGAAGAATAACGGCACGAAACTAACTACGATAATCAGCGTAGAGTTCAGGATAGGCATACGTACTTCTTTCGATGCGTTGAATACCACTTCCAATATGGAAAGTCGTTCTTCCACAGGTTTCAACTTGTTTTCGTGGAGTCGTTTATATACGTTTTCCACGTCCACAATGGCATCATCCACTAACGAACCGATAGCGATGGCAAGACCACCCAGACTCATTGTGTTGATTGTGAATCCCATATAATGCAGTGTTACCAGTGAAGTAATCAATGAAAGTGGTAGTGTAACCAATGAGATCACTGTTGTACGTACATTTGCAAGGAACAGGAATAGTACAATCACCACGAAGATACCTCCTTCGAACAAGGACTTCTGTACGTTTCCGATGGAGCTTTCGATAAAGCGACTTTGTCGGAAAATGTCTGTGCTGACCTTTACATCCGGTGGCAGATTTTTCTGTAAATCTTTCAGGGATGCTTCCAGTTTATCCGTTAATTCCAGCGTGCTGGTGGCCGGCTGCTTGGTTACGGTCAACAATACGGCAGCTTTACCCCGTTCCGATGCTGTACCCAGTTTGGGTAATTTTGCTCCGATGTGTACGTCTGCAATGTCTTCCAACAGAATAGGAGCACTGCCCGAAGCGGTTCCACCACGTACCACAGCACGTGCCAGTTGATCTACCCGATCGGTAGAAAGTACTCCACGTACAATGTATTCGTTGCCATATTCATATAGCACACCACCGTTTGCGTTCAGATTCATTTCACGGGTCACGGTCATAATCTCATTCAACGTAACGCCGTAATGCCGCATCCGTTCCGGATCTAATTGTATCTGATATTCCTTTATATCACCACCCACTACCGCTACCTGTGCCACACCGCCTGTAGAGAGTAAGCGCGGACGGATGGTCCAGTCAGCTATTGTACGCAGGTCAAGCATAGAGGTAGAGTCGGCAGTCAGACCGATAATCAGCATCTCGCCCAGAATGGACGATTGTGGACCCAGTGTCGGTTTACCTACACCGGTAGGTAAGCTTTCGCTTACAACAGCCAGCTTCTCGCTTACAATCTGTCGGGCCAGATAAATATCCGTATCCCAATCGAATTCTACCCATACTACTGAAAATCCATTGGTAGATGAAGAACGTACGCGGCGCACACCTGTTGCACCGTTCACTGCTGTTTCAACAGGAAATGTGACGAGTTGTTCCACTTCTTCTGCCGCCATACCGTTTGCCTCAGTCATGATGACAACCGTAGGTGCATTGAGATCTGGAAATACGTCCACTTCCGTGTGCATGGCGGTGTAAGTTCCGCCTATCAGTAACAACACCGAGGCCACAAGTACCAGGATGCGGTTATGAAGTGAGAAATGTATAATCTTGTTTAGCATGTTAATAATGATTAGTTTATTAGTGTTTAGTGATTAGTAAATATGATAAGTGAGCTAATCACTTATCACTAACCACTCATCGCTAAATTAGTGTTCGTGACTGTGTGCCGGTATTGCATTTGTAGCGCTTGCCAGTTTCACCTGATAAGCTCCTTCGGTTACCACGCGGTCTCCTGCTTTTACACCTGAGAGAATTTGTACGTTTTTACCGTTATCGGCTCCAAGAGTGACGAGTTGTTTCTTATATCCTTCTTCATCCAGTTGCAGGTAGACAAAGAAACTGCCTTGCTCTTCAGTCAATGCTGAATGGGGCAGGGATATTACATTTTCTATAGGGGAAGACAATAAGAAGATTTCTACAAACGAACCGGGGATGATATCACCTTTGTTGTCAAATTCAAAGGTTACAGGTACATAATATCCACCGTCTCCACCCGAGGCTTTGCCATAGGAGAGAAGACGTCCGTCTAAGTCTTTCAATGCGTATACCTTATTATTGTAAGGAGTGCAGAAGTTAGCAGAACCAATAGTACGAAGATATTGGTAATATTTCTCTGAAACGTCAGCACGCAAGAATAATTTGCGGTTTTGCGTAATGCTGACTAACGGTTGTCCCACCGCTACGTAATCGCCTTCTTTCACTAACAGGCTTTTTACATATCCGCTGATGGGGGAAACCACGGCTTGTCCGCTTGCCGAACTGTTTTTGGCTACGGCTTCGTAGCTGATACGTGCATTCTCATACGCTTGTTCAGCCTGAGCGAAATCCTTTTCAGAAACAATCTTATTTCCTACAAGGGATTTCATACGCTCGTATTCTTTCTTGGATACTTCATAAGCGATGCGTGCCCGTTCTACAGGGTCACCATCCGCCATGTTTTTAGAAGACAATATAACCAGCGGTGTACCTTTGCTGACACTCATGCCCTCGATAACTTTTCCACGGAAAGTTACTACACCTGCCACTGTTGCTACAGCAACGCTTTCGTCTCCTTGTGCTGCCATTACCTGGCCGCTGGTTTTTATAACTTGATGGAAAATTCCCGGTTCTACAACATTGGATTTCCCTCCGGCAGCCTGCGCCTTGGCGGGCGGCAGAATGATTTCGTCACTATGTCCGGCTGCTGCTACTTCACCGTGGTCATGTCCATCGTGGTTGTGTTCGTCACCTTCGTGATTGTGGTCTTCGCCCTCATGATCATGATCGCAACCTTCGTGCTCATGCTTTTCTGTTTCATGATTATGACCTTCGTGTCCGTCGCCGGATTTACTATTGCAGGAACCCAATAGGAATAGACCCATGACTCCCATAAAAAGAATTTTTTTCATGATGATATTTTTATGTTCTTACTTTTATCTGTGTACAAAATTAGAGATAAAAGCCTGCAATAAAGTTGCAGACTTTACGATAAAGTAAGAACATACGGAGGTGCGCGAAGTCCTGTGGCACGTGTAAGATACGTGCCATGAAGTGACTCCTGATATATGCAGTCCTGTCTTTGCCCGCTTTCTTCGGGCAGGACTAATAATCTGAGGAGTGGTTCGGAAAACAATGTAATAACCAGCGGAAAGTCCGGATGTGCCCATCCATTGTCCGAGCTGGGAGTTTGCTGGAAGAAATGAGTCGTTACACATCCCGTATCGCAACAGCAATGTTCGTTATCCGAGTTGTGTTGTTGTCCGCAACAATTGGGAGCTATATCATTCTTCATGCATATCAACCCATTGTTGTGGTGGTGATGAGGAATAACCGGCACTACCAGCATGACCATGCTGATGAACATTAGGAAAAATGTTATATACCGTTTCTTCTGCATCTTAATTTTCTAATTGCGGACAAAGATAGAAGTTAACGACTTAATTACCAAATGTTAGTTATTAAAAAGCCTTGAATAATCCATTTAAACCTTCACTCATACTGGGATGGGTGAATATAAAGTTACGTAAAGCAGAAGATTTCTGTCCGGTCTTTATGGCAAACGCTACCAGATTGATAAGTTCCGGTGCATCTATACAGAAAAGGGAACAGCCCAGAATTTTCTCTGTATCCGTATTTACGATAGCTTTTAGCATTCCATCCATATTCTGCAAAGTACGTGCCCGCGGAATAGTGAGGCTGGTAAGCGTGAAATCTTGATGGGATAACCCCGTTTCACAGCATCTTCCTCTGTCAGACCGATATGTGCCATCGGAGGATCTGTGAAGATGGCGTAAGGCACAGGATTGCGGTCGTCGATAGAGCGTTCCTTATTACCGAATAAATGGTTCAGGATAATGCGGGAGTCATCGATGGAAAGGTAATCATACATTTCTCCACCTCTCACATCTCCCAAAGCCCATATATGTGGTACAGTAGTGCGTAATTGTTCATTTACAACTATTGCTCCCTGTGCATTGATTTGCACTCTGGCTTTTTCCAGATGCAGATCATCTATCATCGGTTTACGGCCTGTTGCAATGAGCAGGGCATCTCCTTCCAGAAAATAGGGTGTACCGTCCGAGGCATCCGTATAGGCGGCTGTAATACCGTCTGCTGTATCATGCAATGACTGCACACGGGCATTCAGGCGTATCTCTATATTTTTCCTTTTTAAACTTTCCTGCATGTATTCGGCAATCTCCCGGTCTGCTTTCGGCAGAAAACGTTTACCGGCTTCCAGAATAGTGACCTTACTGCCGAATCCGGCATACATGGTTGCGAATTCCAGTCCGATGGCACCACTGCCTATGATTAGTAAATGTTGGGGAAGAACATCTGCATGAAGCAGTGTATCACTGGTATATACATATTTACTATCTCTTAATCCGTCTATATCCGGCAGGATAGGTGTAGAACCGGTATTGATAAATATTTCTTTTCCTTCCAGTTCGAAGGATTCTTCATCCTTTCCGGGTGTAAGAGTTACTTTCACCGTATCTTCGCATACAAAAGAAGCGGTTCCGTCATACAATGTGATATTAGGGTTACCTGTCAGATTTTCGACATTCTTCTCACGTAGGAACGTGACCAACTTATCTTTGCGTTTCAGGGCAAGGGAATATAACTTGGATTGTTTTTTATAATCATCCTGATAGATACGTTCAGCAAACTCTGCTTCGTGTATCATGGTTTTGGTAGGGATACATCCTACGTTTATACAAGTTCCGCCATACATTTCAGGGGAACGTTCTATAACCGCCACTTTCCAGTTGCGGTTGGCTAATTCGGCTGCCAGTAATTTCCCACCTTTGCCAAATCCTATTATTATTGCGTCATATCGCTTCATTATTCTCGTAGTTAGAGGTTTATGAAAATAAAACAATATGACGCAAGAAAAGTTGCAGAAGCCCTGTTAAGGAACGTTTACCTTTCCAGTTCGCGGAGCGACTCCATTTTCTTCTTTTCCAGGAATTCGTAGATGCCACTCAGGTGTTCTTTCACTTGCTTGTTGCCGAATTCATAGACCTTCGTAACCAGTCCGTCCAGGAAGTCACGGTCGTGGCTTACAACGATTAGTGTACCATCAAAATCCAGCAAAGCTTGCTTCAGGATATCTTTAGTTTTCATGTCCAGGTGGTTCGTCGGCTCATCCAGAATCAACAGGTTCACTGGTTCCAGCAGTAACTTAATCATAGCAAGTCGCGTACGTTCTCCACCGGAAAGCACTTTCACCTTTTTCATGGATTGTTCAGGGCCGCCAAACATAAAAGCACCCAGCAAGTCGCGTATCTTGTTACGTATTTCTCCTTTTGCCACATCGTCAATCGTCTGGAATACCGTAAGATTCTCATCCAGCATAGACGCCTGATTCTGTGCAAAATAACCGATCTGTACATTGTGCCCGAGCGTCAGTGTACCATCGTGCTCAATCTCTTTCATGATACACTTCACCAGCGTAGACTTACCCTCACCGTTCTTACCGACAAAAGCTAATTTGTCTCCCCGTTCTACAGTCAGCGTAGCATTCTTGAATACTACATGGTCACCATAGGTTTTACCTACGTTTTCCATGGTTACAGGATAGTTACCCGAGCGTGGTGATGGCGGGAATTTCAATCGCAATGCCGAAGTATCTTCTTCATCCACTTCCAGAAGTTCCAGCTTCTCCAGCATCTTTACGCGGCTCTGCACTTGCAGAGTTTTGGAATAAGTGCCTTTGAAGCGTTCGATGAATTCCTTGGTTTCGGCTATAAACTTCTGTTGTTCGTCATACGCCTTTTGCTGTTGTTCGCGACGGTCTTTGCGGAGTTCCAGATATTTGGAGTAATTTACTTTATAGTCATAAATCCGTCCCATTGTCACTTCAATAGTACGGGTAGTGATGTTATCCACAAATTTACGGTCGTGGCTGATGACGATGACAGCCTTACCATTATTGATGAGGAAATCTTCCAGCCACTGGATACTTTCAATATCGAGGTGATTGGTAGGCTCATCCAGCAACAACACATCCGGTTTCTGTAGCAGCAACTTGGCAAGTTCGATGCGCATACGCCATCCGCCGCTGAAGTCACTGGTTTGGCGGTCGAAATCTTCGCGCGTGAAGCCGAGTCCTAACAAAGCTTTTTCCACATCTTCCTCATAATTGGTGGAGTCGATGGAGTAGAATTTCTCACTCAGGGCAGAGACTGTTTCGATCAGTTCCATATAACTGTCACTTTCGTAATCAGTACGAGTTTCCAACTCCTTGTTGAGGCGTTCTATCTCTGCTTCCATCTCATGCAGATGTGAGAAGGCTTGTGCTGTTTCCTGAAATACAGTTCGTCCGTCTTCCGTCATCAGGTGCTGCGGCAGATAAGCGATTACACTGTCTTTGGGTGCTGAAATTTTGCCCCGGGTAGGTTGGCGTACTCCTGCCAGAATTTTCAGTAAGGTACTTTTCCCCGCTCCGTTCTTTCCCATCAGGGCGATGCGGTCTTTTTCATTAATAACGAAGGAGATATCACTGAATAAGGTGGTGCCGCCAAATTCTACGGCCAGTCCGTCTATTGAAATCATACTCTATTTTTAAATTGAGGCGCAAAGATAGTGCAAATTGAGCGTAGAACTTTCATGCTTGCATGAAAAAGTTATGCCGAGATGCAGCTTATCTTCTCTAAAGATAGTACATTTATATTATTTTTTATATCTTTGCCTCATTAAACAAAAATACATTGGTCATGGAAACAGGGAATTTGTCAGAAGATTACCGTCCGCTGATACTGGTAGCGGAAGACGATGATAGCAACTTTAAATTGATAAAAGCTATTATTGGCAAGAAATGCGAGATATTGTGGGCAAAGAACGGTGAAGAGATGGTTGGTCTGTTCAAAGAGAACCGTGGAAAGACAGCTGCTATCCTTATGGATATCAAAATGCCTATCATGAATGGTCTGGAAGCGACAAAGATCATTCGCGAAGAAGAAAAGGAACTTCCTATCATTATGCAGACTGCCTATGCTTTTACGGCTGACCGTGAAAATGCAATGGCTGCCGGTGCTTCGGAAGTATTGGTGAAACCCATTACGTTGAGTGCATTGCGTACTTGCCTGAGCAAGTTCCTGCCGCAATTACAGTGGTAAGTATAAGAAACCCTTTAAGGATTTTATTTATAATATAATATAAAGCGGAACAACTTCGTAAGAGGTTGTTCCGCTTTATGTTATAATATTCGGAAATTCTTTATTCCACTTCCTTGTTTTCTCTTTCCTGCATCTTTCGTTTCACGAATTCTACCTTCAGGTTCGCCTCTTCCATTTCTTTCTTTATCTGAGTGATGGATGAAAGTATCTGTGCCAGTTCATAAATCCCTGCCAATGCCTGGCGGTCTGCCGGAGACATAGTAGTGGAGTAGGAGCGTTCGCCTTGATAGTTCACTTTGATATTCTTGTCCTTGTTCAAGTAGAGGAAGCCCATTACATTACCATCTTCTCCCATTTTGAAGTCCGCCTTTTCTATTTTCTCTCCCAAATCGGTAGTCTCATAACTATCCTTGGAAGCAGGTGTCTCAGCAAAACTGCCATCAGGGGCGACTACTTTTACACTTATATGGTGAATATTGCTGGGACCGCAATAGATGGAAGTCATGCTCATTTGCCCGGTTTCATTCACCTGGAAACGGAGATAGGAACGGTGCAGATTCTTCTCTATAACTTGTGAGGGATGCAAATAGTTACCTATTTGTTGATATTCGGCATCTTTTTCGAGCGTGAATTTACCCTTCAGGGCATCCAGTTCTCCTTGTTTTTGTTGAAGCAGGCTATCCAGGTAAACAAGTGTTTTTTCCTGCTCCTTCAGTTCCACCTGCTGCATTAATCCAATGCCCTCCCGACGGGCTTAAAAGCCTTGGGATATAGTATTTTAATGCTATCTATTTGCATTTTCGCTTCACTAAAGTCTCCCCGTTCGAAGGCTGCGCGGGCTGTTTGCAGTTTCTCATCTGCTTTTTTCTCTACATTCTCACAAGATAAGAGCGTGCAGCAGAGGCACGCAAGAAGTGTCACTTTCTTCATAATTACTGTTGTTCTGTTAGTGAGGACAAAATTAGAAATAATATCCGTATCTTTGCACTCTGAAAATATATAAATAGTATTTTAGTTTTCCGGAAAAATCGGAAATTTAGAACAATCTAATATCCGGGCCGTACCAACTCCGTATCAAGCCCGTACCAACTCCATACCAAGTCCAAGTGTATAGACACGGAGTAACTACGGAGATGGTAGGGCTCAGATAAGAATTGGGAGAGGAGAGGCAGGGAATATAGACCAAAAACAGTGCTACTTTCTCCGGTGAAAACTAAATAATTATTTTAAAAAGTATAGTATGATAGAATTGACGGCAGAAGAACTGAAACAGCATTTCAGCGACGATATATTCAAACGGATATCCGAGACAGCAGATGAATTAGGATTGGAATGTTATGTAGTCGGTGGATATGTGCGCGATATTTTCCTGCAACGCCCTTCTAAGGATATTGATGTTGTAGTAGTGGGTAGTGGTATAGAAATGGCCGAAGCGTTGGGTAAACGCCTGGGACGTGGAGCACACGTAGCCCTGTTTAAGAATTTTGGTACCGCACAGGTAAAATACCGTGGTATAGAAGTGGAATTTGTTGGTGCACGCAAGGAGTCTTATCAGCGTGACTCCCGTAAGCCCATCGTTGAAGACGGTACATTGGAAGACGATCAGAATCGGCGGGATTTTACTATCAATGCATTGGCTGTCTGTCTGAATCAGAGCCGGTTCGGAGAATTGGTAGACCCCTTTGGTGGTATAGAAGATCTGAAAGAAAAAATAATCCGTACTCCTCTTGACCCGGATATTACATTTAGTGACGACCCGTTGCGCATGATGCGGTGCATCCGTTTTGCCACTCAGCTGAACTTTTATATTGATGATACTACATTTGAGTCTTTGTGTCGTAACTGTGGGCGTATATCCATTATCTCCAAGGAGCGTATTGCCGATGAACTTAATAAGATAATACTTTCTCCGGTTCCTTCTAAAGGGTTTATAGACCTGGATCGTTCCGGTTTGTTGTCCCTTATTTTTCCGGAACTGGCTGCCCTTCAAGGTGTGGAAACACGTAATGGGCGGGCACATAAGGACAATTTCTATCACACATTGGAAGTACTTGATAACATCAGTCGTAAAACGGATAATCTTTGGTTACGGTGGGCTGCACTGTTGCATGATATAGCCAAACCCGCCACTAACGTTGGGAGCCTCGTGCGGGCTGGACTTTCCATAACCATAATTTTATTGGTGAAAAGATGGTTCCTGAGATTTTCCGGAAGATGAAGCTACCGATGAATGAGAAGATGAAGTATGTACAGAAAATGGTTAGTCTGCACATGAGACCAATCGTGATTGCGGATGACGTGGTGACAGATTCGGCTGTTCGTCGTCTGCTTTTTGAGGCGGGAGATGATATTGATGATTTGATGACATTGTGTGAAGCTGATATCACTTCTAAAAATATGGAGCGTAAGCAGCGATTCCTGAATAACTTCCAGTTGGTACGCCAGAAATTGAAAGACCTTGAAGAGCGTGACCGAGTCCGCAATTTCCAACCGCCTGTCAGTGGAGAAGAGATTATGGAAACTTTCAATCTGGAACCCTGCCGGGAAGTGGGGGCTTTGAAAAGCGCCATTAAAGATGCCATTCTGGATGGGGTGATTCCCAATGAATACGAAGCAGCGCGTGCTTTTATGATGGAACGGGCGGCAAAAATGGGATTGAAACGTCCTTGATTCTTTGGAGAATAAAAATAAGATGAGCCCTGCAATATTTGTGTTGCAGGGTCATTTCGTTATGTCTGAAACTGATATTTAATTATTCTGTCAGTTGGAACTTACGGCTCACCTTCATCAGGTTAATAGTGTAAGTAACAACATTTTGTGCTTCCTGTATCATTGTCAGGTATACCATGCTGACTTTGATACTGCCGGACTGAGTCTGAATGCGTTGTAATTCTTCCCGTTTCAGGTGCGACAGTTGTCCGTTCAGATATTCGCTTTCCGGAGTTCATTTTCAAAATCCTCATAATCATTGTTCTCCATCTTATGACGGCAAACCTGTAGTAAGTAAACGATATCTTCCGTTACATCAGAGAATTCACCTTTTTGGATGGTATCCAATGGCTTGAAATTATTGTCGATGTGCTCCAGACAGGGTTCGCAGAGGCGTCCGATACTGTAAACCAGTTCGCTGGCAAAATCATTGCCCTGGTAATAGTAAAGGCCTTTTTCCAATACAGTATTGTTGTCTAAACGACACATGGCAAGAGTACCTGTACGTTTCATCTGTTTAATGAGTTGTTTCTCGAATTTTACCGATCCCATGGCACGACGCAGACCGCGCAGGTTTTCATGCAAGAAAGCAGTAACTGTGCGTTCGAAGTTCTCTTCTGTAAACTCCAATACCTTAACCAGCTCTTCGCGGGTATGCTTGCGCAGCAAATCCAGAATTTCTGTATTGTTATTACTTTGCATCAGCTGTTTGATGGTCTCATTACCCTTTTCTTTAGCTTTGCGTTTCTTGTACATTACCTGGCTGCGGATCAGTGTGAATATCGCCAGGCCGATCAGTGCTATGATAGCAAACGTGCCTCCGAAATGGATAACCATGGCCACAAAGAAACAGATGGTAAATGCTGCACCGGCAGTGATGAACCAGCCACCGATTACACTGAGTACTCCTGTTATACGGAATACGGCAGAGTCGCGTCCCCAAGCCCGGTCGGCAAGTGAGGTACCCATGGCAACCATGAACGTTACGTAAGTGGTGGAAAGAGGAAGTTTTAATGAAGTACCTAAGGCTATGAGCAGACCGGCCAGTACCAGATTTACCGAAGCACGAACCAAGTCGAATGCTGCACCATCGGCAATGATGGCCTCGTCTTTGCGGAAGCGGGTATCGAGCCAGCGTTTCGTGCCTTCGGGCATTACTTTGGATATTCCGTTGGATAATGTCATACTGAAGCGTACCAGTGTACGGGCGATAGGGGTACTTCCGAAGTTTTCTTCTCCTTCATCCTGGCGGGCAAGGTCGACGGAAGTTTTGATTACATTGTGCGCTTTTTTAGAAGTGCAGAGGGCATATACCATGATGACACCTGCTCCAAAGAGGAAATACCAGGGGGTCTTGGCCGGGCCGAGGAGCGAAGTCATCAGGAAGCCGTCCGGCGAACTGCCTGCTCCGTTGGTGGTAAAGTCAATGAAAGAGGAATACCGGCTAAGGGTACACCTATAAAGTTTACGAGGTCATTGCCGGCAAAGGCAAGTGCCAGTGCGAAAGTACCCAGCAGCACCACTACTTTGAATACATTTACTTTGAGCCAGTGCAATACCTGCATGAGTATCGTGAAGAATATGAAACAGCTACCGATCAACATTGCCGTGTTATCCTGTATCCACTGTTTGTTGTCGGCAGTCATGAATGAACTGTCTTTCAGACCCTTTATCAACATAAAGTAGATGATGGATGTAACAGCAATACCTCCGAAGATACCAATGCTGTATTTCATCCTCTTGTTGTAGTTGAAAGTGAATATTACACGTGCCAGCCATTGTACCAGCATACCGAAGAAGAAAGCGATGGCGACGGAGACGAAGATGGCCATAATGACGGATAGGGCTTTGTCTGTATTGATAAGATCACCGAGCCCCAGTGTGTCGCTGTTGTTTACTTTGATGAGTGCCAGGGCGAATGTACCTCCAAGTAGCTCGAATACCATAGACACGGTAGTGGAAGTAGGCATACCCATTGTGTTGAAGACATCCAGCAAGACTACGTCCGTTAGCATCACGGCAAGCAGGATGCACATGATTTCGGCAAAATAAAAGTGCTGTGGTTGATAGATACCGTGCCGTGCAATATCCATCATGCCGTTGGACAATGCTGCACCGATGAATACGCCTATACCGGCGATAAACAACACGGTTTTGAAAGATGCAGCCTTTGCGCCGACTGACGATTGGAGAAAATTGACTGCATCATTACTGACGCCCACGATGAGGTCGAACACCGCAAGGACGAACAGGAAGATGACAATGCATAGATAAATGGTTTCCATAATGATGTATTTTATTTCTGGCTGCAAAGGAACGGAAACCGTGTTGCAGAGAAGTGTCATACATATTACAGAAATGTTACAAAACTATTCAATCCTCTCTTTCAGATATTCATAAAAGGTATACTGCGAACGTACTTTTTCTTTCTGTGGATGGGCCGATTTCCAGCAGTTATGTAGGTTCTCATTTACGAAACAGGCCTTGCGCTTGTCCGAAAGCTGGATGGATAACATATCTATCAGCTCCTGCTTGGCATCGGGGTCCAGTATAGGAGTGATAGCTTCAATGCGGCGGTACAGGTTACGTCGCATCCAGTCTGGTGAACCGAGGAAGAGCTTCGGATTGCCACCATTACCGAAGTACCATATACGGGCATGTTCCAGAAATGTATCCACAATACGTGTTACACGAATGTTACGACTGTATTTCTGTCCCGGTATCAGGCAGCAAATGCCGCGCACGATCAGGTCTATTTCCACACCGGCCTGTGAGGCTTCATACAGGCGGTCTATCATGGTGGGGTCCTGCAGCGCGTTCATTTTAAGAATGATCCGGCCTTCCTTCCCTTTCCTTGCCAGTTCCATTTCATGATCGATGAGGCGGTTCAGTTCCGGTATCAGGTTGAAGCGTGCCACCAGTAACCGGTGGAATACAGGATTCTCTTTCCCCCGTAAGGTGCGGAACAGATTGTGGAGGTCGTTGACGATGATGGGATTGCAGGTGAACAGTCCGCTGTCGGCATACAGTGTGGCGGTCTTTTCATTGAAATTCCCGGTGCTGATATACGCATAGCTGGTCAGTTTCTTATCCTCTTTGTCACGGCGCAGGACGAGGGCGACTTTGGCATGTACTTTCAATTTGGGTATACTATATATAATATTGATACCCGATGCTTTCATCATTTCGGCGGTGGCAAGGTTGTTCTCTTCATCGAAGCGGGCTTTCAGTTCCACGAAGACCGTGACTTTCTTCCCATTCTGGGCAGCAGCTATCAGGGTATTGATAACAGCGGAGTTTTCCGCCACCCGGTATTGGGTTACCATGATTTCGCGTACGGTAGGTTCGTGCACCGCCTCGTACAGGAAGTGGATGAAGTGCTCGAAAGAGTGGTAAGGGTAATGTAATAGCAGATCCTTCTTCTCTACATATTGAAAAATAGACTCCCGTTCGTTGAGGCATGTCAGCTTCATCGGTTGCGGTTTCCGGATGGGATGGATATTCGGATTCGGATTGGGCAGATGCCGCAAGTCTTCCAGGTTCAGGTGTTTATCTCCCGGAACCAGTTCGCGGCGGTCGATATGGAAAGCGTCTATCAGGTAGTCGAGGAAGTCCTGCGGCATGGCACGGTCGTACACAAAGCGGCAGACATCTCCTATTTTGCGCTTTTTCACCTTGGTCTTCACCTGTTCTATGATTTCGGAAGTATTGGCGGCATCGTCTATCAGTATATCCGCATCGCGCGAAATCTTGATACAATAACTGCTGTCCACATCATAACCAGGAAAGATCACATCCAGATTGGCCTTGATGATATCTTCGATGAACATCAGGTAATAGTTGTTTCCCACTTTGGGCAGTTCGATGAAACGGGGTACTTTGCTGTAGGGCTGCTTCATTACGAAGTATTGCGTACGTCCGGGAGCACCGGGCGGCAATCCTTTCAGATGAAGGCGTACGGCCAGATACAGGCGATTATCTCGCAGGAAAGAGATTACCTTATCTTTGGAAACAG
>ERZ791618.714-NODE-714-length-14406-cov-2.273570_pt1 | contig 14406 bp, 10 predicted proteins | sample MGYA00510059_ERZ791618 | MGnify/ENA primary metagenome ERZ791618 (study PRJEB30046, sample SAMN00715159) | human gut metagenome | study: EMG produced TPA metagenomics assembly of the A metagenome-wide association study of gut microbiota in type 2...
CTGTATAATTATGCGGGTCAGCCTTGGAAGACACAGAAACGTATTCGTCAGTTACTGAAGACTTGGTTCCGTAATGACTTGATGGGATTGCCGGGTGATGAAGACGGTGGCGGTATGTCAGCATTTGTAGTTTTCTCTTCTTTAGGTTTCTATCCGGTAACTCCGGGTTCTCCGTCTTATAATATCGGCAGCCCTTTGTTTACTAAGGCTAAGGTGATGTTGAGCAATGGAAAGGTATTTGAGATAGAGGCACAAGGTGCAGCGGATGAAAACAAATACATTCAGTCTGCAACATTGAACGGAAAAGAATGGAATAAACCCTGGTTTAGTCATGACGACATAAAAAAAGGTGGAAAATTGGTATTGGTGATGGGTAGCAGACCTAATAAGGCATGGGGTAGCGCAGGTGATGCAGTGCCCCCATCCGCAGAAAAACAATAGAGTTTTAAACCTATAAATATTAGAGTAACAATGAGAGTTTTATACATATCTTTGGGCTTATTATTGATGACAATAATATTTCTGGCTTGCACTACTGGAAGTAGAGTGAGTGATGTACGTAGAGTAGAGCCTTTCTCCTCAATACGTATTCTGTCGGCAGCGGCAATCCATTTTACGCAAGGTGATGTTTATTCTTTAAAAGTGGAAGGCAAAGAGTCTTCAGTGAAGAATACTACGACAATAACAGATGATGGCTGTCTTGTCATTGGCTCTAAAGAAGGAACTGAGAATAAAAATGGAGGTGTAGTACTTTATTTGACTGCACCTGATTTAAAATCTGTAGATGTTTTAGGAGTTAGTTCTTTGAAAAGTGAGATGCCACTGCAGTTGGAGGATATAAAGTTTCACATTGGGGGTGTTGGAAAAATAGACTTGGAAGACTTGACTTGCCGCTCTTTGATATTGGATATAGGTGGTGTAGGTAAAGTTAATGTGCATGTGGATTGTGAACGGGTAGATGTTCATGTCGGCGGAACAGGACGTGTAACTTTGAGTGGTCATGCCAGACAAGCTAACATTTCGAAGACCGCTGGTAAGGTTAATACACGTGGTCTGAAAATTGGAGAATGAATGTATTGTGACTCTTATTGTATAGGTTTATTGAGATTATATAGTCAATAGGAAAAAACCATGAAAACACTTAAAAAGATTGTATTTACAGGATTATTAGCTCTAATTGCCTGTGCCGGAGTGGCACAGGCTCAAGAGCTATATAAAGATGAGAAAGCACCGATGCATGAGCGCATTATGGATTTGTTATCACGCTTGACGGTTGAAGAAAAAATCAGTCTGTTACGTGCCACCTCTCCGGGAATTTCCCGTCTGGATATTCCTAAGTATTACCACGGTAACGAAGCGCTTCACGGAGTGGTTCGTCCGGGACGCTTTACCGTTTTCCCGCAAGCTATCGGACTGGCGGCAACCTGGAATCCGGAGCTGCAATTGCAGGTAGCTACGGTTATTTCTGATGAGGCCCGTGCCCGTTGGAACGAACTGGATCAGGGACGGGAACAAAAAAGCCAGTTCAGTGATTTGTTGACCTTCTGGTCTCCCACAGTGAATATGGCGCGTGACCCACGTTGGGGACGTACTCCGGAAACTTACGGAGAAGATCCCTATTTAAGTGGGATCATGGGTACTGCTTTTGTGAAAGGTCTGCAAGGCGATGATGACCGTTATCTGAAGATTGTGTCGACTCCCAAGCATTTTGCAGCCAATAATGAAGAACACAATCGTTTTGTATGTAATCCGCAGATTTCAGAAAAACAGTTACGTGAATATTACCTTCCGGCTTTTGAAGCGTGTGTGAAGGATGGTAAATCAGCTTCCATCATGTCAGCATACAATGCCCTGAATGATGTGCCTTGTACCTTGAACGCCTGGTTATTGACGAAAGTACTTCGTAAGGACTGGGGATTCAAAGGATATGTGGTTTCCGATTGCGGTGGACCTTCCTTGTTAGTGAATGCTCATAAATACGTAAAGACTAAAGAAGCAGCCGCTGCTTTATCCATAAAAGCAGGTTTGGATCTGGAATGTGGAGATGATGTATATGACCAGCCTTGCTGAGTGCATACCGTCAATATATGGTTACGGATGCGGACATCGACTCCGCAGCCTATCGTGTGTTGAGAGCGCGTATGGAATTAGGATTGTTCGATAGTGGAGAACAGAATCCTTATACGAAAATATCTCCTGCTGTGATAGGATCGGCAGAACATCAGGAAGTGGCTTTGAATGCTGCACGTGAGTGTATTGTATTACTCAAGAATCAAAAGAAAATATTGCCGCTTAACGCCAGGAAGGTAAAATCCATAGCAGTGGTAGGTATCAATGCAGGTAGCAGTGAATTTGGTGATTATAGCGGATTACCGGTAATCGCTCCGATCTCTGTATTGCAAGGTATTAAAGACAGGGTGGGCGATGATGTAAAAGTGGTATACGCCCCATGGAAGTCAGCTGTAGATGGAATGGAACTTATACAGGGTGCCAGTTTCCCGGAAGGATTGAAGGCCGAGTATTTTGACAATACCAAGTTGCAGGGAACTCCGAAAGTGCGTAAAGAAGAATGGATCAACTTTGAGCCTGCCAACCAGGCACCGGACCCCTTCTTGCCTAAATCTCCTTTGTCTGTCCGTTGGACCGGAAAATTGCGCCCTACGGTTACCGGACAATATACACTTAGTTTCACATCGGATGATGGCTGTCGTCTGAGCATTGACGGTAAGATGCTGATTGATGCGTGGCCGGGACATGCTGTCCGGACTGATACCGCTACTATTTATCTGGAAGCCGGAAAAGATTATCAGTTGAAGGCTGAATATTATGATAACCGTGACTATGCTATTGCTAAATTGCAATGGCGTGTTCCACAGGTAGGAAAGATGACACGTCTGGATTTGTACGGTGAAGCCGGAAAGGCAGTGCGTGAGTGTGAGACAGTGGTTGCCGTATTGGGCATTAATAAGTCAATAGAACGTGAAGGGCAAGACAGATATGATATCCAACTTCCGGCGGACCAACAGGAGTTCTTGCAGGAAATCTACAAGGTAAATCCGAATATCGTAGTTGTATTAGTCGCAGGTAGCTCATTGGCTATCAACTGGATGGATGAACATATTCCGGCTATCGTGAATGCTTGGTACCCCGGTGAAAGCGGAGGTAAAGCTGTAGCGGAAGTCTTGTTTGGTGATTATAATCCGGGTGGCCGTCTGCCGTTGACCTATTACAGAAGTCTGGATGAACTCCCTCCGTTTGATGATTATGATATAACTAAGGGACGTACTTATAAATACTTCAAAGGGGATGTTTTGTATCCTTTCGGTTATGGTTTAAGTTATACCACATTCAAGTATTCCAACTTGCAAGTGGTAGATGGTGAAGAGGAGATAAATGTTTCTTTCCAACTGAAGAATGCAGGTAAATATGCAGGTGATGAGGTTGCTCAAGTATACGTGAAGTTGCCTGAACGGGATGAAGTAATGCCTATCAAAGAACTGAAAGGTTTTGAGCGTGTCACATTGAAGAGTGGTGAAAGCAAGAAGGTGACTTTGAAATTACGTAAAGACCTGTTGCGTTATTGGGATGAGGCGAAAGGAAAGTTTGTCTATCCTTCCGGTGATTATACGATCATGGTAGGTGCTTCTTCTGCTGATATTCGTTTACAGAAAGTGGTTCCGGTATTGCAGAAAGTCAAAGTAGTTTGTGTGGGTGCCAGTATAACTGCCGGAGCAACCACAGCCAATCCGGCTACGGATTCTTATCCGGCTCAGTTAGGCCGGTTGCTAGGAAATGAGTATGAAGTAACTAATTATGGAGTAAGCAGTTGCACTATGCTTCGTCACGGCGATTTCCCTTATTGGAAAACGAAAGAATATCAGAAAGCATTGGAATCTAACCCGGATGTGGTATTTATAGATTTGGGTGGTAACGACAGTAAAGCTGTGAATCGTCCTTATATGCATGAGTTTGAGAAGGATTGCCGTGATATGATCGATGCTTTTGCACAGCTTCCTTCCAAGCCCCGCATTGTCGTTTTGACTCCTATCGTTTCCTTTGTGAAGGATTCGAATGGTATCTATGATGAGGTAATAGTGAAAGATGTGACCCCTGCCACAATCAGTGCTGTACAGAAGAAAAATGTAGAGGTAATCAATATGCATCCGATACTTGACAAGCATCCGGAGTTGATGAAAGATGGTATCCATCCTGATGCCGAAGGGTCAGGAATGATGGCTAAAGCCATGTATGATTATCTGATGTCTCACCCGGAAAAATAAGTAAGGATGGAACGGAATGCCAAATTTCAGTGGATATTTTGTCTCTTATTGGGTTGTGCTACTTCATTAGTAGCACAGAATGTGGCAAATTGGGGACTGACTCATCCTCAGCCGAAAGAGACGTTACCGAAGTCGAAAGCGCAAATCATGATGCCCACGCCGAAAGCGCAGATACCGGTGGAAGCGGTGGTAGAGAAGGTTGGTGAGAATGATTTCCTGTTGAACCGGGGTTGGAAACTGACGGATGGCAAAAATGGATGGTATAATGCAACCGTTCCGGGTACTGTATTGACTACTTTAGTGGATCAGGGTGTGTATCCCGATCCTTATTATGGACTGAATAATCTGACAATTCCCGACACTCTTTGCAGGATGGATTGGTGGTATCGTTTGGAATTCAATTCACCTGTTCCTACAGAAGGTCGGGAAGCCTGGTTGGTTTTCAAAGGTATCAATTATCAAGCTGAGATATGGCTGAACGATGTATGTCTGGGTGCAATGAAAGGTGCTTTTATCCGGGGTGAATTTAACACAACGGACCATTTGGTGGATGGCAAGAATACGTTGGTTGTTCGTATTCTTCCACCGCCTAACCCGGGAATTCCTCATGAACAATCTCCATCCGCCGGAAACGGTATGAATGGCGGACAATTGTGTCTGGACGGGCCTACCTTTATTTCTTCAGAGGGATGGGACTGGGTGCCGGGTATCCGTGACCGGAATATAGGAATCTGGCAGGATGTACATTTACGTTTCACGAACGGTATCCGTCTGCATGATACGCAGGTAGTTACTCATCTGGCATTACCGGATACTACGGTCGCTGAAGTTACCGTACGTACGGAAGTGGAGAACCTGCAACCGATAGCCAGACAGGTATCCGTTGACCTGAATCTTGAAGGTAAAAAGGTGACTCAGGAAGTAAACCTTGCACCGAAAGAGCGGAAAACGGTTGTCTTTACTCCGGATACTCACAAGGCATTGGAACTGAAGTCTCCCCGTTTGTGGTGGCCGAATAATTACGGTCGTCAGGAACTTTATACGATGGATGTGGTTGTAGCGGAAAAAGGCGTACCCTCTGATTCTAAGAAAGTACGTTTCGGAGTCCGTGAGCTTTCTTATGAATTGGAAGTCTGTTTTCCCGATGATTCTATCCGCCGGGTGGAATATCGTCCGACGGTTATGGGGCAGGGCGAACCTATCTTTGATAATATAAACCGCAAATATATAGAAGGTGGCATGTGTATGCCTCGTCTGAAAAAGAATGTTTCTTCTGATATTCTTGTACCTGCACCCGACAAAGCCATGCAGCATTATATGGTGATAAAAGTCAACGGCAGGCGTATCTTCTGTAAAGGAGGTAACTGGGGAATGGATGATGCCATGAAGCGCGTTTCGCGTGAACATCTTGAACCTTATTTCCGGTTGCACAAGGAAGCGAACTTTAATATGATCCGCAACTGGACAGGCGAGAGTACGGAAGAGAGCTTCTATGAGCTGTGTGATGAATATGGTATGCTGGTTTTCAATGACTTCTGGCTGAGTACGCAAGGCTACAATATGCCGGTAAATGATGATAACCTATTCTTGCGGAATGCAGAAGATGTAGTGGTACGTTTCCGTAATCATCCTTCCATTGCTGTTTGGAATCCCCGGAATGAGGGGTTTGCACCTGCATATATCGAAGAACATCTGGCAAAGATGATTGCTGAGAAAGACGGTACCCGTTATTACAGTCCGAATTCTACCCATTGCAACCTGAGACCAAGCGGTCCATGGAACTATCATAAGAATCCGGTGGATTACTATCGTGACCGGGCACATGGGTTCAATACTGAACAAGGTTCAACTTCCATTCCTACGGAAGAATCCATCCTGGCTATGATGGATGTGAAAGATGCCTGGCCCATCAGTGATGTGTGGTATTATCATGATTTACATGGTGGCCAAAGAGAATTTATGGAGGCGATAGACCAGAAATATGGAAAACCAACGGGCCTGAAAGACTTTAGCCGGAAAGCACAGATTGTCAATTATGACAGTCACCGTGCTATGATGGAAGCTTGGAACAGTAAAATGTGGAATAGCACAAGTGGACTGTTATTGTGGATGAGTCATCCCGCTTGGCCCAGCATGGTTTGGCAGATTTATTCCTGGGATTATGAAACTTTCGGTTCTTTCTATGGATGCCGTAAGGCGTGTGAGCCGATTCATATTCAGAAGAATCTGGATGATCAGAAAGTTGTTGTTGTAAATACTTCTTTAAAAGAAATAAAGGGGGCTAAAGTTATATATGAAGTTTATTCCCTTGGAGGTAAGCCATTGTTTAAGCGCACTTCCAGGTTGAATGTACTGGCTAATGGATTGACAGAATGCTTCGTGCAAGATAAACCGGTTGCTGTATCCGGAGTATATATGGAACGCCTGATACTTCAGGATAAGCGTGGCAAGGTTATTTCGATCAATGATTATTGGCAAGATAACGGTGAGGGTAATTTCCAAGGATTCAATGCTTTGGAAGAAGCTTCCATAAACTGTAAACTGATCTGGCAAAAGGAGAATCAGATACAAATAGAATTACAGAACACTGGAGTAATGCCTGCACTCGCTCTGAAACTCAATGTCCGTGAGGCGGATACAGATAAACGTATTTTGCCGGCTTATGCTTCCGACGGCTATTTTAATTTGTTACCGGGAGAGAAGAGAACGGTAACGGTGGAATATGTATCCCGGGGAAAAGTCGCGATTTCTGCTGAAGGGTATAATTTTAAGCGCAGCAGATTACTCACACTGAAATAAATAAGGCCATTATGTGGAACAAAAAGATACTATACTTCATATTAATCGGTATAGCATCGCTGGGAGTATGTGCCCAGCCGGCTGTACGTCAAGGATATTCCATTCATTTTCCTGATACTTATACGAAGTGGCAGGAAGCTCTGCTGGCAGGTAACGGTAAGATGGGTATCATGGTTTTTGGAAATCCTTTGCATGAAACGGTGGTATTCAATGATCGCTCTTTCAACTTTCCACGGCAGAACCCACGTACGTTTGCGGAGGTTCCCCGTGATACGCTCGATTTGATAAAGAAATACTGCGCAACCGGGAAGTTTAAAGAAGCGAATGATTTGGCTGTCCGTACCTCGCATTGGCAAGACGGGGGAGAGGGGGGAAGACATCCGGGCTTTGCACTTAAAATAGATATGGATGCTTCCGGAGCGGTAAGAGATTATCGCCGTATTTGTAATTATGAAACCGGTGAAATTACTGTCCGGTGGAGTGATGAACGTGGAGCATGGAAGCGTCGGGCGTTTGTTTCAAGAGATGCCGATGTTGCAGTCTTCGAACTACAGGCACCTTCTGCTGGTAAACTGAATTGTGCCATCAGTTTGCAAATGCCCGCAGAGATGAATTTCCCGAAAGGACTGAAAACAAAATGTCTGCATACGAAAGATTATCTGAATATCCGTGTGAACTATGCCGCACCTATGGATACCATAGGCTATGAAGGAGGTATCCGCGTGAAACAGAAAGGGGGATCTTCTTTTTTGCGTAACGATACCTTATATATAAAGGATGCCTCGGAAATCCTTTTGCTGTCCCGAACTCAAAAGTATCCGGAGAATTGCGAGGCTGAATGGAGTAAAGGATTTCTGAAAAAAGAGCTTGATGCGGTTCGTGCCAATTATAATGGATTATTGAAAGTTCATAAAGCTCTCCACACCTCTATCTATAACCGGGTGCGGATTGATTTGGGTGCGACTTCTCAGGAACGCTCACTATCTAACGAAGAACTGTTGGAGAAGCAAAAGAATACCGATCAGCCTGTACTGGCTTTATGGGAGCGTATCTTTGATGCCGGAAGGTATCATTTCCTATCTTCCGGAAACGAACTGACTCCTCCTGATTTGTTAGGAATCTGGACTGGCGACTGTAATGCCGGATGGGGCGGTTACTATCATTTGGATGCCAATCTGAATTTGCAAGTCAGTGGTGGCAATACGGGAGCCATGCCTGAAGTGATGGAAGGTTATTTCCATTTGAATGAGGTGTGGCGGGAAGACTTTGAAACCAATGCTGCCAAACTATTGGGCTGTCGGGGTATGTTGGCCTGTGGAAACACGCCCGGACTTTCTTCAGGATTGATGGCCTCTATCAATGATTTCTATCCTTACCATTATGCAACGGGTGAAGAAGCCTGGTTACTTTATCCTTTCTGGGAACACTATTTGATAACGGAAGATCAGGAGTTCCTGAAAAATCGTTTGTTCCCTTTGTTGAAGTGTATGGGAGATTTCTATGAAGATTTCCTGAAGTACAGGGATGATGAAGGACACTACATTATAGCAGGATCTGTTTCACCGGAAAACCAACCGTCCAATTTGCGGGTATCTTTGCTTAGTAATTCCGCTTTTGATCTTTCCGGAGCTCGCTTCCTGTTGTCTACTTTGGTTAAGGTATGCGATTTACTGGGAGAAGAGCAGGGCGTAAATGATGGCAAAATCCGTTGGCAACGCTTATTGAATGAATTGCCTCCCTACCGGATTAATAAGGATGGAGCTATCAAAGAATGGGGATGGCCGGGACTTGAAGAGAGTTATAATCATCGCCATTCCAGCCACTTGATGATGGTATGGCCTTATCGGGAATTCTCGGAAGATAAGACACCGGAACTTTACAAGGCTGCTCACAGGGCATTCAAATGCGAGATCAATATAGTTATGAGAATGCCGGTCATGGTTATCTTCACGCTGCCTTGATTGCTGCCGGACTACATGATGCTTCTTCGTTAAGGAAGAAAATGATGACGCTTACTCAGAAGGATTTCTATTATAACAGTTTGTCTACCGCACATTATCCGAACCACGGGACTTTCTGTACTGATGTTTGTCATGCCGTGCCCGGTGTATTGATAGAAATGCTGGTTGGCTCCAATGAAGAAGGGCTTGAATTATTACCAGCTTTGGTGGAGGGTATCCGACAAGGCAGTATCAGCGGAATAAAGACTCGTTGCGGAGTTACCATTGAACATCTTTCGTGGGATCTTTCGCAGAATAAGGTGTCTGTAACCTTGCATTCAGCGAAAGACCGGAAAATAAGAATGAAAGCAGGGCAGTTGTATGATCGTACTATTCAGTTGAAGCAGGGGAAACCTTATAAAGCTACAATAGACTATCAATAGCAATGGTTGCTATTAATTACTAATATAAAACACATTACTTATGAAAAAGCATTTTTATCCTATTTTTGCATTATTCCTGGTGGGAGCTATGTTTTCTTGTCAGTCGCCTAAAAGCAATTCGGCGAAAGAAGAGGCAGCCGGAATTGACAGTATGGCTCCCAATCCATTTATCACGCACATGTACACAGCCGATCCTTCGGCACATGTATGGGCGGACGGACGTTTGTATGTATATGCTTCGCATGATATAGATCCTCCGCGTGGTTGCGATTTGATGGACCGTTATCATGTGTTCTCTACGGATGATATGGTAAATTGGAAAGATCATGGTGAAATTCTGAATTCGTCACAAGTGCCCTGGGGACGCAAAGAAGGTGGATTTATGTGGGCTCCCGACTGTGCTTACAAGGATGGTACGTACTATTTCTACTTCCCGCATCCCAGTGATACGAAGTGGAATGATAGTTGGAAGATCGGTGTAGCTACCAGCAAAGAACCGGCTGCTAACTTTACTGTGCAGGGATATATTGAAGGAATGGACCCGTTGATCGACCCTTGTGTATTTGTGGATGATGACGGTCAGGCTTATATCTATAACGGTGGCGGCCAGATTTGTAAAGGCGGCAAGCTGAAAGATAATATGGTGGAACTGGATGGAGAAATGAAGGAAATGGAAGGTCTGGAAGACTTCCACGAAGCTACATGGATTCATAAATATAATGGAAAATACTATCTCTCTTATTCCGATAATCACGATGAAAACTGGAATGACGGTGTGAAAGGTGACAACCGTATGCGCTATGCTATCAGTGATAACCCGCTCGGTCCCTGGAAATCTATGGGTATCTATATGGAGCCTACCGACAGCTATACCAATCACGGTTCTATCGTAGAATATAAAGGCCAGTGGTTTGCATTCTACCATAACAGTGCTTTATCTAATCATGACTGGTTGCGCTCTATTTGTGTGGATAAACTCTACTATAATGAAGACGGAACTATCCAGATGGTGAAACAAAGAAAATAAGATAGCTTATGAGGTTAATAAATCTGATTTTACTGTTCCTGCTAAGTGGAACTGTCTCAGCGCAGAAAGTCGAGTGGTATACTACCACTCAGACTTCTCCGTGGGTGAAACAGAAGGTAAAGCCGGAACGTGCAACTACCGGAGCAGAGATTGTGCTTGACCCGACTCAACGCTTACAATTGATTACGGGTATAGGTGGCTGCTTCAATGAAATGGGTTGGGATGCGCTGAATGCTTTGTCGGTTGAAGATCGTGAAGCTGTTCTTCAAGCTATCTTTGGCAAAGATGGAGCTTGTTTCGACTATTGTCGTCTTCCGATGGGAGCCAATGACTTTGCCATGAGTTTTTACTCTTCGGCGGATGTTGCAGGAGACTTTAATCTGGTGAATTTCAATATCGACCGTGACAGGTATATTCTGATTCCTTATATTAAAGCTGCCCGCCAGATAAATCCTGACTTGCGCATTTGGGCTTCTCCCTGGTGTCCTCCGGCTTGGATGAAGACGAATAATCATTATGCTTCTGCGGTCCGTCCATCCGGAGAGAAAGACGTGAATGGATTGCTACCGCGTGAAGCTATAGCAGAATTTAGTACCGGTTTCCGGATGGAAGAGGGGTATTTGAAAACGTATGCCGATTACTTTGCACGTTTTATCAAAGCTTATGAAGCCGAAGGATTGCCGCTGGAATGTATTCATGTTCAGAATGAACCTTGTTCTAACCAGGTTTTTCCCAGTTGTAAATGGCGCACGGAAGATCTGACTTTCTTCCTGGGGCATTATCTGGGACCGACTTTCGAGCGGGAGAACATCAAAACTGATATTTATTTTGGAACTATCAATACATCCAATCCGGATTATGTGCGCACTGCTTTGCGGGATGAACAGGCAGCTAAGTACATTAAGGGCGTTGGTTTCCAGTGGGACGGTAAGAAGGCTATCCCGACTATCCATCGTGAATATCCTAATCTGAACCTGATGCAAACCGAGACTGAATGTGGCAACGGAGCAAACTCATGGGATTATGCTGAATATACATGGAACCTGATGAAGCACTATTTCAGCAATGGTATCAATTCCTATCACTATTGGAATATGATTCTTCCTACTCCGGGCATTAGTCCTTGGGGATGGAATCAGAATTCTATGGTATCCATTGACAAGAAGCAACAAACCGTGAAGTATAATCCGGAATTTTATCTGATGAAGCATTTAGGGCATTTTGTACAGACAGGTGCTTATAGGCTGGAAACACCGTCGGATAAGAATATGCTGGCTTTCGTTAATCCCAATGGTACGGTCAGTGTGATTGTTGTCAATGTGACCGATATGGAAGAAACGATGAGTATAAAAGTGAGGGAACAGAAGGTAACGCTTACATTGCCTTCTCACTCATTCCATACTGTAAGTTGGAAGCTATAGTAGAGTATTGGTATTTCAGCTTGAAACTATCAGTTTCAAACGATGAAACTGACAGTTTCACGGCATGAAACGAAAAGAAGGTGCATTAAGAGTAATCCTAATGCACCTTCTTTCCTTTTCTTTATTACTCTATATATAGGTAATCGTAATGTACTACCGGTTTCTTACCATGCTTTCCCATTGCTTCACGGGCCTGTGTTGAGTCACAGTTTGCTTTGCCCACACCGATGGGTTTGCCTCCGAAGTCAACAATTCGCACGATATCATCCTTCTCAAATTCGCCGATGACATCGATGATGCCTACAGGCAGAATGCTGACTGCTTTATCCGAAAAAAGCAGTTCCGTAGCACAGTAATTGATGTGCAGTTCACCTTTGGCAAAGCCTTCGCTATGGGCAATCCATTTCTTGACACTTGATACGGGCTCCGGAGAAGGAATAAAGCGGGTACACAATGTTGTTTCAGCATGCTGAATCAAATCGACAAGAATGTTATCCCGTTTACCATTGGCGATGATAACGGTAATGCCTTCATCGGCCACTTTACGGGCGATATTGGTTTTGGTAAGCATTCCGCCACGGCCGAAGCTGGATTTGGAAGTCTGTATATAAGAAGAGAGATCTTTCCCCTGGCCGATTTCCCGGATGACTTCAGAAGCGGGATCAGCAGGAGAACCGTTATAAATACCGTCGATATTACTAAGAATAATCAATGCCTGCGCATCCATCATGGATGCTATCAAGCCGGACAACTCATCATTGTCCGTAAACATCAGTTCACTTACAGAGATTGTATCGTTTTCGTTGACAATAGGTATAACCCCATTTTCCAGCATTACCGTCATGCAGTTCTTTTGATTGAGATAATGCCTGCGCGTAGCAAAATTCTCTTTCATAGTCAGCACCTGTCCTACAGCAATGCCATGCTCCCGAAAGAGTTCGTAATAACGGTTGATAAGTTTAGCTTGCCCCACGGCAGAGAAAAGCTGACGCTGATCTACACTGTCCAATTTCTTGGCAGAATGCACTTCACTACGTCCGGAAGCTACGGCTCCGGATGAAACAAGTATAATTTCTACTCCTGTCTTATGCAGTTCGGCTATCTGATCGACTAAGGCAGACATACGTGTTACGTCCAGAGTTCCATCACGGCGCGTCAGGACATTGCTGCCTACCTTTACAGCTATTCTCGAAAATTGTTGTTCCATGTGTTGTATATCGTTCTTATGTGGTTTCAGAAGGAAAGTGAAAGAATTATTCTTCGTCTTTCCCTTTATCACGCTCACGGATTATCTCCATGGCGTCTTCATATCTTTCCTCACTGACGAGAATGGTTACATCTGGTGCTATATAAGGTGCAATGGTGCTCATAAGCCCGTCTTTGATAATAGTTGCTATACCATTGTTTTCGAGTAGACCTTTAACAAGTTCTGCTTCCCACGGTGATCCTTTGAACACTTCAACTGTGCGGCTATAGTCTGTTGATTTCATAATGGTAAGTATTAATAGGTTTATATATTACAAATATAACAAGTATTTCGGAGAAAAGATTTGTTTTACCGTCAAATATTAATGATTATAACTCTATTCGCTGTACGGTTACCGCTTCGTTCAGGAAAGTGGATGCTGACTCTATGAACTTCTCTTCTGCTTCCGTGGTGTAGTAAGTACAGTTTCCACCTTTGGTACATTTGGCATCCATTTCAGGATGTCGGTGGAAGTAGTCTTTCAAGCTGTCGGCTACCAGTTCACCTTGCGTCACTGTAGCGATGCCGTCCGGCATATGCTTCTTTATTTTAGGTAATAGCAAAGGATAATGAGTGCAGCCAAGAATCACGGTATCAATCTGCGTGTCTTTTGCCAGCAGTTCATTGATGTATTTACGAACGAAGTAATCTGTCCCGTCTCCTTCCGCTTCGTTGTTTTCTACGAGAGATACCCATAGCGGACAAGCTTCACCCGCTACCTGAATATCCGGAAAAAGCTTATGAATTTCCAACGGATAGGATTCTGATTTAATGGTTCCTGCTGTGGCAAGAACACCGACATGGCGACTCTGTGTAATACTGCCTATACATTCAACGGTAGGGCGGATGACACCTAATACACGGCGTGCCGGATCCATTTCGGGTAAATCATTGATCTGTATGCTGCGTAATGCTTTGGCAGACGCCGTATTGCAAGCCAGGATAACGAGATGACATCCCATCTCAAACAGTTTTGTGACTGCCTGTAGTGTAAATTCATATACAATTTCGAAAGACCGTGTGCCATAGGGAGTACGTGCATTGTCCCCTAAATAGATATAGTCATATTGAGGCAACGCTTCGCGTATCTTACTCAGGATAGTAAGTCCGCCATATCCGGAGTCGAATACACCGATAGGGCCGGGAATAGTAGGTAATTCTTGTTTCATACTGGAAAAGCTTAGTACACGTTGCAAAGATAATGTAAATCGAATGCAGAACTTTCATGCTTGCATGAAAAAGTTCTGCTG
>ERZ791618.718-NODE-718-length-14358-cov-1.961337_pt1 | contig 14358 bp, 12 predicted proteins | sample MGYA00510059_ERZ791618 | MGnify/ENA primary metagenome ERZ791618 (study PRJEB30046, sample SAMN00715159) | human gut metagenome | study: EMG produced TPA metagenomics assembly of the A metagenome-wide association study of gut microbiota in type 2...
GGTGGTGGTTTTTACTTCACCTACAGTGCCATCCACTGTAACACCTCCAATTCCATTAGGACCAGCAAAGGCACCGTTGAAAGCAATCTGTACGGATGCCCGGTCACCATTTAAAAGGATAAAATTGGTATTGGATGTAACAAAAGCACTACGGCCTCTTTTGAATGTCACACGATCCGCTTCCAATACAAACTTTCTCTCCTTTATGGCTTGTACTGCATCGGTGTATGCTCGTTCTTCTTCTATTTTTTCCCGAGCTTTTTCTGCATCACGTTGTGCTTTACGTTCAGCACGACGACTTTCACTTTTACTTTCCTGTGCATAGATTGTTGTAGATGCACCTATGAAAACCAACATCAATAATACGATAATCTTTTTCATAACTTCTTCTTTCTTTTGTTAGAATAAACAATCAAAAAATGAAAAGGATGCATGTGACCTATATTAATATTATATGAATTAATATTTATTATAAGTAATACACTGTTATGTTATTTCTTTCCTGAATACATTTTATGTTGAAAATGCCTTAAATAGCGATTTTTGGATGTAAAAATAGTGATTATTGTACATTCTGTAAGCAGATAGCCCTCTAATTTTGTCTCCATGAATTTATTGTTAGCCCTATTCTATATTAGTAGAACTATGAAGATACGTAATATGTGCGGATATATTTTCATTCTGTTATTGGTGTCCTGCCATCAAAAAGATGAAGGTATATATGATCCGGATCAATCCTATAAAGTCGTTGTAAATGGAATCATCGATTCACTTTTTGAGAATGATAATACCGATGTCCTTCCTCATTGCATTGTTTCTGTTATTCGAAATAATGTAGAAGTCCAACAGCACTCTTTCTTCATAGAAACAACAGCCGTCAGATCAATAAAAGACATAAAATATCCTTTACTTGAGCTGAATCTGCCCTCTGGAGAATACTATCTTCTGGCATGGATAGATTATCGGATAACAGAAGACTCTCCATACTATATTACAGAAAATTTAAGGTCTGTACGTATGAAAAGCGAAGTGGCTGGTATGGATAAGAAAGCCTATGCAGCCGTTCTACCTTTAACAATATTCCCGGATGGTCCTATAGAGCAAATTTGTAATCTGGATTTTTATTCTCCACTGTCTTCCTATACACTGACTACTGATCTGAAGGAGGAGAGTCTTGATGAGAGAATGACCGCTATATTGACTTATAAAGGTTACCTGCCTATCGCTTATGATGTTCTGTCCGGGCGTTGTGTTGCTTCTCTGGCAAATCCCACCATGAGATATGACGGGATACAGAAAGAAAGGGATAAATACATTGTTGCATCGGATTGCCTGTTCATGAATAAAGGCAAGACCAGTTCCCTGGATATGGGAGTAACGATAGGTAATTCCAAAGGAGGAATTGTATATCATGCCCCCTCCATTTCACTTTCGTTGGAAGCTGCCCGGCACATCACTAAACATGTGGAAATGGCAGACTTGGGAGAGAGCAATATTATTGACGGAGAGATAACAGGAGAGATCGATATAATAATTAATTAATCTTTAAATTTAACAACATGAAAATCAAATTCTTATTGTGGTATGTATTCTTTTCTCTATGGTTAATGGGTTGTAGAGATGCAGAGAGTGCCATCGATTACAAACAAAATGTAAGTGTACGTTTATCAATGGATGCAGCCACTACCCGTGGAGTTTCTGCACTTCCGGCAGTCGACGGATATCATCTGCGTTATGTTTTGGGAATCTATAAACAGAACGAGGCGGATGGTGCATTGACTCTGATACAGCGTATTCCACAAACTACTCCCGACTTTAATTTAGATTTGGCTACTGATGAAACGTTTACTTTGGTTGCTTGGGCCGATTTCGTTAGTAGTGGGACAGACAACTCCACACTGACAAGCGTGGAAGATGAGTTCTATAACACACAATCTTTGCAGAATGTCAGTATCATGAAAGAGAAATGGATACTGAATACTCCGGCACGGGATGCTTTCTGTGCGAAGGCTGCTGATGTAACCTCCTCTGCTTTGCAAGTGACAATGACCTTGAAACGTCCGTTTGCTCTAATGAACGTAAAAGGCAGTTATGCAGGTGTACAAAGTGCCAAGGTTACGTATCCTTCGGTATATACTGCCTATGATGTCACTAAAGGCGATATAACAGGAACTGCTTCCGAACAGATTCTTTCGGCTAAAACCTTATCAGCGGATGCCAATCAAGTATTGATTTTCGATTATCTGTTTACGCATCCATTGGCTGACGGAGCCAGTTATCAGGAGGGAAGTATCCTGTATGATGTAAACCTGGATTTCTTCGCATCAGATAATGCTACGGGAGAAGCACTCAAAAGTTTTAAAGTAGACTATGTGCCTTTCACTGCCAATTATAAAACCAATCTGATTTGTCCTGTGGAAAACACTTCTTCAGTACAAGTGACTTGTTCTATTGATGCTGATTTTGAAACACCGGAAGTAGATGGAGACAAGCCTTTCATTGTAAGCTCGTATATCCGTGGAAATTTTTATCAGAAAGGAGACATTTCTACTGAAAGTATGTTAGCATGCAATGACCTGATATATATGGTAGTCCAACCCTATGGAGACGGAACATTGTACTTTGAGACTCCGGAGAATAATGCTACGTTTACGGGTGGAGTGACTCATCTGGAGTCTTTTGCCGGGCGTAGCGGAGTGATTTCATTTGACGGAACAGGAGAAATGAATGCCGGGCCTCATTTGATGAACAATGCGACCGGAGCAATGGGAGCTTTCACCTTTGCTACCTGGATGTATATTGATGAGTGGACGCCGGATGCTGTGGTGTTCAGTAAAACGGTTGGAGAAAATACAATCTCATTGCAACTGGGGGATGCACCGGAGAAATTGAAATTTACCGTAGGGACAGTCGTTTCTGATTTAATTGCTACAGGATTAGAAATTGGAGCCTGGCATTATCTAGGTGTATCCTATGCTTCCAAAGCCATCACTCTATCTATTGATGCTACTAAAACAGCGGATGCTATATCCAATACCGGAACTCTTCCTTTCCGCGCTTCCACACTATTAGGTACTAATTTTAAAGGAAAACTGGATGAAACCTTTTTCTCAGGAATTGGTTTTGGTAATCCTGCCGCTTATAAAGACAAGGAACTAACTTTCAAAGGTGACTGGAATGCAACAAAAACATTAGCTTATTGGAAATATGACGACGCATCTGATAAAGGAAAAGATTCACAAACGTGGGTGGAAATAATGAAAGATATCCGTGCAAAACTGGGTGGTAAGAAAATTCTGTTCCGTTTGGGAGTAGCCGGAGGAAACTGGAAGAATATGTGTGCTAATTCTGCTTCTATAGCTGATTTCGTACGGAATATGAAGAGTGTAATGGATAAATATGACATCGATGGCGCAGATATTGATTTTGAATGGCCTGCATCGGATACTGATTTCACAAATGTAAGCAATGCGCTTATAGCTTTGAAGGACGGAACAGGAAGCCGTATCATTTCTCCGACTTTACACCCGCTATATTATAAAATATCAGCAGAGGCAATATCCAAGATGGATTGGATTTCCATACAATGTTATGGTCCTTCTCCCGACCGCTATCCGGTGGAACAGTATAAGATTGATCTGCAGACTGTAATCAGCAATGGTGGTATTCCGAATGAGAAGATTGTTGCCGGACTTCCGTTTATTGGAGCCACTAGTGATAAGTCTGCTACACAGGCTTATAGCTCTTTTGTTAATGGTAATTTGATTACCAGCCCTGACCAGAATACTGTGACTTATAATGGCAAAGAGTATCTGTTTGATGGGCAGACTAATATCAAGATAAAGACCCGCTATGCCCGCCAACAGAATATGCGTGGTGTCATGAGCTGGGATTTGGCTACGGATGTACCTTTTACAAACTCGCTATCATTGCTGAAAGCTATGAAAGAAGCGGCAGCAGAATAATCTGTTGCATAGACCATCTGCTTCATATAAGCAGATGGTCTATCAACTTGTCTTTAGATTATAAGAAAAAGTGTTATTCTATTATTAAGTTTCGCCCTTTAGGGTACTTCACTTTATAGCGTAAAGCTAAATCACGTTGTTCGCCGGGCTGTAAGGTTATTTGCCAGGTGATGATACCTTTCGCTTCATCCAGACTGCCGCCGCTGATTTCTTCTGCTGTTACGGTAATGTTATTGTTGCGTGATACAGGCAGTTGGTCGTAAAGCGTAAGGGTGACAGGTTCGGGACGCGTATTGCGGACAGAAAGTTTCCATGCAATGGATTGCGTCTGATTGGAACCCATAAACTTGCGTGAGGTATATTCGTTCTCTTTCGTACGCTGTATCATGATACGTTTATCACGACCTAAAGAGAAGGATAGTGTGTCGTTCTGTTGGGTGACATTCATAATGGACTTGCCAATGAAAGTATTCTCAAAGTAAACATTTGCTTCGCCTTCAAGTAAGTTTAGCTTTTCCCAATCGGTTACCTGGGCAATCAGGAAAGCATCTTTATCTATCTTCGGAGTACTTTGGTAAGTATAGGAAGCGGGTAATTCGTAATAACCGATTTCAGCAACTACAGGTTTGTTATCAGAAGGAATGGTGTAGGGCACTTTTATTTCAAATTCGTAGCCCATCTGTCCCTGGCTTTGTTCAACGTCGAGAGCCATGCTGGTCTCTTCTTCGTATTGAATATCTTTTTTATGGTTTACCTTAAGACCGGAGACAGCACCTGCCATAAGAGGTTTCCTTTCAGCGCCGTAACCTACTACCACTACTTCATCCAAAGCCTGTGTATCTTCCTGAAGGGTAACATTCATAATATTTCCTTGTATATCTCTGGTCTGAGTCTGATAGCCAATATATGAAAATTGAAGTTTGTTTTGCCCATTGGGAATAGTTATGGAATACTTACCGCTTATGTCGGTGATGGCTCCTATCGTAGTCCCCGGAATGGTAACGGTAGCACCTATTACGGGCGTACGTTCATTATCAAGAACGATTCCTGAAACAGTGTTTCCATTGAGATTCAAATTGTAGCGTGGTGCTGCAAGTCCGTAATCCAACCAGTAAGTAGACAGAGTGGGGGCTACGCTTCCGGTGGAAGGATTAGAGGAGGAAAGGGATAATTCTACGTTCTTCCACTCTTCCTTGGTATTCTGAAAGATGTTGGCTTTGTAAATGATGGAGATAGGCTCGGCCAGGCTACCGGAACGAACATCATAGGAAGGGAACCAACCGGCATTTTTTACATAATAGTTCAGAGTGAATGTAGCTTTGCAAGCTGCTGGCGCATTTACATTGACCACAATTTCACTCATAGGGGTTAGAGATTTACCGCTTAGTTGTGCCAGTTCAGAGTTTAGTTGTCCCTGTTTGATGGCAAGTTCGGCTATCTGTTCATTGATGGCAAGTTCTTTTGTTTTCAGAGTTTTCAATTGTCCGGAGTAATATTGATTCACTTCTTTGATAGTGGCCAGAGAAGTAGCGGTATTCTTATTGTTGACGGAGCAATTTGTTTTCAGCATTTCATATTCGGCATTGATAAGTCCAAGCTCGGCATTCTGTTCTTTTTGCTGTTTCTCTATTTTTTTAAGCTCCTTTTGCAGGCTTTGTTGTTTTTCGCTGACGGCAAGGCTGTCTATATAGTTGTATTGCCGGTTGACTGCTGTAACGGTGAGTTTTCCCTTGGCACTGACCTGCATACTTTGTGCATCCATATAGGGGGATAATCCGGTAAAGATGAGCGTTGAATTTCCTGCCGGAATATCTACTTGTTTGGTACGCGTCACTTGGGCACCGTCAATGAACAGCGTTACCTTTTCGGCAGTTGTTTTCACCTTGTTTTGTCCCATAAGGGTGGTGGCTGCACAAAGGCAGAAACATGCCCATAGTCCTAATCTCAGTCGTTTCATAGTCAGTCTTTTTAATGTTATGTCACAAATATATGGATATTTCATTAACAATTGCTTTTATATATTGTCTTTTTTGCTTGCATCTTTACTGAAAAGATTGTTCTTTTGTACAATATGTTTGTTTACTCAATCTATCTGGGCTTTATGAAAATCAATCAATGGATATTTTACTCTTTGTTTCTGGGACTCATCAGTTGTCAATCGCAAGAACAGACTTTTACTGTGCATTGCACCGGACTGGACGCTCACGAAGGAGATACGGTCTACCTGTGGCGATATGGCGCCGACCGTATGACGGGTGACCGTGATTATGGGAAAGCTCCTTTGGACTTCGCTATTATCAGAAACGGAGAAGTTTCATTTTCCGGAAAAGAAGATATGTTGCATATCTATGGAATGGAGCATTCCGGCAGTATGAATTTCTTTTATCCCGAAAGAGGAAAACTGACGTTGACAAATGTAGTCCCACCGACAATGCCTGTACCGGATAAAAGTACCAATCCCCATTCACAAAACGTACGTCTTTGGAAACTTTGGCATGAAGATGATTTTCCGCTGGAAGCTACGCGGCAATTTGTATTCGACAATGTCCGGAACGCAATAGGATGGATGGTGTTTGATCGTTGGGCAGCGATCTATCCGGATGAACTGGAGACATTGTATCAGAAAACTCCTTCACAAATGCGCGACAGTACATCTGTATTGATAGGACTGAAACGGATGCTGGATGCTACCCGTAGCCTGAAGGCGGGAGATCATTTTATTGACTTCAAACAAGTGGAATATGCAGAGAAAGACAGTTTGCTCTTTTCGGACATTGCAGGGCAGGGACATCCTGTGTGTTTACTCTTTTTTCTGAAGCCCAATGAAAAAGATGCTGTCCGTACAGAAATCAAAAATCTGCGAGAGCAATATCCTGACATACGTATAATTGTCCCCACTTATAGATACCCGGATCCGGAATCTAAAGAGTTCATTCATGAACTGGAGACCGTCTATCAGGCGACCATCCTGGATGACAGTCGCCGTTTTGAGAAAAGTGCCCGCTGGAAGTATCGTATTTACGGTTCCTTCAACTACGAATACTTATTTGATGCCCAGGGGCAGTTGGTGAAGATGAAACCTGTTTTATAAAGACGCATAATAGGCTTCTGCCTTTGCAAGTGTCTCTGGCTTACCCACATCAAACCAGTTTTCGCTGTCTATAGGAAATCCTTGAATGCGTGCTTTCGGGCAGATATCCACATAAAACGGAATAATGGAAAATTTCCCTGTCCAGCGTTCATCTTCCATATAACGGAAAATAGAGGGAGAAAGAACATGGACGCAACCAAAAGCTTGCAACTGATAATGATTGCTGGGATAATCGAGTTCTTTGGGGAGTACTTCGCCTGTAGAAAGATTCGTCCAACCACAAAGGCGGTTATCTTGATTCATCAATAGATAGCGGGATGTTTTCCGGTGATTAGTGAGCAGAGTGGCATCTGCATCACTTTCCAGATGGTGGTGGTAGAAAGCATTGAGATCCAGGTCTGTCAGGATATCGGCATTATGTATAAGAAAAGGCTCGTTGCTCTCCAGCAGAGGACGGGCTTTTTTGATACCACCACCGGTATCCAGCAGTTCACCCCGTTCGTCACTGATATGAATATCCACACCGAAGTTCTGGTTTGCACGGAGGAAGTCTATAATCTGACTTCCAAAATGGTGGATGTTTATGGTGATATCATGGAAGCCGGCATCTTTTAGTTTTAAGATGACACGCTCCAGCATCGTTTTGCCTGCTACGGAGACAAGTGCCTTGGGCATATTGTCTGTCAGTGGGCGCAGGCGGGTGCCGAGGCCTGCGGCAAATATCATTGCTTTCATTCTTTTTATTTCTTGAATTATCGGAAGTTTAGACCAATATTCTTATCCTCTACCTATCTGCTCCGTATCAAGTCCCTGTCTGGGCCGTACCAAGTCCGTCTGTATAGATACGGAGCAGGTACGGACTTGACAGGAAACGGAACAGTAGGAATGAGAAAAATAGACTACTATTCTTTAGTTTTTCGCTTTAAAAGTCTGTTCAATATTCTGTTCCCTGTGCATCAGATTTACCTGTACTCCGAATTTCTGGTTCAGATGTTCTGCCAGGTGTTGTGCTGAATAAACCGAGCGGTGTTGTCCGCCTGTGCATCCGAAACAAATGGAAAGGTTTGTAAATCCGCGTTCCATATATCGTTTCACGGAAGCATCTACCAGACCGTATACATGTTCGGGAACGTGGTTATTTCTCCATCATCTTCCAGGAAGCGGATAACAGGTTCATCCAGTCCGGTGAAGGGCTTATAACGGTCGTACTTACCGGGGTTGTTTACGGCACGGCAGTCGAATACAAAGCCACCACCGTTGCCACTGGAATCCTCAGGGATACCTTTTTTATATGCAAAACTGGTGACCTTTACTATAAGACGGCGCTTCTGGAGATCGTCAGTAAATTGTTTCAGCTCGGTAAGTTCTTTCAGCACATGACAGAGGTACGGATATTCGGGATAGGGTTCCTGCAATAGTTGTCGCAGGTTTTCAATAGCGAAGGGGACGCTTTGGATGAAATGGGGTTTCTTCTCGAAATAGCCACGGAAGCCATAAGCACCCAGCACTTGCATGGTACGGAACAATACGAAATGACGTAATTGAGCATAGAAATATTTCTCGTCCACAGGCTGGTATTTACACAGGGAGTCCAAGTATTCCTTTAAAAGTTCTTTGCGAAGGCTCTCAGGATAATTGGCCTTGGCTTGCCACAGGAAGGAAGCCACATCATAATAAACCGGACCTTTACGTCCGCCTTGGAAGTCGATGAGCCATGGCTCACCTTCTTTAATCATAACGTTCCGGCTTTGGAAATCACGATACATGAATGTAGCCGAACTACTGCGCATCAATACGTCCGCCATCTTCTGGAAATCATCTTCCAGGCGGTCTTCCTGAAACTCCATTCCGGTAGCTTTCAGAAAACAGTATTTGAAGTAATTCAAGTCCCATAAGATACTGCGGCTGTTGAATTCCGACTGTGGGTAGCAATATGAGAAATCCATTCCGTCTGCACCGGAGAACTGTATGGCAGGCAACAGGCGCATTGTTTTGCGCAGAAGCTGCTTTTCTTCTTCATCAAAAACACTGGTCTTGCGTCCTTTTTCGATGGCATTAAACAGGAGAGTGTCTCCCAGGTCTTCCTGCAGATAAAATGCATCGTTATCACTCTTTGCTACGACTTGTGGCACGGGCAGTCCTTTCTTGCGGAAGTGGTCTGCCATATAGAGGAAAGCCTGATTCTCTTCGAGGGAAGTCCCGCTGACACCAATAAGGGTAGGGGTGCCCGTAAGGCGGAAGTAACGACGATTGGAGCCGGATGAAGGAAGTTCTTCAATAGCTTCCGGTTCGTGTCCGGTATACGTACAATATAATTTCTTGAGTTCTTCAGTAATCATAGTAATTTACTTTTATTTGGGCAGCTAAGGTAAGAGTTTTGGGGAATATATACTACCTTTGCGGGAAATAAATCTGTGCGGTATGATAAGAAATATTCCCCAATTTCTGATAGCGGCGCCTACTTCGGGCACTGGAAAAACCACTGTCAGCCGATTGTTGATGACGTTATTGACGCAGAAAAAACTACGTGTACAGCCCTATAAGTGCGGGCCGGATTATATCGACACGAAGTATCATGAAAAAGCTTGCGGAATTCCGTCTTACAATCTGGACCCTTTTATGGCTTCCGAACAACATATGCGTGAAGTGTATGTTTCACATGCCAAAGATGCGGATGTCTGTATCGTAGAAGGTATGATGGGCATGTTCATGGATACGACCGTAGTAAAGGTTCATCGGCAGAGATTGCAAAGATTTTGAATCTTCCTGTTGTGTTGGTGGTAAATGCTAAGTCGGCCGCTTATTCACTGGCCGCTATGATTAAAGGTTATTTGGATTTTGATCCGCAAGTGGAAGTCGCAGGCGTTATCTTCAATCAGGCAGGGAGCGACCGTCATGAGGAAATGTTGCGTGAGATTTGCGGTGATCTGAATGTACCTTGTTTGGGTTGCTTGCGGAAATTCGATGCTTTGAAAGAGGAAAGCAGGCACTTGGGACTGGATTTCAGTCGTAAAGATGAAGATGGTATCACTGAGACACTGCTGAAGCAGCTAGATGCACAATTGAACTTGGATCTATTATTGCAGATCACACGCCGGGAGGTGGATGTCACCACAGAAGTCAAAAAGAATGTCTCTCTATCCGGAAATATATGGGTGGCACGCAATAAGGAAAGTTTCTCCTTTATCTATGCTGAACATCTTGATTACCTGAATCAGTTTGGTACGGTTACTTTCTTCGATCCGGAAGACAACAGTGCGGTAGTACCGGATAATGTGGATTTGCTCTATCTGCCCGGAGGTTATCCGGAAAATCGTGCGCTTCAATTGAGTGCAGCCCCCCGTGTAATAGATTCAGTCAAGGCTCATATTGAGCGGGGAGGAAAAACAATTGCTGAATGTGGCGGTATGATGTATCTGGCTTCGGAACTGGTGATGTGCAAAGATCCCTATACAGCTTTCAAAATGGTAGATGCACTACCTATGAAAGTTTCCGCTTGCAAGGATGATATGCGTTTGGCAATGGGGTATAGAAGCTTTGATTTTCGTGGGGTGAAGCTGCGTGGACATGAGTTTCATTATTCACGGATCATTGAGCAGGATGAGAAGCTTGCTTCGGCTGTGCAAGTTTATAATGCTAAAGGACACCCTGTGAATACAGCCGTGTTTCGTTATAAAAATCTGATAGCGAGCTATACGATTTGTATTGGGGAGAAACGGGAATTTGGTCATTATTCGAACAAGTTCCGGGAGAGTGAAATTACTTAAGCTTATTGATTCAGTTTAGCAAGTAGCAGTTTAGCAAGTAGCCTGAAAGGCTTTTATTATATAGCGTAGGGCATCGCCCTACGTAACAAATATGCCCTCGATAACAAGCCCTGAAAGGGCGTAATATATTCTTTTATTTCGCCCTTTCAGGGCTTAAACAAAAATGTATATTACTCATGTAGGGCGATGCCCTATGCTATATAATCTCAGGCTTTCAGCCTGACGGATTGTTTGTGAACTTGAATAAAATCATGTAAGAAATAGCAATATTTATGAGACGAATTTATACTAAAACAGGAGATAAAGGGATGACAGGCATCCACGGTGGAGAGCGTGTTCCGAAAGATGATATCCGCATTGAAGCCAATGGCTGCATTGATGAACTGAATACGGTGATAGGAATTGTCAGGTCGTTGCTTCCGGTGAAAGATGCATGGCAGGAATTACTCCATGATATACAACGTGAGTTGATGGTGGTGATGAGCCATGTTGCAACCCCTTCCGGTTTACGGGATGCAGATCCGGAGAGACCGGGTAGTGGTAATCCCAACGAACTTCATGCTGTGGAAATGACAGTGCAGTGCGAACAGGCTATGGACGCAATGATGCTTCAGCTTGAAGATAACGGCTATTTCCTGCTACCGGGTGGAACACAGGTGTCGGCTCAATTACAGTTTGCCCGTGCCGTAGCCCGTCGTGCCGAACGTAGGCTTTGGACGCTGAATCGGGAAGATCCTGTACCGGAAGATATATTGCGTTTTATCAATCGACTTTCCGACCTGTTCTTTGTCATGGCCCGTATGGAAATGCAACGCCAGGGATGGGATGAGGAACGGTGGCAATCATTTGCTTATAAACGAAAGCGATAATGCTTATTCTTGAATACCCATAAACTCAACAAGAAGTACACTACCACTTGTACCCACAGGGTTATCATTTCCGGACGGATATCTACCATATCTCCTCCCATTGAATTCAGTTTGACGAAGGCAAGCACGGCAGGTGCTGCCGGAACTACGTAGTGTGCTGCCTGCCAATACCATGGCATCAGTTCGAGCGGATAAGAGACGCCGGACAGGAAGATATAGCCTACGGAGAAGAAGGCGATCATCAGTAGAGGTGCTTCTGAGTCTGTGAAGTAACGTGATGCAGCCAGTCCGAAGAAACTTGTTCCTATCAGGAAGGGAATCATCATTGTGATAATGTCTCTGCCGTTTCCAATATTAGGGATACTGAAAAAATGGGGGAGCAGGCCTAATAAGAATAAGGCAAAGATGAAATAAAGCATAACGTAAACGAAGGTTCTTCCGGAAACATTATATAACGCTTGGCGCCAGGTAAGATTCGTATTGAGCTGAGATTGCTTCGAGAAAATAGGGCGTCTGTTTCGTTCTGCCTCTTCTCCCGTCACCATTCCTATCACCATCAATAAAGTCTGAAAGATAATGATAATCATGACTGCCGGAATAAGATATGAACCATATCCTTCGTATAATTATACAGGGCCGTGCCCGACACATTGACAGGTGCGGATGAGACTACTGCCAGTAATCCCTGTGGTGGCAAGAATACGGCACCCTCTGCACGATGTGCATCGTTTACGGCAAGCATCACGCGGGAAGAAGCCTCTTGCAGATTCTTGAAATTCAGGAAAGCATCCGTTGCGGCATAAACACTAAAGACCGATTGCTCTCCACGGCCGACACGGGCGTCGAAATCGGCAGGAAGATATAGAATACCGTCTACTTTGCTCTGCTTCAGCCACTCTTTTGCTTCAAGATAATTGGGTGTCAGTGCGTAGACTGAGGCCTGTGGAGTGGCATTGAGTAGCCGGATATATTCGCGGCTGAGAACCGAATGAGAATTGTCGACAACTGCAACCGGAGTTTTCCGTACAAGGTTGGGAGCATACATCAGGTTATAGAGAAGACCGTAAGCAAAGATTCCGCCTATTAATACCAGGAGGATTGCTGCATTGGTGCTGATGGCACGCCATTCCCTGAAAATGATAGTGGCTATTGAGGGGGAATATGCCGTACTGTGGATAGGGGCTGAATCTTCTTCTACTGTATCTTTCAAAATCCAGTGCCTCAATCTCGGCAGTATCAATAATGCCAGTAGTGGAAAAAGCAAAAGTATAGCTGCTGATTGCCAGTAATACCCGAAACCTGAGTCAAAATAAATCATCGACTGTGAGATTTCAGTGAAGTGCCGGACGGGAAACAGATAGGATGCTGCGTGTACCGGAGGATACATACTTGTTACGGGGAAGGTGACACCTGAAAGAGTAGCACCCAATGAACCGATCATGGATACGATACTGATAATGTATGCTATCCGTGGGAAGATGGAAAATATAAACACTGCGAGTGCTTGCGTGGCGATGATAAAGATCAGTGTCATGAAGTTCATCATCAGCAAGCTACCGTGGAAAGGAATGTGTACTACTCCATAAAGGATATAATTTGCCAATATACCGATTACTGAGAAGATGAATGTATAAGGCAATAGTTTACCGATGACGGCAGTCAGAATATTCCCTCGTGCTGTGGTCAGCCATTCCTGTGCTGTATTGAACTTGATTTCGCTACCAATGGCATATACTGTCATCAACAGGATGAGTATCTGGAACAGGACATAGAAAAATGGTTGGCTCAGATAAACAGAATAATCCAGGTCGGGATTATACAGAGGATGCATACTGGCCTGTACAGGCAGGAGGAATGTGGTTATCTGTTCCTGGTTGAGCCCTAAAGATACGGCTTCCATGGCAATGGGAGAGAGAGCGACAGGTGCCAGCGCGGTTTCGAAAGCTGCCATCAACTCGCTACCTACGGAGAGGAGAGCATAATGGTAGTAGTAAGAAAGCGTGGCATCCATTCCTGTCGTAGCATGCTGTTCAAAGCCGGTAGGAATGGACAGGTAACCATATATTTCTTTGCGTTGCACGGCTTGCCGGGCGGCGGCTTCGTCGGTAAAATGCCGTGTGACGCTGAAAGTAGGTACGGCAGATATATTTCGTGCGATTTGCCGGGATGTGGCAGTATTGTCCTGATCGACAATGCCAATAGGAATGTTCTCCATTTGTCCGCTACCGAAAATGGTTGCCATGAAGAATAAGCAGAATAGGGGCAGTACGAGGCATACGCCGAGGTATAACCTGCGGGAGGTCATACGGCGAAGTTCGCGGTGGAGTACATTGTATAACGGACTTTTCATCATTCACACAGATTATCGGTTAATCATTAATAGTAAGCAGCACCGACATTCCCGGACGCAATCCTTCTACCGTTTGTGTGGGACGGGCATGTATTTCAAAGGTCTGCATATCATAGCTTCCCGTCTGTTTGGTTGATTTCCAAGTGGCGAAGCTGCCCAGCGGACTGATGTAATAGATGCGGAACTCTATGTCTTTCTTGCCGAGGGCAGGAATGTCCGCTTTGAAAGTGCCGCCCATTTTGAACTGTGGCATCAGGTCTTCCCGGATGTTCAGGACTACGTGTGCATCGCTCATCACCACCAGGCTCATGATAGG
>ERZ791618.719-NODE-719-length-14355-cov-2.052238_pt1 | contig 14355 bp, 12 predicted proteins | sample MGYA00510059_ERZ791618 | MGnify/ENA primary metagenome ERZ791618 (study PRJEB30046, sample SAMN00715159) | human gut metagenome | study: EMG produced TPA metagenomics assembly of the A metagenome-wide association study of gut microbiota in type 2...
GAAACAAAGGAGTGCAACAGGCTGAAATCATTTTGCTTGAGATAGATAAAATAGATAAATAATTTATTAATCCATTAATATATACTTATATGAAGTTATCAAATTTATTTTGGAACTTGTAGGAATAATGGTTCTTAGTGCTTGTTCCAACAGTGACATGACTGAGAATGATCTCTCTGAAACTAATGTTGACGCTCGTTTTATGTCTGTCGATTTACGAATACTACTGGCTTTAGGACGCGAGCGGCAGGTGATCAGTCCGGAGATCTTTATGAAGAAGGGGAAAGTGTTGAAATGATGTAGAATCGGTTCGTTTTTATTTTTTCAAGGAGAATGGTAGTCCTTGTCCAGTTAAAAGCGACGGTACGAATTACTATGCTGTAAAAAGGACGAAACTGAGTCTGCCGGACAGGATATGCCTAATATTGAGAAAAAGTTGAATGCGGTAATTGTTATCAATACCAGGGAGGGCGACAACTTAGACCAACTTAAATCTATGGTCGCTGTGATTAATCATGAGAAAATAGCACTGGGTACGGCTAGCATGGACCTTGCTACACTTCGAGGAAAGTTTGGTTCATATAGTTATGTAAAGGACTCAAAGTTCTTGATGACAAGTTCTGTGTTTGGTTCGGATAATTTCTGTTGTGAAGTGAACATACCGGCGAGTGCTCTCAAAAAGACTGAAGATGAAGCAAAAAAATCTCCGGTAAATGTGTATGTAGAGCGTGTTTTAGCTAAAGTACGGTTATATACCGATTGGAAGGATATGACTCTTAAAAATGATGTAACCTATGGCGATAATGATAAAAAATATACTGCCGTGAAATTAAAAAAGAGTAAGGACGGTTCCGAATTTATTCAAGTTGACAGTAAAGATGTATATGTAATCTTCACAGGTTGGGAAGTGACATCTACTGCTTCTCAGTCATACCTCTTTAAGAAAGTTAATTCCGCTTGGGCGTTCACACCGGTTTGGAGTTGGAATCATCCTGAATATCATCGTTCATATTGGGCAATGAATCCTGACGGTCTCACATTTGATTATTTACCGTATGATCAGATTGCAGGTAAAGTAGGTACTCAAGGCGCAAGCGACAACAGCTCTAAATCATATAATGGTACAAACTTATATTGTCAGGAAAATGCTGCAGATAAGTATGAGACCGGTAAGAAGAGTTCCTATAATCCGGCGACGGAGGTAAGTAACCGTACCCAAGCAATTATTGCTACCGTATTAGTGACTATTGATGATAGTAACGTTGCTCATCCCATTGATCTGGCTAAGTGGGGTGGTACGGACTACACAAAAGATAATGCGATGACAGCAATGTTGAGTGTTGTGCAGGATCAGATTTATACTAAAACAATAGAGGGTGCAGGAACAGCAGATGCTAAAGAAATCTATACTCCGATTACCAAAGACAAAGTAGAGCTCGTTTCCGGCATAAAGTCAGGCAATGCCGATAACGAGTCAGAAAATAGTGGCAGATATTTGAGCTACCTTCAATTGAAGAAAGGCGTAACCGATACTTTTTATAAAGCCGATCATACAGCATACGCCAATCTTGACGATGTAAATGATGTTCTGGCAAATATGCCCGGAGCAAGGGTTTGGTCGAGTGGACAAGCTTACTATTATACTGACATCAAGCATCTGAACGATTTCCCGGGAGTGGATGACACCGACGGTAAATATGGAATTGTGCGTAATCATATTTATGACATTGCCATTAATTCGGTATCCGGTCTTGGAACGCCGGTTCTTGATCCGGAAGAAGTGATTGTTCCGCAGAAGCCTACTAATGACGAAACATATCTGGGTGCACGTATTAATATCCTTTCATGGCGAGTAGTAAAACAGAACATCGACCTTGAATGGTGACAACCTGTAATGAGGTATTGTAAACTATATACTATTACAACAATAATTATGTAGAATGGACAAACCGTCTTATATCAGAAATTTTGGGATGAAAGCATGGGTAATCCTTGTAGAATTACTTTTGTTGGTGTCGTGTGACAATGCTATTTATGACGATGAAGGCGATTGTTCAGTGACCTATCATCTGAAATTTCGTTATGACATGAACATGAAGTTTGCCGACGCTTTCACCCATGAGGTGAAGTCGGTCAGACTTTATGCCTTTAACTCTAATGGCGAGTTGGTGTGGCAAGCTGACGAACAGGGTGAAATCCTTGCATCCGGTGATTACACCATGAAACTGGAGCTTGCTCCCGGTGATTATCACCTTATGGCATGGTGTGGTCTTGATAATGGTGAGTCATTTACAGTGACCGATGCCTCGCACAATTGCCGGATGACAGACTTGCACTGTAAATTGAACCGTTATCTAGACAAAGCGACTGGTGTTTCCTATTCCAATAAGGACCTGCAGAAACTGGAGAAATTTATGCAGGGAAAGCCTATTCAGAGCAAGAAATCGGACGTCAGCTATTGCAGGAAACAGCTGCTTACGCAGAATCTTCAGTGTGTAGAAGAAAAATTTTGTTGCATTATTTTGGAGAGGAATATACGGAAGATAATTGTGGTAATTGTGAAACTGTTTAAATCCAAAGAAACAAGTGGAGGCTCAGGATTCGTTGTGTGCAGTGATTGAAGCAATCATTGCCGTAAAAGAAAACTTTAAGCAAGATTATATTATCGATATATTGTTGGGTAAAGAAACATCTGAAGTGCTTGCGCATAAGCATGAAGACTTAGAGGTGTTTGGTTCAGGTATGGGAGAAGAAGAAAGATTGTGGAATGCAGTCATTCGTCAGGCTCTTATCGCTGGTTACCTGGCAAAGGATGTGGAAAACTATGGCTTATTGAAAGTTACGCCAGAAGGACATAAGTTCTTGAAAAAACCGAAGTCGTTCAAGATAGTTGAGGATGCAGACTTTGAAGAAGAAGAGGTAGTGAAACTCCGATGAGAAGTGGAGCTTCGTGTGCAGTAGACCCCGTGTTGTATTCCATGTTGAAAGACTTGCGTAAGAAGCTCTCCAAGAAGTTGGAAGTACCGCCTTATGTTATATTCCAGGACCCTTCTTTGGAGGCAATGGCAACTATTTATCCGATAACTTTGGATGAGTTGCAGAATATTCCGGGGGTAGGAGCCGGCAAGGCGAAGCGTTATGGTGAAGAGTTTTGTAAGCTGATTAAACGCCATTGTGAGGAAAACGAGATAGAGCGTCCGGAAGATTTACGTGTGCGTACCGTAGCCAACAAGTCTAAGATGAAGGTCGCTATCATTCAGGCTATTGACCGCAAGGTGGCTTTGGACGATATCGCCATGTCAAAAGGTATTGAGTTTGAGGAGTTGCTGGATGAGATAGAAGCTATTGTCTACTCCGGTACGAAACTGAATATCGACTACTTCCTGGAAGATATTATGGATGAAGACCATCTGTTGGATATATACGACTATTTCAAAGAATCTACTACGGATAATATCGATGATGCTCTGGATGAGCTGGGAGATGATTTTACAGAAGAAGAAGTGCGTTTGGTACGTATTAAATTCATCTCCGAAATGGCAAATTAATCCTCGGGCTACGATAAAAAAAAGAAAAAATATTGCGTGTAAATATACGGAATGGAATAAAAACCGTATATTTGCACGCAATAAATTTTAAACGCATAGCCCTATGTCATTTATTGCTGATAAGATTGTAATGGATGGATTAACTTATGACGACGTTTTGTTAATCCCCGCTTACTCTGAAGTACTCCCTAAAACTGTCGAACTCTCGACAAAGTTTTCAAAAAACATTGAGTTAAAAATTCCGTTTGTAACGGCCGCTATGGACACGGTTACTGAAGCGAAAATGGCTATTGCCATTGCACGTGAAGGTGGTATCGGTGTTATTCATAAGAATATGTCCATTGAGGAGCAGGCACGTCAGGTTGCCATTGTGAAGCGCGCTGAAAATGGTATGATTTATGATCCGGTAACCATTAAGAGAGGTTCTACTGTAGGAGATGCATTAGCATTGATGGCAGAATATAGAATCGGTGGTATTCCAGTAGTAGATGATGAAAGATATTTGGTAGGAATTGTTACTAACCGTGACCTTCGCTTCGTAAGAGATATGAATAAGCATATCGATGAAGTGATGACAAAAGAAAATATCATCACTACGAATCCGACTACTGATATGGAAGCTGTTTCTCAAATTTTGCAGGAACACAGAATTGAGAAATTGCCGGTTGTGGATAAAGAAGGTAAGCTGGTAGGACTGATTACTTATAAAGATATTACGAAAGCTAAAGATAAACCGATGGCCTGCAAAGACTCTAAAGGCCGTTTGCGTGTAGCTGCCGGAGTAGGAGTTACTGCTGATACCCTCGATCGTATGCAAGCTTTGGTGGATGCCGGTGCCGATGCTATTGTTATCGATACTGCTCACGGGCATTCCATCTATGTGATAGAGAAATTGAAAGAAGCAAAGAAGCGTTTCCCGAATATTGATATTGTGGTAGGTAACATTGCTACCGGAGAGGCTGCAAAGGCATTGGTGGAAGCTGGTGCTGATGGCGTTAAAGTTGGTATCGGTCCGGGTTCTATCTGTACTACTCGCGTTGTAGCAGGTGTGGGTGTTCCTCAGTTGTCTGCTGTATATGATGTAGCCAAGGCATTGAAAGGAACAGGTATTCCTTTGATTGCTGACGGTGGGTTGCGTTACTCAGGAGATGTTGTGAAGGCTTTGGCTGCCGGAGGTTATAGTGTAATGATCGGTTCGCTGGTTGCCGGAACGGAAGAATCTCCGGGTGACACGATTATCTTCAACGGACGTAAATTCAAGTCGTACCGTGGTATGGGCTCGTTGGAAGCAATGGAAAATGGTTCAAAGGACCGTTATTTCCAGAGCGGAACCAATGACGTGAAGAAGTTGGTACCCGAAGGTATTGCTGCTCGTGTACCTTACAAAGGAACTTTGTATGAAGTAATCTTCCAGTTGGTTGGTGGTCTGCGTGCTGGTATGGGTTACTGTGGTGCAGGCAATATCGAGCAGTTGCATGATGCTAAGTTTACCCGTATTACCAATGCAGGTGTACTCGAAAGTCATCCGCACGATGTATCGATTACAAGCGAGGCTCCGAATTACAGTCGTCCCGAATAAAAGTATAGGCAAGTTAGATAAGAATACCCGGAAAGGAGCAGTTTCTTTCCGGGTATTTTAGTTTCTGAAAACAGATGGTCTATTCGGCATAAACAGACCATCTGTTTGAGGTGAACAGACCGTCTGTTCAAGGTAAATAGACCATCTGTTTGAGGCAGACAGATGATGTGTTTAAAGAAAGCCGTTGAAGGCAAACAATATAAAAGATGTTTCCCCGTTATTACATTGTTCTTTTTCAAAAGAAAATAGTTATGATAAGAAGTGGATTGACAATAATTCTCCTTTGTCTGGGATGGACAGTTTTTGCTCAGCAAGATCCTGTGCTGATGCGTATTAACGGGAAAGATATTCTCCGTTCGGAGTTTGAATATATCTATAATAAGAATAATGCTCTTTCTGGTATAGAGCAGAAAACATTGAACGAATATGTTGATTTGTTTGTAAACTTTAAGTTGAAGGTTGCCGCAGCTGAGGCTATAGGATTGGATACTACCCGTGCTTTCCGTGAAGAGCTGGAAGGGTATCGCCGTCAGTTGGCAAAGACTTACTTAACAGATGAAACCGTATCAGAACTTGCTGCGCGGCAAGCATATGACAAGATGAAAGCCAATCAGCGTGCGGGACAAGTACGGGTTAGTCATATCTTTAAATCCCTGCCTCAGACAGCTACCAGTCATTTGCTCCGTACTACTGAAACCCGCATGGATTCTCTTTATACTGCATTGCAGAACGGACAAGCGGATTTTGATGCTTGCGTACGTAACTTTTCTGACGAAAAGAAGTCTTTCTGGGTAAGTTGGCTACAGATGCCGGCTGAATTTGAAGATACGGTCTTTGAAATGAAACCGGGTGAAATATCCCGTCCTTTCTTCACTCCGCAGGGTATTCATATTGTCAAGGTGCTTGAACGGAAAGATATTTTGCCTTTCGAGGATGTGAAAGATGAAATTATCCGTCGCCAGACCCGCCGTCATGGAATGGATAAGGGAACAGAATCTTTGGTGGAGAAGTTGAAAAAAGAGTATCAATACACACCGGATAAGGTGGGAATGGATGAATTGTTGGCAAAAGGGCAGACTGAAAAGAAACTTTTTACTCTTGGTGACAGAGAATATACGGGGCAAATGTTTGCAAATTTTGCTATTGCCCATCCTCAGGGGATACAACGTCAGTTGAAAGGGTTTATCATGAAATCCGTGCTCGACTATGAATACGGTCGTTTGGAACAGAAGTATCCGGAGTTTCGTATGCTTATGCAAGAGTATCGTGATGGTATGTTGTTATTTGAAATCAGTAACCGGGAAATATGGGAACGTGTGCCTTCGGATGAGGTGGGAATGGCTGCTTACTTTGATAAGCATCGTTCGGATTACCATTGGAAAAATCCTCATTATAAAGGGATTGTGATACATTCTGCAACAAAACGAATAGGGAAGCAAGTTCGTAAGCTTTTAAAATCTTTGCCGGAAGAAGAGTGGCAGGATGCCATCCGGTTGACATTTAATGCCAAAAAACAGCAAGTACAGGCCGAACAAGGATTATTTGCCCTTGGAGACAATATCTATGTAGATGATGAAATATTCAAAAAAGAGAAGGCTGAACCTATACCGTCATTTCCTTTTACCACTTTTCTGGGTGAGAAAATAAAGGGTCCTGAGAGTTATCAAGAGGTGCGTGGACTGCTTGCCGGTGATTATCAAAATTACCTGGAGGAGCGTTGGGTAGCACGATTACGGGCAGCTTCTAAGGTTGAAATAAACCAAGAGGTTTTAAAAACCGTTAATAAGCACTGATGCAACCGATTAAACCGCTATCTTCGTAGCTTGAAATAAAGTAAATATCAATCGGTAATGCGAATAATCTTTCTGGGAATCCTATCCATCCTTTTCTGTGTGGCTTGTAGCGAGCAGCACGACCATAAAGGTAAGACGCCATTGGTGGAGCTGGACGGCAATTTCCTTTACCAGGAAGATTTGCAATCTGCACTTCCGGCAAGATTGTCGAAAGATGATAGTTTGCTGTTTGCTGAACATTATATCCGCAACTGGGTGGAAGATATCTTGCTGTACGAGAAAGCTCAAAGTAATATTCCTGATAATGGGGAAATAGAAAAATTAGTGGAGAACTATCGCAAGGCATTGATAATGCACACTTATCAACAAGCGTTGATTCATCAAAGGCTCTCGAATGAGATATCAGAAGGGGAGTTGACGGATTATTATGAAAAGAATAAAGAACTATTCAGATTGGAACGCCCGCTTATGCAAGGGTTGTTCATTAAAGTACCCCTCACTGCACCGGAACTAAACAAAGTACGTCGTTGGTATAAGACTCCTACGCAAGATGCAGTGGAGCATTTGGAGAAGTATAGTTTGCAGAATGCTGTAAAGTATGAATACTTTTATGACAAATGGGTACCGATGGCGGATGTGTTAGATCTGATACCGCTGAAAGTTCCGGAGGTAGAGGATTATGTGAATAAGAACCGTCATATCGAACTGAAAGATACGGCGTTTCATTATTTTCTGAATGTGAGTGATTTCCGCACGGTGGGCCAACAGGAACCATATGAGTTTGCCCGTCCTAAAGTAAAAGATATGGTGTTGAATCTGAAACAAGTGGAATTTATGAGAGCTGTGAAAGATGACTTGTATCAGCAGGCAGTGAAAAGAGATAAGATTAAATATAATTAGTTTAGATACACAGAATGAAGAATTTTATGAACTTTAAGTTTGTAGTTTTATGTGCCTTGGCGCTGATGACCGGTTCTGCCGTTTATGGACAAGACAACGTGATTGACGAGGTAGTTTGGGTAGTGGGCGACGAGGCTATATTGAAGTCTGAAGTGGAAGAAGCACGTATGAGTGCTGCTTACGAAGGACGCAAGTTTGACGGCGATCCTTACTGCGTGATTCCGGAAGAAATAGCTGTGCAGAAGCTGTTTTTGCATCAGGCTGCTCTCGATAGTATCGAAGTACCTGAAAGTGAAGTTATCCAGCGTGTGGACTATATGACGAATATGTATATCGCCAATATCGGTTCGCGTGAAAAAATGGAAGAATACTTCAATAAGACATCCAGTCAGATTCGTGAGACTTTACGTGAAAATGCACGCGAAGGTCTGAAGGTGCAGAAGATGCAGCAGAAACTGGTGGGCGAGATTAAGATTACTCCGGCAGAAGTACGTCGTTACTTCAAAGACCTGCCACAGGATAGTATCCCTTATATCCCTACCCAGGTAGAGGTGCAGATCATCACACAGCAACCAAAGATCCCTTTGGATGAGATTGAAGATGTGAAAAGAAAATTACGTGAATATACTGAGCGTGTGAATAAGGGGGAAAGTTTCTCTATGTTGGCACGTTTGTATTCTGACGACCGTGGTACGGCTATCAATGGTGGTGAAATGCCATTTACAGGACGTGGATACTTAGACCCCGCATTTGCAAATGTGGCTTTCAACTTGCAAGACCCTAATAAGGTTTCTAAGATTGTAGAATCTGAGTATGGTTTCCACATTATCCAGTTGATGGAAAAGCGTGGTGACCGAATCAAGGTGCGTCATATCTTGCTGAAGCCTCATGTACCGGAAGAAGCGTTGATGGCAGGTACTGCCCGTCTGGATTCTATTGCAGATGATATCCGTAATGGTAAGTTCTCTTTTGAGGAAGCTGCTTCTGTACTTTCGCAAGATAAAGATACACGCAACAACCATGGTTTATTGCCTAATCCTAACAATAATACTTCCAAGTTCGAGATGCAGGAACTCCCGCCCGAGATTGCCAAAGTGGTAGATAATATGAAAGTAGGAGAAATCTCCACAGCATTTACTATGATTCCGCAAAAGACCGGTAAAGAAGAGTGTGTGATCGTGAAACTGAAAAGCCGCATCAACGGCCACAAAGCTACAATTTCAGAAGACTATCAGAATCTGAAAGAAATCGTTTTGGAAAAACGCCGTGATGAAATGCTGGATAAGTGGATTCGTGAAAAGCAGAAGCATACGTACGTACGTATCAACGATAACTGGAAGAACTGTACATTCAAGTATCCGGGTTGGGTTAAAGACTGATTCCGGGTGATACATTGATTCTTTTTGTATGCAGAAAAAAAATACAAGAACTAATTTTCTGAACAGGCATAGATTCCTTCTCGCAGGCCTTCTATGCCTGTTTGGTGTCTGTTTACTGAGCGCTCAGGATAAGAAAAAAGAACCGGAAAAGAAGAAAACCCGGGTCGATTTGCTTTATGCTGAAGAGGCACAGGCGGACAAAGTGTTACATCCGGATATCCAGATACTGATCCGGTCGGTGAAGTTGCGTCACGACAGCATGTATATGTATTGTGACAGTGCGTTGATCTACGAAAAGACAAATTCGGTAGAAGCGTTTGGTAATGTTCGTATGGAGCAGGGAGATACGCTTTTTATCTATGGGGATTATCTGTATTATGACGGTATGGCACAGTTGGCCATGATTCGTGAAAATGTCCGTATGATCAACCGAAATACTACCTTGACTACTGATAGTTTGAACTACGACCGTTTGTATAATCTGGGTTACTACTTTGAGGGTGGTACGTTGACTGATGAAGAGAATGTACTGACGTCTGAGTGGGGGGAATATAGTCCGGCAACGAAAATTTCTGTATTCAACCATGATGTGAAGTTGGTGAATCCGAAATTCATATTGACTTCGGATACCTTGAAATATAGCACTGCAACTAAGATAGCCACGATTCTGGGGCCTTCGGATATCGTGAGTGATAATAACCATATCTACTCTGAACGAGGATTTTATAATACTACTACTGAACAAGCTGAACTTCTGGATCGCTCTGTGTTAACTAACGAAGGTAAGAAGTTGACAGGTGACAGCATTTTCTACGATCGTGTATTAGGATATGGCGAAGCATTTGAGAATGTGCAGATGAATGATACCATCAACAAAAACATGTTGACAGGTAACTATTGTTTCTATAATGAAATAACGGGAAGCGCTCTTGCTACTCAGCGTGCTGTCGCCATTGATTATTCACAAGGTGACAGTTTGTTTATGCATGGTGATACGTTGCGGTTGATTACTTATAATATAAATACGGATTCCATGTATCGTGAAATGCGTGTTTATCATAAAGTCCGTGCTTACCGTACCGATGTACAGGCTGTGTGCGATTCTTTGGTTTATAATTCAAAAGATTCTTGCATGACTATGTATACTGATCCTATTTTGTGGCACGGTTCGCAACAGATATTAGGTGAGGAGATCAAGGCATATATGAATGACAGTACTATAGACTGGGTACATATCATTAACCAGGCTTTTACCATAGAACAGAAAGATTCTATCCATTATAATCAGGTATCGGGTAAAGAGATGAAGGGCTTCTTTGTAGAAGGAGACATGCGTCAGGCTGATGTAAACGGCAATGTGCTGGTTATCTTTTATCCGGTGGAAGAAAAAGATAGTAGCCTGATAGGACTGAATTATGCCGAAGGTAGCTTCTTGCGTATGTTACTGAAAGATAGACGTATGGAGAAAGGAGCTTTTATTGGTAAAGCTAACGGTACGATGTATCCGATGGATCAGATTCCTGCGGAGAAATACAAATTGCCTACCTTTGCCTGGTTCGATTATATTCGTCCGCGAAATAAGGAAGACATATTTGAATGGAGAGGAAAGAAGGCCGGTCAGCAAATGCAGAAATCAGACCGGAAACCTTTAACTTCACCAAGGAATATGAATATTAAACGAAATAAATAAACGCTATGGGAATGTTCACTATGAGAAAGCCGCGCGGCTTTAACCATCCATACATATATGTGGATGAGCGGAAAGAGAAGTTGGCGAAGATGGAAGAGAGCGCCAAGCGTGATTTGGGGATGTTACCTGAAAAGGAGTTCTCACCGGAAGATATCCGGGGGAAGTTTGTAGAAGGAACTACTCACCTGAAGCGACGCAAGGATAGCGGGCGTAAACCGGTACATCTGGGGGTGATACTGGTTGTTATTGCCTTGCTGATATACTTGTGGTATGCAATAAGTACCGGAATCATTTGATTCTGGTAGTTGCTTTCCTAACTTAACTAATTTAAAAAACAATTTATTGTTCTTATGAGCGACATTATTCATTTGCTGCCCGATTCGGTTGCCAACCAGATTGCTGCCGGAGAGGTGATTCAGCGTCCGGCATCTGTGATAAAGGAATTGGTAGAAAATGCGATTGATGCCGAAGCACAAGAAATACACGTATTAGTAACGGATGCAGGGAAAACCTGTATTCAGGTGATTGATGATGGAAAAGGTATGTCCGAAACGGATGCACGCCTTGCCTTTGAGCGCCATGCCACTTCTAAGATAAAAGAAGCAGCCGATTTGTTTGCTTTGCGTACGATGGGATTTCGTGGCGAGGCATTGGCCTCTGTTGCTGCGGTAGCAGAAGTAGAATTGAAAACCCGTACGGCAAATGAAGAGCTGGGTACACGGATTGTGATAGCCGGTTCTAAAGTAGAAAGCCAGGAAGCGGTATCCTGCCCTAAGGGAAGTAATTTCTCCATTAAAAACTTATTCTTTAATATTCCTGCCCGTCGTAAATTCCTGAAAGCGAATTCTACAGAACTTAGCAATATCCTTACCGAATTTGAACGCATCGCTTTGGTACATCCCGAAGTGGCTTTCTATTTATATAGCAATGACACCGAACTGTTTAATCTGCCGGCTATGCCGCTTCGGCAACGTATTCTTGCTGTGTTTGGCAAAAAGCTGAACCAGTATTTGCTATCGGTGGATGTGGATACCACCATGGTGAAGGTATCGGGTTTTGTAGCCAAGCCGGAAACGGCACGAAAGAAAGGTGCTCATCAGTACTTCTTTGTGAATGGCCGTTATATGCGTCATCCATATTTCCATAAAGCAGTGATGGATGCTTATGAACAGCTGATTCCGGCTGGTGAGCAGATCTCTTACTTTATTTATTTTGAGGTAGATCCGGCAAATATAGATGTGAATATACATCCCACAAAGACGGAAATCAAATTTGAAAATGAACAAGCGATTTGGCAGATACTTTCTGCGTCTGTTAAAGAATCATTGGGCAAATTTAATGCTGTACCATCTATCGATTTTGACACCGAAGGTATGCCTGATATTCCGGCATTCGACCAGACACGCCCGATAGAGCCGCCGAAAGTGCATTATAATTCAGACTTCAATCCGTTTAAAACTTCTTCTGCCTCTTCTTATAGCGGTGGCAACTATTCCCGTCCGAAAGTAGACTGGGAAGGATTGTACGATGGGCTGGAAAAAGCCAGCAAAATGAATGCTCCTATGGAAGAAGAGCCCTTTGTAGATGAAACAGATTGGGCTTCTGCGTCGGTATCGACTGATATGTCTGAAGAACGTACACCGTATGTACCGGAAACGCAGGCTTCTTCTTCCTTATCTGCACCGTTGTATGCTAATGAGCCGGCAGTGGAAAAGGGAGCGCAGCATTTCCAATTCAAGGGACGTTTTATTCTGACTTCGGTGAAGTCCGGCTTGATGCTGATAGACCAACACCGGGCACATATCCGGGTATTGTTTGAACGCTATATGAATCAGATCAGTCAGAAGCAGGGAGTGTCTCAGGGCGTACTGTTTCCGGAAATCGTACAGTTACCGGCTTCGGAGGCTGCTGTGCTGGAAAGCATTATGGAAGACTTCTCGGCAGTTGGCTTTGAATTAACCCCGTTGGGCGGTGGCAGTTATGCTATCAATGGTATTCCGTCTGGCATTGAGGGACTGAATCCTGTGGAACTGGTACGTAATATGGTACATACAGCCATGGAAAAAGGAAGTGATGTAAAAGAAGAAGTGCAAACCATGTTGGCTTTAACGCTGGCAAAGGCTGCGGCAATCGTATATGGACAAGTACTGAGTAATGAAGAAATGGCTAATTTGGTAGATAGCCTGTTTGCTTGCCCTACTCCAAACTATACGCCGGACGGACGTACTGTATTGTCAACTATAAAAGAAGAGGATATTGAGAAATTATTCTCGCGATAAAGATTAAAGGTAATAACAAAAAATAATCTCTTTCAAAAACCTTTTAGTGGGGATGGTGTTATTTAGTCAGTTATAATAATGAATTTAAATTAACCACTTAACTATTTAGGTATATGAAAAAGATTCTAATGTTGCTGGCTTTGGCCGGCCTCACTTCTGCCGCCTGGGCGCAGAACAGTACAAGTGAAGTTGTAGAGTATGAAGTAATCCAGGTACAGGATAAGTATCAGGTGATAACGAATCCTTTCTGGAGCAATTGGTTCTTCTCTATTGGCGGTGGTGCCAAGCTACATTTGGTGACAATGATTCAGCCGGAAGTTTTGGCAAACGTATTAGTCCGACGCTGAATGTTTCCGTCGGTAAATGGTTTACCCCCGGTTTAGGATTGCGTTTGCAATATAGCGGTCTTCAAGCAAGAGGTTTTACATATGATGCAGGGGCAGATTATGTAAAAGGTACTCAAATGAAAGACGGTTATTATAAACAGCGTTTTGATTATATGAACCTCCATGCTGATGTGATGTTCAATCTGAATGCGCTTTTCGGTGGTTACAATCAGCATCGTGTTTATGAAATTATTCCTTATGTCGGTGCCGGTTTTACCCACAACTATTCAAAACCTCATCGCGAAGCATTGTCTGTGAATGCAGGTATCATCAATAAATTCCGTATTTCGAATGCGTTCGATATTAATCTGGAATTAAGTGCAATGGGCGTTGAAGATAAATTCGATGGTGAAGTTGGTGGCGATCATGGATATGATGGCGTACTGAGTGCTACAGTCGGTTTGACTTACCGTTTCCCTGCCCGTGGTTTCCGTCGTCCGATGCCGCAGTTGATTTCTCAAATCGAGTTGGCTGCTATGCAGGATAAGTTGGCCGCAATGGGTGCGCAGAATGCACAGTTGAAGAATGCTTTGATACAGGCCCAAAACCAACCGGTAGCCGAAGTTACAGAAACAGAAGTCATTGTTCCGGATCCGGATATCGCACCGCGTACTGTATTCTTCACAATCGGTTCTGCTGAACTGTCTCCGCGTGAAATCATGAACCTGTCTTATCTGGCAGAACAGATGAAGCAGTTCCCGAATGCAACTTACACTGTGAATGGTTATGCAGACTCTGCAACCGGTACTCCGGCATTCAATAAAGAATTGAGCTTGAAACGTGCACAAGCTGGTAAAGACT
>ERZ791618.721-NODE-721-length-14329-cov-1.557167_pt1 | contig 14329 bp, 18 predicted proteins | sample MGYA00510059_ERZ791618 | MGnify/ENA primary metagenome ERZ791618 (study PRJEB30046, sample SAMN00715159) | human gut metagenome | study: EMG produced TPA metagenomics assembly of the A metagenome-wide association study of gut microbiota in type 2...
TGCGTAAAATTTATGGCAAGATGACTGGATTTCAGAAATCAGCCGTCATAGTTGAAGAAACCGATCCTCTGAAAGCTTCGGATGCAATCTATACTTTACTTGATTCCAAGAGGCCTTGCATGATTGCACGCTTCGGAGCTACGGAAATGGCTTGCATTCTCAATTACTTAAGCATTCGCCAAGGAAAACCTCTTCTAAAAAAATATCTGAGAGGTGATGTCTCTGATTGGTGGTGGAACAAGAACGTCATGAACCAAATGCAAAATTGAGTGGATTCTTCCCTCCTGACATTGAGCATCTTTCCCGGTTTTGCGAAATGATGCTTCAAGACGCTTCTTTGCTGGATATATGTGGGTCTTTTGAGACCGTACAGAGAGGATTACATATTCTCCGACCTTATATGTGCAATCCATTATTTATACCCTTATCTTTCTTTGATCCATTCGTAACATCTCGAGCTTGGTCAAGAGTATTGAAAGGGAAGAAGGTTGTTGTGATTCATCCGTTTGCCGAACTGATCGAAGCGCAATACGCCCGTCGTTCTGATTTGTTTGACAATAAAGATGTTTTGCCGGACTTTGAGCTAAGGACAGTAAAGGCTGTACAAAGTCTGGGTGGCGACAACCAAGGTTTCAAAGATTGGTTTGACGCACTGGAATGGATGAAGCGGGAAATAGGAAAAGCGGATTTTGATATCTGTCTGATAGGATGCGGAGCTTATGGATTTCCTTTGGCTGCACATGTGAAAAAAATAGGCAAACAAGCCGTTCATTTTGGCGGTGGCTTGCAATTGATGTTTGGTATCAAGGTATTCGTTGGAAAAATCCACAAATTGCACTTGATGTGGGGCTTCCAGAAGATTGCTATTTGAAATATTTTTCTAATCCTGCATGGGTTAGTCCAGACGCATATCGTACGGTACATAGCGATAAAGTAGAAAACAATTGTTATTGGTGATTTATGTATGCTTTACTTCGATTAATCATGAAGACATACAGAAAATATCATTTTCATGTATGGAAGACATTGGTTGTAAACTTTAAGTTGCTTCCTTTCAAGCAAGCTATTCATTTGCCGATTGTCATTTATGGGAAAACGCAATTAATCATAAGTAATTCTTCGGTAAAGCTTCTCTGTTCTCCTCGTTTTGGAATAGTCAAGTTTGCCAAGAATCATGAATATTTTTATCCAACCCCAGCTCCCTCATTATTGTTTATGATAAATGGTACGATGGTACTAGAAGGTGACGTTCAATTCTCTTCAGGCTGTACTTTGCGCATCAATGATGGAATATTGCAACTGGGAGAAAATGTCTGTTTTTCAGGTGGATGTAAAATCTTATGTAACAATCGGATATTTATTCGAGCGTATAGCCAGTTCGCTTTCGATTGTGTTTGTTGTGATACGAACTTTCATTATATACTTCAGAAAGACGGCTTGGTAAAGGATTGTGTGGGAATTATCGAAGTGGGGAATAGGAACTGGATTGGAAATTCTACTACCCTTATGCGGGGTACTCAACTTCCCGACAATACCATTGTGGCAAGTAGGAGTTTTGTGAATAAGAGTTTTTTAGGTTACCATGATGATGGAATACTTATAGCAGGTAGTCCTGGTAAAGTGGTTCGATTAGGGGATCAGCGTGTTTTTTCCGCACAGAAAGAGATGGAAATCAGAGCTTTCTTCAAAAAAAGTAAGATGACTGAAATGTGGTTAGCTGAATCAGATTTTTTCTTTTATGAATGATGAAATGAAGCTGTAGTATATTTATTGAATAATTGTTGATCCACAAAGTAACTAAAAAGTTGTAATTCTATAAGCGATGAAAATATTGCATGTTTTATACGAATTGAAATTTTCTGGGGCTGAGATCATGTATGTTGATGCAGCCGATGAATTTAGAAGCCTTGGGTGTGAATTGTATGTTATAAATTCGGCAGAAAGGTTGGGTAAATATGCCGACATGTTTAAAGATGCAGGTTACAAAGTATATCATCTACCTTGTCCGAGTGGATTGATTACCAGATGGAGTTATTGCCAACAAATAGTCCGGTTGGTGAAAAAAGAAGGAATAGATGTCATTCATACCCATGCATCGAATATGAAATGGGATATGGCTTTGGTTGCATGTCTGGCGGGAATACGTTCTGTCTACACTTTTCATAGTTGCTTTAAGTCCAGACCTATTTCATACCTTTACCATATATGGTTAAGATGGAGTGCAAAGAATTTGTTGAGTTGTAAATTCCAAACGATATCAGATAGTGTGTACGATAATGAACGTTTATATTATCATAATGACACGATAAAAATCTATAATTGGTTTGGGAATAAACGATTCTTTCCGGCTGATAAGGCAGAGAAGCAAGCTGTTAGAAAAGAACTTGGCATCTCAAAAGATAGTTTTGTTATAATTTCCGTAGGAGGTTGTAGTGTTAATAAACGGCATCATGACATTATCAAAGCACTTCCCGATTTGCTAAAAGAAAAAAATAATCTAATGTATCTTCACCTTGGACAAGGAGATACTACCGAAGAAGAAAAAACTTTGGCAAGAAAACTTGGAGTTGAGAACAAAATTCGTTTTATGGGAAATCAAAAAGAGGTGAGAAAATTCCTTATTGTTTCTGATGTATATCTTATGACTTCACACTATGAAGGCATCTCCTTAACTACTATAGAAGCCTTGGCTTGCAAAATTCCGGCAATATTATATGATGTTCCCGGATTGCGGGATTTCAATAAAGAACAGTTGTGCTCTTTATTGATACCAGAGCAATCGACTGAGATCGTAAAAGCAATCAAAAAGCTAAGGACAAACAGTGGTGAAAAGGAAATGATAATCAAGAACGGATATGAAATGGTTATGAGAAAGTTTTTTCTGCCAACAAACGTAAGGCAAATATTCAAGTTATATCAAGGATCTTAAAATGGAACAGATAGAGGCAAACATAGCCGTATTACTGACAGTTCATGACAGGAAGAATAAAACATTGAGATGTTTGGAAAATCTTTATAAACAAGTATTGCCAAATTATTTGCGCCTCGATATTTATCTAACCGATGACGGTTGTACGGACGGAACACCGGAAGCGATTAAAAGGCAATTCCCGAAAGTTCATATTATCAAAGGTGATGGTAACTTATTTTGGAACAGAGGAATGTATAGGGCATGGGAAGAAGCTGCCAAACAAGATTATAATTTTTATCTATGGTTGAATGATGATAGCTATTTATTTGACGGTGCGTTGTTTACTTTGTTAGATAATTCTGCAAAATGCAATCATCAGGCCGTAATAGTAGCACCAATGAGGTTAAGGGAAAAAGGCGTTACTACGTATAGCGGATATGATGGTTCGCAAAAAATAACTCCTAATGGAAAGTTGCAGGAATGTGAAAAGTTTAATGGAAATTGCGTTTTGATACCACAATGTGTTTTTAAAAAGGTTGGCAATCTTGATTGGACTTATCGTCATGCCATTGGAGATATTGATTATGGATATAGGGTACGGAAAGCCGGCTTTAAGAATTATGTTGCTACTGGATATCTAGGCATTTGCGAGAGCAATCCAAAGTTGCCTGCATGGGCAAGAAAAGAGATCCCGTTCATTAGGCGGATAAAAAATCTTTATTCCCCCTTAGGGTATGCAGAACCGATACCTTTTTTCCTTTTTGAAAAAAGGCACATCGGATTTGTGACAGCCGTCAAGCATTTTATTACAATTCATATAAGAGTTTTATTTCCGCAATTATGGAAACAATAAATAAATCCATGTTTGTTTTTCAAACAGATTCGGATATTGTACGTAATGTGTATGATAGCCAACACAACTATCTGATTGAGTATAATGAACAATGTAAGGATAAAACGTATTGTGCTGTCTATTTTTGCAGCAATGATCTATATTATCCAAACGTTGAAGATATTTTCAGGAAAAGGATTGTAGAGAAAAACTTCTTTGAATGGTATAATTTAAGATAGAAAAAGCGTATAAACATATTTTTGTTCGTGATGTATTCAAGCAGTGGTATTTGTCCGGTATCAACCAAAGCATTGATTCTCCGGAAAGACTAATCGAATTTCTGAAAAATGAAACCGATGGATACCGTACTATCATGTCTGGCAGTTCAGCAGGTGGTTATGCGGCCATTTTGTATGGTTCCATCCTCAAAGTCGAAAGGGTATTTGCTTTCAATCCTCAAGTAGAATTGACATCCCTATTAACAAAGAGTAATGAAAAGACAAATCCGCTAATCTTTAGATTAAAGGATGGTCCTTATAGGAAGTATTTTGATATTGTCCCATTTATTATGCCTATGATGAATATTTATTATTTCTTTTCCAATCAATCCAGATGGGACATCGAGCAGCGGTCATATTTGGGAGACACAAAGGGAATCCATTTACTGCCATTTAGATCAACACATCATGGTATCCCTTTCTTGAAAGTGGCTCTTCCTGTCATATTAAATATGGAAGATATACAATTAAAGAAGTTTGAGAACAAAATTCAGCATCCGCTTATATTCACGATGAGACTTGTGGGATTGAGAAAAACAATCATAGGATTCTTTTCACAGGTATATGCGACATGCAGGAAAAGACGTTAAAAGATAGTTATGAATATAGCAATTGTTGGTACAGGTTATGTCGGATTGGTTTCTGGCACCTGCTTTGCGGAAATGGGTGTTCATGTCACTTGCGTGGACGTGAATCGAGAAAAAATAGAAAACTTACAGAACGGTCGGATTCCTATTTACGAACCCGGATTGGATGAAATGGTGATGCGCAATTTTCGTGAAGGAAGGTTGAGCTTTACGACCCATCTAACGTCTGTCTTGAATGATGTGGACATTGTGTTCTGTGCCGTGGGGACACCTCCCGATGAAGACGGAAGTGCCGATTTACGATATGTATTGGCAGTGGCAAAACAATTTGGTGAGAATATTCAGAAATATACCCTGCTTGTCACCAAATCAACAGTTCCTATAGGGACTGCCCAAAAAGTGAAGGCTGTTATTCAGGCAGAGCTTGATAAACGATGTGTGAATGTTCCCTTTGATGTAGCTTCCAATCCTGAATTTCTAAAAGAAGGAGCAGCCATCAAGATTTCATGTCGCCAGACAGGGTTGTGGTAGGAGTGGAATCGAAAAGAGCCAAGGAGTTGATGGGTAAACTTTACCGTCCTTTCCTGCTGAACAATTTCCGGGTAATATTTACCGATATACCCAGTGCGGAAATGATAAAATACGCAGCAAACTCTATGCTGGCTACCCGTATCAGCTTCATGAACGATATTGCCAATTTATGCGAATTGGTGGGAGCTGATGTGAATATGGTGCGAAAGGGAATAGGTTCGGACAGCCGTATCGGAAGCAAGTTCCTTTACCCGGGTTGCGGTTATGGCGGTTCGTGTTTCCCGAAGGATGTTAAAGCTTTGATAAAGACCGCAGAGAAGCATGGATATGAAATGAAGGTCTAAATGCGGTGGAGTCTGTGAATGAAAAGCAAAAGAGTGTACTTTTCAATAAATTGTTCAAGCATTATAAAGGGGCTTTGCAAGGGAAAAAGATTGCTGTTTGGGGACTTGCTTCAAACCGGAAACAGACGATATGCGTGAGGCGACTTCATTGGTCACTATTGATCGGTTGCTGAGGGAAGGATGCAAAGTACGGGTGTATGATCCTGTGGCAATGGAGGAATGCCGTCGTCGTATGGGCGGGGGTGTGGAATATGCCGCAGACATGTATGATACTGTCTTGGAAGTGGATGCTTTATTGATACAGACTGAGTGGAAACAGTTCCGGCTACCCAATTGGAGCCTATTACTGAAATTGATGAACAATCCGGTCATCATTGATGGGCGGAACATTTATGACGCAGAAGAACTTCAACATTTGGGCTTTGATTATTACTGTATAGGAAGATGAATAAGTTGAAAGCATTAGTCTTTTACCAGTACCTACCTCCATGGAGGATTGATGTGTTTAATGAGATGGGTAAATATTATGACATGACCATCGCATTTACGGATGCTGACAGTGAGGGATTCACCTATAACAGGAAAGAATTGCTGGAAAAACTGGAGAATATTAAGGTCCTTTTCTTGACTAAAGGATTCAGGATTGGAAATAGGCCTGTACGTCTGGGAATTTTCAATTTAATCAAAAAAATAGATCCCGATGTCATTTTCTCCCATGAGTATTCCTATACAAGTATTTTGGTAGCCTTGTATAAGCAAATGGGGCTATTTCACTACAACTATTATCTGACAACATCTGACAACTTGAAAATGGCCGAAATATCTTCCGGATTGAAGGCTAAATCCAGGAGCTATGTATTGACCCACAGCAATGGGATTATAGTCTATGGTGATGCTGTGAAGCAATGGTATCAAAGAAGATTCCCCCGATTGCGGATAGAGGTATGTCCTAATATACAGAATCCTCAAACATTGTTGGCTTATCGCTCACAGTTTCAACCTATCCTTCAAAAATACATTCAACAATATGGTTTGGCAGGGACTTCTGTTATTCTTTACACAGGTAGGTTAGTAAAAGCAAAAGGGTTGGATTTGCTGTTAAATGCGTTTGCAAAAGCACAAATCGTAAATTATAGATTGGTCATTGTAGGTGAGGGGGAACTATCAGAAAGCTTGCAACAACAAGCAAAGCGACTTGGGCTGAAAGACAAAGTGGTTTTTGCCGGATTTCATACCGATGTCGGTTTGTATGCATGGTATGAAATAGCCAATTTTTTTATTCTGCCGAGTAGGTATGAACCCTTTGGCGCTGTTATTAATGAGTCTTTGGTTTACGGATGTCCCGTGGTGGCAAGCAAGTATATCGGTGCCACGGATTTTGTGACCAAAGGCAATGGAATGTTATTTGATCCCATGAATGAAACAGAATTCATTTACATAATAAGGCAAGCCTGTCGGAAATATTCCAATAAGCCTTTACTAGGGCAAACTTGATGCCATGCTCTTTTGACAATTATGTATCTGCTTTTTATAATATTAATCGAAACAAGTGAAAATAGATTATCATAACATGCCGAAAGGGGCAGGTATGACAACGTTTGCCATACGCTACATAATGAACATTGTTCGAACATGGTATTTATTTCATTTGAAATATCCATGGGTGAAATACAATGGTTTCGTGAGAGTTATGGCTCACACTACTTTTGCCAGAGGCATGAAAATAAGTATTGGTCATAACGTCCAGTTTGGAGAATATTGCAATATCGCTTCTGATGTCGTATTTAAAAATATATCTTGATAGCCGGACGTGTTTGTTTTGTCGGAAGAAATGATCATCAGTTTGATACTGTGGGTGAACTTATCTGGAATAGTTCAAGAGGGTACAATGGCATAACGATTGTTGAAGATGATGTATGGATAGGGCATAGTGCTACAATCGTGGGCGGTATCACTATCGGCAAAGGGGTGGTAATAGCGGCTGGAGCTGTAGTGACACAAGACATTCCGGACTGTGAAATTTGGGGAGGTGTCCCTGCAAAGAAAATAAAGGATCGGTTCTCGACAATTAGTGAGAAAGAACATCATCTACGATATATTAAAAGGATACAAGACAATAAAAGAAAGAATTAATATTACAATGATAATAAGCGGACTGCTTCACATAAACTTTCAGTATAATGGACTATCAAGATCTATGAATATGAAAAGATAAACATGAAAATAAAATGAGAAAAGTAGCTTAATTACTGGTATTACCGGCCAAGACGGTTCCTTCTTGGCCGAATTCCTTTTGGAGAAAGGATATGATGTACATGGCACCATTCGCCGCTCATCTGTTGATTTCAGGGAACGGATCGCGCATTTGGAAGGCCATCCCGCTTTCCATCTTCACTATGCGGATCTAGGGGATTCCACGAGTCTCTCGCAGGTGGTGAAGAGGGTAAAGCCTACGGAGATTTATAACCTCGCTGCGCAGAGCCATGTGCAAGTCTCTTTTGATTCACCGGAGTTCACGGCTGATGTGGATGCTACCGGGGTATTACGATTCTAGAGGCGGTAAGGCAAAATGATCTTACGGGTACTTGTCGTATTTACCAAGCCTCTACTTCCGAATTATATGGGAAGGTGGAGGAGGTTCCTCAGAATGAGAAAACGCCTTTTATCCGTATAGCCCCTATGCGGTGGCGAAGCTGTATGGTTATTGGATCGTAAAGGAGTATCGGGAGGCTTATCATATGTTTTGCTGCTCGGGTATCTTGTTTAACCATGAATCGGAACGACGAGGCGAGACTTTCGTGACTCGTAAGATCACGTTGGCTGCCGCACGTATCGCGCAAGGGAAACAGGACAGGCTTTTATTGGGTAATTTATCGTCGCTTCGTGATTGGGGGTATGCCAAGGATTATGTGGAATGTATGTGGCTGATCCTTCAAAATGAGAAACCGGAGGACTTCGTGATCGCTACGGGTGAGCAACATTCCGTACGGGAGTTTTGCGAATTGGCTTTCCGTTATGTGGGCTTTGAATTGTACTGGCAAGGTGAGGAAGAAAATGAGAAGGGAATCGACCGCAAGACGGGAAAGGTGCTGGTGGAGGTATCTCCCGATTTCTATCGTCCCACCGATGTGGTTAATCTTTGGGGAGATCCATCGAAAGCGAGACGTGAGCTGGGGTGGAATCCGCGAAAGACTTCTTTTGAGCAACTGGTGAAGATAATGGTGGACGCGGATATGGCGAAGGTGGCCGTGGAACGTGCCTCTGCGCATGTTCGTACTAATTTGGCTGAGTATCTAGAGAAGGGCATCGTGAAATGATGGAGAAGAACGCTAAGATATATGTAGCCGGCCATAGAGGATTGGTCGGCTCTGCCATTTGGGAAATCTGGAAAGAAAGGGATATGAGAATCTGGTAGGACGTACGCATAAAGAGCTGGACTTATTGGATGGCATCGCTGTCAAGCGCTTTTTTGATGAGGAACAGCCGGAGTACGTGATTCTCGCAGCCGCTCATGTAGGGGGGATTATGGCGAATAGTAAGTATAGGGCTGATTTTATCTACCGGAACTTACAGATTCAGCAGAACGTGATTGGTGAGAGCTTTCGCCATGGGGTCAAGAAATTGTTATTTTTAGGTAGCACTTGTATTTATCCACGTGATGCGGAGCAGCCGATGCGAGAGGACGCTTTGCTGACTTCTCCGCTGGAGTACACGAATGAGCCGTATGCGATCGCCAAGATCGCAGGGTTGAAAATGTGCGAGAGTTTTAATCTGCAATATGGTACGAATTATATCGCTGTGATGCCGACTAATTTATATGGCCCGAATGATAATTTTGATTTGGAACGTAGCCATGTATTGCCAGCTATGATACGGAAGATCCATTTGGGCAAGTGTTTGAATGAGGGAGATTGGCAAGGTGTTTGCCGGGATTTAGATGCCCGTCCAGTGGAGGGTATTGATGGACATTGCTCCCAAGAGGAAATTCTTTTGGTTTTGGCTCGTTATGGGATCTCTTCGGATAAGGTGGAGCTATGGGGAACTGGTAAGCCGCTTCGAGAGTTCTTATGGAGTGAGGAAATGGCAGATGCGAGCGTATATATCATGGAACATGTGGATTTTAAGGATACTTATTCGCAAGGAGATACTGATATCCGTAATTGCCATATTAATATAGGTACCGGGAAGGAGATTTCGATCGCTACTTTGGCAGATTTGATCGTGAGAACAACCGGTTATCGAGGTAAGGTAGAGTTCAATCCCACAAAACCGGATGGAACTATGCGTAAATTGACCGATGTGACCAAACTGCATGAGTTGGGATGGCATCACCGGGTGGATATAGAGGATGGCGTGAGAAAAATGTATTATTGGTATCTAAGCGCTGTTATAAGATAAATGATTGCTTATGGATACGCATGTTGTTATTGCCTGAATACCTTGTATTCGGTTTTTATATGTATCTTTGTGAGAAAACAATAGATATATGATAGCTGAAATTAAATTCAAGAATATGTTCTCATTCAGAGATGAGACAGTTCTTAGCTTTGAGGCAGATAAGAGTAAGGATTTGGAGTCATATCATGTTGTTGAGCTGGCTCCGGATGTAAAATTACTTAAGTTAGCTGTCATTTATGGAGCCAATGCCTCAGGAAAAAGTAATATTATTAAGGTTTGCGATTTTATAAGGTCCTTTATAACTTGCACTCCACTTAATAAAGCGGAGCTAATTAAGATTGTTCCGTTCTTGCTAAATAGAACAAGTAAAGAACAAGCATCAGAGTTTTCTGTTTCATTTTATGCCATGAATGGAGACAAGGCTATCAGATATGTCTATTCCGTATTGTTGGAGACTACGCACATTGTCCGGGAAACCTTGATTTATTATCTCAGTCAACAACCGGCCACTGTTTTTGAACGTAGCATGGAAAACAATGTCTCTTCCATCAAATTTGGTCAAAAAGTTAAAATCAGTACGGCTGCAAAAGAGGAAATAACCTTAAAGTGTTTACCTAATATGTCTGTCTTTGCAGCTTACATGCAGGTAAATACCAATATTGCAGAAATGGAAACAGCCCTTCAGTATTTGACTAAACAAATGATGCCTGCGATAGTACCTACATCATCACTTAGCCGCTATGCAGAAGAGGCAATTAAAAAAGAAACTGCCAAAGAATATATCCTAGGTATTTGCAGGAAGCAGACTTCAATATTTCGAATATTTCTTCAAAAGAGCAGGAGACTAAAAAGGGAGTAGTAAATTATACCATGTATCAGCACAAGGTCTCTTCCGGGTTGGGGGGGAATGATTACTATGAGTTCCCGGAGTTGTATGAATCAGATGGTACCATACGAACATTCGGCTTGGCATCCCAGATACAAAATAGTATTGGAAGCAATGCATTCCTTGCTGTAGATGAAATAGAATCATCTCTTCATCCTAAGTTGATCGAATATATGATTGAACGTTTCTTGAAGGAGTCAAAGCAAGCTCAGTTACTGCTTACTACTCATTATGACGGTCTGTTGGGGGAAGAGGATCTGCTTAGAAAAGATAATATCTGGTTCGCCGAGAAGAACACAGATGGAGCCAGTGTACTATATCCTCTAACTGATTTCAAAGGCTTGAATAGAATAAGCTCTCTACAAAAGGCGTATAAGTTTGGTAAATTTGGGGCAGTTCCTAATCTATAAATACCGGCCTTATGAGAAAAGTTAGAAAGAATATTGCCACTAGACAAGTCATTCATATTGTGGGTGAAGGACTGACTGAATTGTTTTATTTCAGTCATCTTAAAAAGTTTCTAGGCTACAGATACTCTATATCTCCACGTCTGTTTGAGAATAATAGTATCGAGAAGATTGATAAAAAGATAAAGGAGCTTCTAAATGAAGATGTATTTGTAATCTGTGTTTTCGATGCCGATGTTAGCAGACGATCAGATGCTGAAAATAGGAAGATGGCAGCTCTGAAAAAGAAATATGAGAAGAATGTAATGTTATTCTGTGCGACAGTTTGCAATCAATCGAATATTGGTTCCTTTTGCATTTTGAGGATACTTGCCGTCATTTCCTAGATTCAGCAGCTACAGAAAGGGCTTTGAAGCGCTATCTTCCAACATACGGCAAAACACGTAAATATCTGGAAAAAGATAGCTGGGTAAGGGATATGATTGCAGATGCAAAAATGATTAAAGCTTGTGAACTTGCTGAGAAGTATCAAGGTCGAGATTCATATAGTGAGATTTATAAAGCTATTAAAAAAGTAAAAGAATAGTAATCCATAATCTATTCTCTATCTTATCTCCAAGCTCTCCGGTCTTCTTTTTCTCCTTAGGGGAAGTAAGAAGGCCGGTTTCTTTATCGTCTATCCTTTATCGCTTTGAATGTCCTCTTCCTTTTTAGATAAAATGCCAGAATTAAACTGTCCCGCATAAGTTCCGGGATGGTGCTCAGTGTACTTTTCTCCAGATTCTCTTTACGCTTGGGCGCATATTCCGGCTTCAGCTGGTGATAGGCTTTCCGTGCCTCATAAACCGCTTTCGCATTTTGGATATGACCTTCCATCAGAAACTTAGCGGCGGCGATATAGTCCAGCCAAAAGCGAATGCGCATCACATGCTTTAAATCAGCTTCCCGGGAGTTCTTATAAAGCATCAGCAAACTATTCCGGAAATTGAGGAAGGTCTTCGGGGACTTTCCGCGTTCAAGGTGGCTCCACCGACGTGGTAAACGATGGATTGTGGGACGCATACCAACCGATATCCCCGTGAACGTAAACGCCAGCACATATCGACTTCTTCTTGATGTGCGAAGAATCCGGCATCTAATCCCCCGACTTCCTTATACGTAGCCGTACGAACGAATAAGCAGGCTCCTGTCGCCCATAAGATATCGGCGGGAGTGTCGTATTGCCCCCCCGCCTTTTCCCCCACACTCACCAATATCCCCCGACAAAATGGATAGCCGTATTTGTCAATGTATCCTCCGGCCGCACCCGCGTACTCGAAGTATTCTTTATTTCGTTGAGCCCGTATTTTGGGTTGGACACAAGCGATTGACGGATCAGAGTCGAGAGTGGCAATCGGGGCATCTAACCAATTGGGAGTAACTTCTACGTCGCTGTTTAATAAAACGCAATATTCATGGTCGAGCCTTTTGAGCGCTTGATTATATCCTTCGGCAAAACCATAATTCTGGTTGAAGGAGATAATGCCAACGGTCGGGAATTTTGCTTTCAACATCTCGATCGAGTAATCGGTGGAACCGTTATCTGCTACGATAACCTCCGCCCATTCCGGAGAGTTGGATACGACGGAAGGAAGGAATTCCTCCATTAGCTTTCTTCCGTTCCAGTTTAAGATGACAATCGCTACTTTTTTCATCCTTGTTGCTCGTGTTTATGTTTCCAACGTTTATGGGTCCATAGCCAGTAGGCCGGATCACGCAAGATCATTTTCTCTAAAAGTCGTGCGTATCGCTCGGTGATGTAATTCTCCGGAGTCTCTTTTGGATTCTCCGTAATCAGCTTCATGTCTACGGTGTAATATCCTCTTTTTACTTTTTGGGTATCGAGGAAGATCACAGGCAGGTTCAGTTTCCGTGCGATACGCTCCGGACCGGTTAATATGGCTGTATCTTGATGAAGGAACTCGGTCCAATAATGCGGTTGGCCTTGCTGGGTGTCTGGTCCGCCAAGAAGATGACGACAGATTTGGTTTTGTCTTGTTTTAACTTGATGATATCCCGTATCGTATCGTTTTTCTTGATGCCGAAAGAACCGAACTGTGTCCTGAGATCGGCGAATAGCTTATCAAAGGCCTTGTTGTTTAACGGACGGTATATCTGATAGATGCGTGAGTCCTCGAAACGGGTGGTCGATCCGGAGAACCATTCCCAGTTGCCATAATGCCCCATCGTGAGGATGAAGCAAGTATGGCCTTTCTCCATAAGTTGGTCAACCAATTCCGGGTTCTTCAGATAGGCTCGCTGTTGTATCTCATCCAGAGAGATATGGGCCAATTTAATCGTTTCCACGATATAATCGGCGAATGATGGTAGAACCGGCGTTCCAACTGACGCCACTCAGCCTTGGATTTATCCGGGAAAGAGGCGGTTATATTACGGCGCACTACTTTTACCCGGTATCCGGCTATCTTATAGATAAGGACATATAGGATGTCTGATAACACGTATAAAGCTCGCATGGGAAGTAAGGCGTGTACTTTTACCCAGCTATAAAGAAAGGCATATTGTATTTTATCCCACATCTTAGTTGACGGTTGATGATTGATTGTTGACTATTAATGCGGTGCGATCCTCATTCCAGCCGCCTAGTACGACTTTGCGGGTCTCATTGACCAAAGCGGCATCATAAGGGATTTCTACCTTTATATAGTTCTCGGTGAAACCGTGCATTTTGCCGTCTTTCTTGGTGTGTTCGAATAAGACATTCGCTTCTTGTCCGATATGGGCCTCATAAAAGGCATGAAGTTTCTGGTCTGAGATATCCAAGAGTTGTTGACTGCGTGCGTGTTTGGTCTTTGGGTCTACTACATAATCGATCTTCAGCGCTTGGGTACCCGGGCGTTCCGAATAACTGAACACGTGCAGTTGGCTTATATCCAAGCTATCGATGAATTGGCGGGCCTCCTCGAAGTACTCGTCTGTCTCGCCACGGGTTCCAACGATTACGTCTACGCCAATGAAAGCATGCGGCATTACTTCCTTGATCTTTTCGATCTTATGACGGAAAAGAGCGGTGTCGTAACGGCGGCGCATTAATTGCAAGACAGCATCGCTACCGCTTTGTAAAGGGATATGGAAATGAGGTGCGAAACGTTTGC
>ERZ791618.722-NODE-722-length-14315-cov-1.295231_pt1 | contig 14315 bp, 16 predicted proteins | sample MGYA00510059_ERZ791618 | MGnify/ENA primary metagenome ERZ791618 (study PRJEB30046, sample SAMN00715159) | human gut metagenome | study: EMG produced TPA metagenomics assembly of the A metagenome-wide association study of gut microbiota in type 2...
TAGAACTAAACTGATAAAATAGGATAATGAAAAGCATACTCCCTAACTTGAGTCAATATAAAATCGTATTAGGTTCCAATTCTCCCCGGAGACGCGAATTGCTGGCGGGATTGGATATTGACTTTGAAGTACAGACGATCCCGGATATAGACGAATCCTTTCCCAAAACGTTGCGGTCGGACGAGGTTCCGGTCTATATCGCTAGGAAAAAGGCGGAAGCCTACATCTCTTCCATGTCGGCAGACGAATTGTTGATCACTGCCGATACGATTGTGTGGACTTTCAGTGAAATTTTAGGAAAACCGAAAGATCGCGAAGATGCTATCGCCATGCTTCGGAAACTGTCCGGGCTGTACATGAGGTGATTACCGGTGTTTGTATTACGACAAAAGAAAAAACGGTTTCTTTTTCCGCTTCATCGACCGTCTGCTTTGCCAGGCTGGATGATGACGAGATCGTCTACTATGTCGATAAATATCGTCCGTTTGATAAAGCCGGTAGCTATGGCATACAGGAATGGATCGGGTACGTGGCAGTCGAAGCCATCAATGGCAGTTTTTATAACGTGATGGGGTTACCGGTCAGGCTGCTTTATCAAGAGTTGAAGAAGTTCTGAAGATTGGACAAAATTCTATGTTTTAAGATGATTTATTGAAGGTAAGGCGAATAGGAAGTCTGTATTTTTGTGGTATTAACTTTTAAATATCATGAAAAAGATCTATTATTTGCTTGTATGTCTGTTTTTCCTGCAATCCGCTTTTGCTGCAGGGGAGAAACAGTCATTCGATGTTTGTTTACAGAATGGGCTGAACATGAATGTGGAAGTTTGTACGGATGGGATATTCCGGATTCGGGTTACTCCTCGTTCAACCTTTTCTGAGTCGTTGATGCAACGTTACGGAATTATTAAGACGGATTGGGACCCGGTTCCGGTTTCCCCGAAAGACAATAAACAGCAGTTTGAAGTATCGACCGGCGCTTATCGACTGAAAGTTGATAAAAAGACCGGTGCTATATCTGTTTCTGACCGGAAAGGGCGGGTGATTATCGAGAAAGTAGTCTTTCTTACTTCTGCCGATCCGTTGTGCATTGAGCTGGGAGAAGTGATCAATGCCAAATACAAGGACATGAAAGTCCCCAACAATAGAACGATCATCGGTGACGACAAAAATCCGGGAAACATGAAAGACCAGGCGGAAACCGGCGATTACAAGAACACCAGTATCCTTTCGATCTCGCTGAAAGACGGCGAACGGTTCTATGGTGGTGGCAGTACCAGTCGCGACCATATTCAACATCGGGGCGAACTGTTGCGTATGTGGACTACTTACCAGCATACCGAGATTCCGATGCCTTTTATGATCAGTTCCGAAAATTGGGGTATTTTCAACAACACGACACGGAAAAATTTCTTTGATATCGGCAACTACCAGTCGGATGTTTTCTCAATCTATAATACGACGGACGAGGTGGATTTCTATTTGATGTTCGGTAATTCGATGCCCGATGTGATCAACTATTATACGGCTATTACCGGTCGACCTTACTTGTTGCCGAAATATGCATACGGATTGTGTTTCGGTCCAAATATGCTGGAAGACCAATTCGATATTTTGAATGATGCTGTACGTTTCCGTGAGATGGGTGTCCCTTGCGACTTATTCTGGCTCGAACCGCAATGGATGGAGAAACGTTATGATTTTTCGACTAAAAAGAAATGGAACTATCAGAAGTTTTCGGCTGAAGCTTATTGGGATTCTACTCGCTATCCGAAGAAAGAAAACCATCGGCTGCTTATCGGCCGTCTGCATGGGATGGGGTATCACATGGGGCTTTGGCTCTGTATCGAGTATGATCTGAGCGTTCCGGAGGAGGATGCGTTGGCGAAGGCGATGGGGAAGCCTCTTTCCGGGCAGGAGCACTGGATGGATCATTTGAAGAACTTTGTGGATAATGGTGTAGACGGTTTCAAGATGGACCCGGCACGTACGATAGACGAACATCCGAATTTCAAGTATTATAACGGACACACCGATAAAGAGATGCATAACTTGAACCAGATTCTTTTGCCGAAGCAGATGTATAAGATGATGCGTGAACACACTGGACTCCGTTCTTGGCATCATTATACTGCCGGGTGGTCGGGAACGCAGCATTGGAGCGCTTCCACCAGCGGTGATAATGGGGGAGGGCGTACGGCTCTGTTCGACCAGTTGAACTTGGGTATGAGCGGTTTTCTCAATACTTCTTGCGACGTGATGAATGTCAATAAGGACGAGGAACTGCAGAGTCTTCATTTCGGCCTCTTCTTGCCATGGGTGCAGATCAATAGTTGGTATTCGTTGCATCAACCATTCTATTTCCCAGAGAAAGAAAAGAAAATGTACCGGGATTATGTGAAGTTGCGTTATGCGTTGATGCCCTATATTTATTCGGCAGCATTGGAAGGGGCACAGACCGGTATGCCGGTTGTACGCTCCATGCCTTTGATGTTTCCTGATGACCGTAAGACGGATGATATGGTCTATCAGTATATGTTTGGCCAAAGTTTTCTGGTCGGTATCTTCAGTGATTCGATCTACTTGCCGAAAGGGAACTGGTTTGACTTTTGGACAGGTGAAAAATTGGCTGGCGGTAGGGAAATCAAGCATGCAATACCTGATAACCGTGCAGGGTTGCTGTTCGTACGTGAAGGGGCGATCATACCGTTCCAAAAAGATATGCAATTCATTGGGGAGGAACCGTTGGATACTTTGATGGTGAAAGTATTTCCCAAAGATGTCTCTTCCTATACGATGTATGAAGATGATGGTAAAACATATGATTATGAAAATGGAGCGATTGCTACAACCCGTTTTGAATGTAAGCAGAGCGAGCGGATAGTAGAGTTTACTGTTTTCCCAGTGGAAGGATCGTATAACGGCATGTGCAAAGCACGGACATACGAATTGGAGATCGACGCTCCGCAGCGCCCGTCGGAAGTGCTAGTAAACAATGTTCCGATAATGGATTGGCAGTATGGCGACGATCACAAGGTACGTTTCAGTTTGCATCAGGAAAATAACGAGTTGATAAAAGCTATGCTTCGTTAGTTCAGTTCGCTTCGCTTTTCATTTTGATAATATTCGATTATGTATAGGGTTTTAGCTAAAGATGGACAGATAGGGAGTATGACAGGACGATCCGGGTTCCATTCCGGGTCGGCTGGTTTCATTGTGTTATCATTTCGGAAAGCGGACCGGCATGCATGAGTATGAGTCGTGTCGATGTGATGGCTATCGCAATAAATGATTTTTCGGCAGGCAGTAATACAAAATGTCCTTCGTCCACATCGGCAACCGGCGTCTGGTTTTGATTATAGATGACCAGTTTTCCGGAAGAGACAAACAATAAGACATTGCCGGTGTCATCCGTATTACATAAAATTTCGCCCGCTTTTCCTATTTTACATTCAAACTGGTTCAGGACGTTTCTTGTCATATTTAATCAATCAGGAATTATCCGAACTTATCATTGTTTCCGTTTAGGCAGATACTGAAGCATCCCTTTTGAGTATTCAATCTGATGCTTCCCATTTTCGTCAGCGTATATCACATAGTATTCGATCTCAGGTAAGGAATCTGCCATTTGCCGGGCTTTTTCCAAGCCCATTGCCATAAATGCAGTGGCGTAAGCATCGGCAGTCATACAGTCATTAGCAACGATTGTTGCGCTCAACACGCTTTGTTCGGCTGGATAACCGGTACGTGGATCGATTGTATGGGCATATTTTTTACCGTCTTTGATATAAAAGTTGCGATAATTGCCTGAAGTGGCAATCGCGCCTTTTTTACATAGTTGGACGATTTCGTCATAATTATTTTTGATGCCGTCCGGATCGTCTTCCGGGAGATTGATACCGGTACGCCAGCATACGCCATTCTGATTGACACCCTTTACTACCACTTCGCCTCCAATCAAAATCATATAGTTTTCCACTCCTTCTTTTTCAAGCAGGCGGGCGATCACGTCACAGGAATATCCTTTGGCTATGGCGGAGCAGTTCAATAGCAGACGGGGATCGTCTTTCACGACCTTTTTGCCTTCCAGATGTACTTTTCGGTAGCCTACAAAAGTTTTGAGGCTGTCGATCATAGCAGGTGTCACACTGTCCTTTTTATTGAAACCGAACCCCCAAAGATTAACCAGAGGGGCACAGGTGATATCGAAAACACCATCTGAATTGCGGGAAACTTCCATCGACTTGTTAAATACCTCCGTGAACCATTCGTCTACTTCCACCGCTTCGTTATTATTCACTTTTGCGATGATCGAATTTGGGTTGAAGGGATTCAAGGACAGGTTGAACTTTTGCAACTCGGCATCGATTTTATCCGTTAAAATATGGGGCGCTTCATATTTGATCGTATATGGGTATGAAACACGGTACCACTTTCTTCGTAATATTGTTTTTTGTCTTTACACGAGACAAAGAACAGAATTCCTAAAATAACTGATAAATAAATTTTCTTATGCATTTTTCTATTGTTTAGTCGGTTGCAAAGATAGTGTAAATCTTTGAGTACTACTTTATCTGTATAAAATAGCAAAATAATATACTTCCTCGAATCTCTTGTTTTTGGGTAGAGAAGTCAGATACAGTTGTTTCGGATTTTGTTCTTTAATGCACATCCCGGACATCCTTGACAAGGATTGTCTGTTCCGGTGGGATGTGTAAAGAACTTATATATTTTCTTTCCGATATAGAAAATAACGATAAGGCCGATGATGAAAACTGCTATTTCCTGCCACATAAAGAAGGTGTATTAATTAAACAGGTTCATAAAGAAGTGCCCTGTCTGATAGACTACGCATGAGACGAACCACGCAAGTACGCAAGTATAAACAATTACAAATATACCCCATTTCCAGGAGCCGGATTCGTGGACAATGGCCGATATTGTAGCGATACAAGGGAAATAGATCAGGACAAAGAGCATGAAACTCAGTGCGACCAAAGGTGTAAAGACCAATTCTCCCTCGGCATTTTTATCCTGTTTTAATCGTTCGGTCAAGACCTGGCTATCATCCGACTCTCCTGTATATAAGACACTCAGTGTGCTGACGACGACTTCTTTGGCGGCCATACCGGTCAATAGGCTGACACTCATCTTCCAGTCGAAACCCAGTGGATGGAGTATCGGTTGTATGGCTTGGCCGATACGGCCGATGTAGGATTTCTGCTGATGGTCCATCGATTTCAGGCGTTCTAGTTCAGCGATGGTTTCCGCTTTGTCTTCCGGGTTCGTGTCGGACTGTTCCACTTCGGCAATCTGCTTCTCAAAAACATCTCCGTTTTCCGAATGACGAGGAAAATATCCCAAGAACCAGATGATGATAGAAGCGATCAAGATGATCCCCCCCATCTTGTGCAGATATTGTTTGGCTTTTTCCCACATATGAATCATAATTGATTTACCTGTCGGCATGCGGTAAGGAGGAAGTTCCATCACGAAAGGTACATCTTCGTCCTTAAAAAGGAAGCGCTTGAACAGACGTGCCATTAAGACAGCAAGCAGAATACCCGAAGCATAGAGGATCAGCATGACCGTTCCGGCCGTCTGGGGGAAGAAAGCACCTGTCAGCAGGACATACACCGGAAGGCGGGCACTACAGCTCATTAACGGGTTTACCAGCATGGTGATCATCCGGCTGTTACGGCTTTCGATCGTACGAGATGCCATGATAGCCGGCACGTTGCAACCGAAGCCCATCACAAGCGGGATAAACGATTTGCCGTGTAGCCCCATCTTATGCATGATCTTGTCCATGATGAAAGCGGCGCGCGCCATGTAGCCGGAATCTTCCATAAAAGAAATGAAGGCATACAGTATCAATATGTTGGGCAGGAATACGATAACGCCTCCCACGCCTCCTATAATGCCATCGACCAGTAAATCCTTCAACGGGCCTTCGCTCATGTTTCCACGTACGAACTCTCCGATCCAGCCAACAAACGATTCGATCCATTCCATCGGGTATTCTCCCAAGCGGAAAGTGGCTTCGAACATGATCCACATGAAAAGGATGAAGATCGGGAACCCCAACACTTTATGGGTTACGAACAGATCGATGATCTGGGTGCTTGTCGCTTCTTTTATTTTGTTTTGCTCGTAGGTCTCACGCAGTGCACCGGAAATAAAACCGTAGCGGGCATTGGTGAAGGCTGTCTCACAATCTTCTTTCAGAAGGGTTTCGATTTGAGCGACATTGCGGTCGCGTTCGTGGATGACTGTTTCGGAACCAGGCATTGACTTGACGAATGATTCCACTTCCGGATCGCCTTCTAGCAACTTGATGGCAAGGTAGCGCTTGGAAAGGCTTTTGGATACATTTCCGTTCAGTTTCAAAGCATGCCTTACTGGATAAATGGCCTTTTCCAATACATCACCATAATTGATATGGATATGGCGGAGTACGGGATCTTCTTCTTCGTAGACCTTTATGACGCGGTTGAAAAGTTCTTCGATACCGAAGCCGGTCTTACTGATGGTCGGAACAATCGGCGTACCGATCATCCTTGAGAGAGAGTTATGGTCGAACTTATTTCCGTGTCGTTCCAGTTCGTCGTACATGTTGAGGGCGATAACCATACGTACGTCCATATCGATCAGTTGGCAGGTCAGATACAGATTGCGTTCCAAGTTGGATGCATCGACTACATTGATTACGATGTCTGGCTGTTCTTCATTCAGATGCTTGCGAACATAGAGTTCTTCAGGGGTGTAAGCCGATAGGGAATAGGTCCCCGGCAAGTCTACGATTTTGAAGGTATAGCCATTCTGATGGAATGTCCCGGCTTTGGCGTCGACTGTCACGCCGCTGTAGTTACCGACATGCTCGTGTGCACCGGATGCGAAATTGAATAAAGATGTTTTACCGCAATTGGGATTTCCGACTAATGCGACATTGATGGTTTTACCTTTGTGCATGGCCATAGCCTGTAAACTCTTGCCAGATGTTTGGATATAAGAATCCACCGGGCGGTTTTCCTGTTTTCCGGTACTGGCTTCTATGAATTCAGCCACACTGACGACTTCTATCATTTGCGCATCGTTTCGTCTTAATGAAACGTCGTAACCCATTACACGGTAGTGTATAGGATCTTTAAGCGGTGCGTTCTGGATGACATCAACCTCTTTTCCTCTGATAAACCCCATTTCGATAATGCGCTTGCGGAATGCTCCGCGTCCCATTACCTTTACTATAACCCCTTTTTCGCCTGTACGAAGTTCTGATAGTCTCATCTTTTTAAAATCTTGCGCAAAGGTAGCATGAAATGGTAATATGGTCAATACCGTATTGTAGGTATTTTTTTGTTAGTTTTGTCTCCGTAAAGGCTTTAAAATATGACTATGTGGAACAATGTTATATTATGTTTGGGGTCCAATACGGATTGCGAGGCGAATCTAAAGTCGGCGGCCAGTCTGTTGCGTGCTTATTTCGGATCGATCCGGTTCTCTGAAGCGATTTATACGGAGCCGATAGGTTTATCCGATTCCGGCTTATTCTTGAACCAAGTGGCTGTTGCCGGTACGAATGCTTCGCTGGAAGAGGTGAGGCGGGCTGTGAAGCGATGGAAAAACGATTGGGACGCATGTCGGACAGTAAGCAGAAAGGGAAGATTCCGATCGATATAGACCTGCTTTTATGGAATGGAACAATCCTGAAACCTGCCGATTGGGAAAAGGAGTATGTGCAACTACTCTTCCGGTCTGTTGCGGATTAGGAGACATAACCCATAGCTTTACGATGGCTAATGCATAGCTTTAAGCGTCGTAACCCATAGCTTTGGTTATTGTAACTTATCGTCCTTTGTTATCGCTCTGTAGGTGCAGGGTTATAAACGGGGCAAATAGGAAACCAGCTTTTCCGCTGATCCTGATCAGACCGTTGATACCTAAGCAAATGAATGTGGAGATCGGGTTGGAGCGATCCGTGTTGTAGAAACCTTTTCCTATCCGGACTTGATAACCGAAAGGTTTTGCCAGCGAGCGATATGTTTCGATGGGTAAGATGCGTTCTGTCCAATTCCCGTTTCGTGGATCGCAGGTGTTGAAAGCATCTTTCAATAGAGGATAGGAACCGGTCTTGACAGCCTTGTGGATATGTGGGAAGGTAAGTCCGCGCGTCTTTCGTGCAGCTTCTTTCGCTTCGGCAGGGGAAAGGGCCGGAAAGTGCAGTTGGATATAATGCAGACGTAAAGCATAATATTCCTTTTCCCAAATGGTCATAAGCCGATGCAGCCTTCTTTTCACATACGGGTTAAAAGGTGTAGAGGCCGTTGTAAACAACATTTGCATCTTGTTGTCGATGGCAACCAAATTGGCGAAAAAAGCCGACAGGTCGTAAACATGTTCGATCAGGTCGGTCGCGATCAGCAATTGTGGCTTGACTTTATTTGCCGAGCACCAATCTGCTAAGGTGTCTGAGTCTCCATGAAGAATAATGTCAGGTCCTGTATTGACCAGCTCTTTCAAGATGCGGATCGTATTGACGGAATCCGGATTGAGGTCGATGTAGATGACTCGGCCGATTCCGGCTTGTTTAGCAAGTATACTCAGGAAGCCGCTTCCGCCACCATAGTCGATAAGTGTTATCTCCTCCGGTGAGCTACCGATAGATTCCAGTCCTTTAAGGAGACAGTCCGCATAGATTTCATGTAATAGGATAAAACCGGTTTCAGCCGGGCAATATAACGTTTGTTATATTTACTGATAGGCAATCGTTCGTAATCGATAGCCTTTAGTTGGCTAATCAACGCTTGTGCTGCTTGTCGGATATCATACTTCATAGATCAAATGTAAGAGGTGTTCGCCTTGATATTGATTGGAATAAGTCGGATAAAGAAAGTCGCGGCGCTGCTCGATCGACTCCGGAGCCATATCGGTATGCATCAATTTCCGACAGATGCAGACCATTTCGTCCGGAGTGTCGGCGATATGGCAGAGCGATTCCAGTCCACTACCTGCTATCATCAGTCGGTTGACCACTGTATGGCGTCCGGCAAACAGGCTGTTCAGTAGTTTTAGTTTCAATCCGGTTGCCTGAAAAGTAATCAAGGCATGTATTTGTGCATTGTGTATCAAGTCGTTCATCTGTTCTTCTGACGGATTGGCTTCGATATGGATATTCGGATAGGGAGCTGCCGTTTTCAACAAAGAAGCCGGCGGATTCATACCGGCAATGATGCAACGGCAGTCCAGTTTACTGAACACATTCCGGATAAGAAAGAGGGCTGCTTGTGTATTCTCTATTACGGATAGTTTACCATGATAGAGGATAAAATCGGAAGAACCCGGCTTGACCGTAATTTGGTTGTTGGTGTGAAAGCAAGGCATGAATTCGACCGGTTTGTCGGGGAACTGGTGCCGGAGGTAGTCAGCATCGGTTGTTGAAACGGCAATCATCAGATCGGCATGTTTCAGTATTTTCTGATAATGTTTGAATCGCCAAGCCTCTATCCGGAAGAAGCTTTTCCTGGCTCTCCGCCTGTGCCAGGTGATAATAATAGTCGTGTTCGATATTTGCTTCCCGGTAAATCTTTTTCCGGTTGTGTAGTCGCGGATCGTTTATGTAATAACAGCAATGGAGTCCTTCGAACAGGATCGGGTAATCGTTCTTCAACAGATTGGCGATCAGTTCAGGATGCTTGCGGCTGTATACGTTATAAGGCAGCAGGGTTATATTGGTACGTAGCCCTGTATGTCGCTTGTAATAAAATACCTTTTCGCAGATGGCTTCCAGTTCGGGCGAATGGGCACGTTCGTATTCGAAACAGTGTAAGATGATCTTCACACCGCACTGGTGCAGAGCTTTTATCTTATAATATACATCAATGATTCCCCCGTAGTTGGCAGGCCAGGGAATATTGAAAGCTATAATGTTCAGATACCTTTCCATGTCTGTCATTTGCTGTTTAGTCGGGTAAAGATACGCATAAATTGTTCAGCTTGTTTTTTACGGGAGAAACGTTCCACTGCTTCCTTATCCGTATTTATGTGTGTGTACCCATTATCCTGCCAGAACTGATAATGGTGCAGGATAAAACGAAAAGCTTCTTCGGCTGTCCGGGCTGCCAGTCCGGAACGGGTATTCCGGATGGTAGCTTCGAGGCAACTTTCGTCACTCTTTACACAGAGTAAAGGTTTCCCGACAGCCATCGATTCGAAAAGCTTGGTAGTCATAAATCCTTTTGGTCCGTCGGATGCAAAGGTATTGGCGAGTTGCAGCAGAATGGAACTGCGGTTTAACACGCCGGGAATCTCGGAAGCGGGAACATAGTCGAAAAAGTCCATATACCGGGCGACTGGGTAAGCGGTTGCTGCCTGCATGATGATCGCTTTTGATCCGGCGTCGACATACCATTGGATGCGGAACTGGTCTGGATCAATGAGCTTTTCACGATCTAACCGGCTAACGGCCTCGAAAAGCAATCGAGGGTCACGTGTCGCCAAGCTAATCAAACGTCCGGTATAGGTGATGACGAATTGAGAGGTCCGATGTTGTTCAGGATAGAAGAGCTCTGGATCGTAACCGTTGTAAACCAATTCTGTGTTAGGATTGTATGCTTGAAGTTTTTCCACATGCCAGGGGGAAATGGTCGTGACCTGATCCGCCTTTCTCAATGCATTATTTCTGTCCCGTAATAACTTATGACGGAATGTTTCCGTGATCTTTCTATCCAACCAGGAAAAGGTACGGAAGTTATGAGCGATTATTCGTTGGAAGCATATTGTTCGACTATGTCTCGAAGGTCGATTACTAACGGCAGATGATATTTCTCTGCTATATATTGGGCGGCCGGCAAGGGGAAAGTTCGGTATGAACTGCACAGGATACCGGCATATTCCCCTTCTTCCAGTAAACGGGAGGCGGCTTTTGCCATCTTCTTGTCTTTATAATGGAAAAAATAATCGAGTATGAATATGCATATCCACTCTAACTTTTGGAGGATTTTCCCTTTGGAATGAAAGAAATTTACATATGTGACAGGCGTTTCTCCTTTCAGGAAAGAGAACGTGCTGTCATCGATTTGCTCAGTGACAACGACAGGTTCCCATCCGGCCCGCCTCATAATTTGCATAAATAGCCCATTCTCGGTCCGAATGCAGGGGGAAACATATCACATAATATCAGTATCTTCATGATTTTATCAATTCTTCAATGATGGCGGCGAATAGTTTTCGTTGCCAGTCGACAGAGACATTCGGCTTGATCCGGGTGGTGATGGAGTCGTTATGCCAGAGCAACACCAGTTCGCCGTTGGCAGATGCCACCTGTTTGATGAGTTGTGTTGAGTAGGCAAGTGCTCCCTCATAGCCAAGATTCATATAAACAGGTTCGTTCAGGCTGCATTCCATGATTGCCAATGGGTGGAGAATAAGTGGCGAGATACGTTTATTCTCAGGATTAATCCAATGTACCGGACGAGATGTGCCGAGGCGAAAACCGGCAACATCCGGATAGCCCATCGTGAAATCATCTGTAATACCTGCTTTTTCCAACCATACCATATCTTCCGGTTCGCGTGAGGCCAGATAATGATGCCGATTGTAAGTGACCGATTTTCCGGTCTGTCTCTCCAACAATTCTTTTTCCGTTGAGATGAGTGCCGGTGTTTTACCGGCATCGTAACTGGTATGCAGTCCAATCTGTACTTTTTCGGTTTTACAAAAGAGCAAAAGCTCTTGTAAGTCCTTTGAATGCAGTTTATAATGAGGCTTGTCATAAACGGATGAGCCACCTGACTTGATAAAAAACAGAGATTCACAACGGTTTTTTCCGATAACGGCCTTTAATTTGTTTCGTTGTTTTACAAGCCAGGGAAATGTGTAGAACGGATCTTCCTGTAACGGACCTTGAAACATCTTCCAGGCATGTTTCAGTCCTGTGCCTTTAACTGTTTCTCGTATCAAGTTGCGGAAAGTCCGGCAAAAGAAAGGAGCATCTACATCGTGTGTCAGCCATACTTTTTGTATGTGTGGGGGCAGTTCGACGGCTGACTGTACACGCGCTTGGCGTAACCAGCGTCGCAACAATTTACCGTATTCGTCGACTATCGGGCGATGAATGAATCCTGCTTTGAAGGGTAGGGATTCTGTTCCGAGGAAGCGACCGTGGATGTCCCGTATGTTGCGTTTCCGTATTTCTTCATATCGCGTCAGCAGAAAATAGGCACTGGCGATGATATCGGCATGTACCACCCAAGTATCCCCCTGCCATTCTATTTTGGGAGAACCGAAGAGCAGAGGTATGCCTTCTATCTCTTCCAGCGGTAGTTTGGGCATGGACTCGGCTGTCCCGTAAACTTCATCCCGGAAAAAGGGGGACGGGATATGACTACGCGATAACGGGAGAATTTGTTGGGATCCGATGTGTAACCGACAAGACTGGCTAATACATCGGCCTTTTCTCCTCCTATCAGGAATTTGGTAATATAGGAAATAACGGCTTTCATACTGTCTTTCAACTTTACAGGAACAAACGGACTACTTCGAATGCTTCAGCATAAGGACAGCCAGCTTGTACACCGCGTGTTTTTGCCAGTGAAAAGATAAACTCTTCGGATAGATAGTCGCGTGTTCCTTGTGATTCGTATGCTTTTAATGCTTCGACTTTGGCTTGAATGTGCTTTCTATTCAGTTCAACAAAACATTGTGTGTTGAATGTCAGATTGTTCCAAATCAACTCGTAGCCCAGCAGTGTCGTGTTTTTGAAGGCGCGTAGGCCTTCTTGGGCGATCGTTGTATGATCCTGGTGAATGTCGTGTAGGCTTGGGATAAAGACCAAGTCAAAGCTGTTCGATTTTTTTAGGCGGATCAGTTCTTCCAATATTTCCTGCCGGACATATCCGAGTTTACGGACCTCATAATTGTAGATGATGAGGTTTTCAGGTGATATTCCCAATTGGGCAGTCGCTTTCTTGACTTCTGTCTTCAAAATATCTTTCGGAAAACCTTCGGGTACGGACTGCTGAGCGGTTGAAAAAGCGACATAGGTTACTTTCTTTCCCAGTTCGATAAGTTTGCTTATGGTTCCTCCCAGTCCTAATTCCCCGTCGTCCGTATGGGGGGCTAAAACCAGTATATTATTATAACTGTTTAATATCATAAATAATTTATCTGTTTATTATCCTTCCTATTTTTAAACAGGCTCTATTTAATAAACTTAATTTTCCTTTGGTTTTGTGAAGAAGGGGGTTTGAATTGCACCGAATTCACGGAAAAAACGTTCGACTCCCGGTATCATGGAACCTTCGAAATCAAATGTGTCGGTATATTGTGAAACATAACGGATTGCTTCCCACAAAATTAAACTGTGTGCTCCGGACTCCCGAAGAGTCGGATTTCCTCCACCAGCCAGATACCAGGCGGAACTTTCTTGCCAGACGATAAAAGCGACAGCATGCAAACGTCCTTTTTCGTCATAACCGCCCCATAAATCTCCCTGGTCCCGTTTTCGGCAAATATTGATCAGTTTGATTAAAACTTCCATATCTTCTTTGTTGGTGATCTGTTGACGTTTGAAGGTTTGTGCCTGTATCAACAAGAACTCTTCTATAGAAATTCCTTTTTTTACTGTGATATGATATTTGTCTCTGGCTTTTTGATGTTCCGTCGGATATTGAAACTCATATTTCCCAATATTGCTTTTGTGTTTCGGATATCCTTCAACATATAGGTGTAGCGTGTTGTTTGTCGGTAACCTTCCCAATAGAATGGTAGCCAGTCGGTGATTCCGTAATGAAAATTTTGCATAAAATACGGATAGCTTTTAAGCGTGTTTAGCAGTTGTTTGCATAAAACTTGCCGGTGGCCTAAAGTTTTGGTGTATTTGGTATCTTTGGATTCCGGTGCGAACCAAGGACCCATTGTTTGTGTGTAGGATGGCATTGAGATAATACCTTGTCGAGGACAATAAAGTGGCATCGCTGCCGTAATCCTTTCTTTTTCTTCAACCAATAAGACTTTCCATTTATCTTTGCCACAAACCGTATCGAGCCACCAGTCACGGGAAAAGATGGGAATACTAGTTTCAGTGTTGCAAAGCAAATGGTATTTGTCTTTTGTGTTCATGAATGATTTTCTGTATAATCATGGACACAGATGACTACAGACTTGATCCGTATCATCTGTGTGCCATTGATTTTATCCTTTTAACGCTTCGAAGATCAGGTCGGACAATTCGTCTGCCAGTTCAGGATTGTCGGCAACGCATTGTTTGGCGGCATCACGTCCCTTCCTAATTTAGTGTCGTTGTAACTGTACCACGAA